>WNFZ01007742.1_pt1 | contig 10060 bp, 10 predicted proteins | sample 5400081 | NCBI WGS metagenome assembly WNFZ01 (sample SAMN13153365, study PRJNA577476) | soil metagenome | isolation source: 80 cm soil or saprolite under grassland replicate 1 | place: USA:California | collected 2016-06-15
CGGTCGCCAGGTCCTCCGCCCGGTGCAGCGACACCTCGATGTCGCCGAACGTGGACCAGCCCTCCTCATCGACGTGCTCCTGGACCATTTCGGCCAGCGTCTGCGTCAGTTGCGCCTCCCACGGCGCCAGCCGGTCGTGGTCGGTGACCCCGAGCTCCACCTCGTACCGGTTCGGCACCAGCACCCGGCCGGACCCGACGACCGCCCGCTTGTCCTCCGCCTCGCGCTGCAGGGCCTTGGCCAGCTCGATCGGCTCCACCTGTCCCTTGAACAGGCGCGCGAAGGCGTTGCCCACCAGCCCCCCGAGCCGGCGCTCGAAGCGTTGCAGCACACCCACGACGGACCCTCCTCGGACAGTCGGCACCGATCGTATCTGTGCCGCCGCTGGAGTGGGTGGTCAGCCGGCTGCACGTGCTACCCTGCCACCCTGCTCGGGCGAGTGGCGGAATGGCAGACGCGCACGGTTCAGGTCCGTGTGTCCGTAAGGACGTGGGGGTTCAACTCCCCCCTCGCCCACGAGCTGGACTGTCCTGCTCGTCGATCTTCGATCGGCTTCGGCGTGCGCCGCGATGCCAGCCGCGGGGGGCGACCCCCGCGAACCCCCGATGCCGGGCTGCGCCCGGCGATTCGGGAGCTGTCCTGTCAGGACCAGGAGCTGGCCTGTCCTGCTCGCTGGTCTGTCCTGCTCGTCGGTCTTCGATCGGCGTTGGCGTGCGCCGCGATGCCAGCCGCGGGGGCGACCCCCGCGAACCCCCGATGCCGCCGTCGCTGCCGCGCCGAGTTGCGTTCGGTACGTTTCCGGGCATGGCTGAGCGGGCGCTGACCGACGTGCCGGGGCCGACCCGGCCGCGGCCGGCCGAGGGGATCGCCGAGATGCTGCGGAGCTGGAGCCGGAACGACGGCGCCGACACGGGGCTGTCGGTGACGACGGCGGTCAGCGGGGAGTTGGTCGGGCACGCGGCGCTGTACGGGGTGTCGGTGAAGGACCGGTGCGCCACCCTGGCGGTCATCATCGGGCCGAAGCACCACGACCGCGGGTACGGCACGGACGCGGTCAGGGTGCTGTTGCGGTACGGGTTCGCCGAACTGGGCCTGCACCGGATCGAGCTCAGCGTGATCGGCTACAACCTGCGGGCCATCGCGGTCTACCGCAAGGCCGGTTTCGTTGAGGAGGGGCGCCGCCGATCGTCGATCTTCCGGTCCGGCGCCTGGCACGACGAGGTGCGCATGGCCGTCCTCGACTCCGAGTGGCAGTCCAGCCAGCCGGTTGGCGGACCCGGCCCGCGGGGTGCTGGTCAGCCCGAATCAATACTGCCTGCCGAACCGTCTGCCGAACCGCCTCACCGGTGATCGTCGCCGCGTTCTGACCCCTCTGGGCGGCGTTTCCCGGCGACGATCACGCCCGGGGATGGGCTCAGGTGGCGAGCAGCACCACACCGGTCAGCGCGGTCGCGGCGCCGACCTGCTGCACGGGTCGCAGCCGCTCGCCCAGCAGGAAGCGGGCGGCAGATGGGACCCGGCGACGAGCACGGCGCGGAGGCGCACGCCGCGGGCACAACCGAGCTGTTGTACGTGCTGGACGGCGAACTGACGCTGACGGTGCGGGGGGCCGCCTGTTCGCTGGCCGTCGGGGACGCGGTCGGTTTCCGCGGCGACCGGGAGCACACCTACGCCAACAACGGGCCCGCCCGGGTGCGGTTCGTGATGGCCGTCGTAGCGCCGCTCCTCGACACCCGTTAGCCCGATCGACTGTGGACAACCGGCATTTGCCACGACTGGTTTCGGTACGGTTCGCGACGTACCCGATCCAGGGAGGTGTGTCTGATGTCCACCGAGGCAGGGCCGCTCGTCGATAGCTACCGTCGGGACGCGCAGCAACGGCTCGCGGCGTACCGGGAGCTCGCGGCGAAGATCGAGAAGCTTGCGGTGACCGCACGGTCGGCGGACGGCAGCGTCGAGGTGACGGTCGGGGCGGGCGGCGCGGTCAGCGGCCTGACCCTGACCGAGGATGCGCTGCGGCACGGCGCCGCCGGGCTCGCCGACCTCATCGGCGCCACCGTCCGGCAGGCACACGCCAAGCTCGCCACGCGGCTGGCCAGGCGGGCGCGGGCGTACCTCGGCGACCGGTACGACATGGTCGGCGTCGTGAGCGGGCGGCTGCCGAAGGTCGGCCGGCCCGGAGGCGGGCCGTGACGCCCGACCTGGCCGTCGATCCGGACCGGCTGCGGGGCCACGCGGACGTGCTGTGGGCGCACCGGGAGCTGGCCGCGAAGATCCGGGCGGCGGCGGTGCGGGCCGACGTCGACCCGGTCCTGTGGGGCCCGGTCGGTGCCCGGCTCGGCCTGCCCGAGCGGTACCGCGAGCTGTCCGACGCGGTCCACCACCACCTCGACGAGACGACGCGGTTCCTCGGCGCGGCGGCGGACCGGATGGCCGACACCGCCCGGCGGTACGCCCGCGCCGACGCCGATTCCGCGCTGCACCTGGACGCGCTGCACCTGGACGCGCTGCACCTGGACGCGCTGCACCTGGACGCGCTGCACCTGGACGGGCTGGACGTGGACGAGCTGGACCGGCAGGTCGGCGGCCGCGTCCCGGCCATCGACCTGCGGGACCTGCACCGCGCCATCCCGGTGTCCGGTGTGATCGAGAAGGGTGCCGCCGCGGCCCGGTCCGGGCAGTACGGCGAGGCGGTCGCGTCCTGCCTGGAGCTGGGCGTGGCCGACTACACCCTGGTCACCGACCCGCTCGGGTTCCTTTGCTCGGCCGGGCTGAGCTTCCTGGTCAGCGTGGTGCAGCCGCTGGAGGACCTGCTCGGCCTGGTGACCGGCAACGGGGACCGGATCGGCCGCGACGCCCAGGCGTGGCAGGTGGTGGCGGACCAGCTCGCCGGTATGGCGGCCAGCATCGACGCCTCGGTGGCCCACGACCTGCCGGCCTGGACCGGCGCCACGTCCGGCGCTGCCCGCGAACGGCTGCGCGCCTTCGCCTCCGGTGTCCGTGGCCTGTCCGCGGAGGTGGCCGAGCTGGTCGCGCTGCTGAACAGCTCGCGCACTGGCATGGACGCGGCCAGGTCGCTCATCCTGGAGATCATCGCCGCGCTGGTGGAGTGGTTGGTGGTCACCTGGCTGGCCGCGCAGGCGGCGTCGGTGGTCAGCCTCGGCACCTCGGAGGTTGCCGCGATGAGCGCCACCCTGCTGGAGACCGAGCACGCCACGCTGCGCGCCGCGGTTATCGTGCGGCGGGTCGAGGTCGCGTTCGGGAAGGTGGAGGGGGCGTTCGCCTGCCTGGCCCGCAAGGTGCTGGACAACCTGCCGGAGCGGCTGGCCGGCGGCGCCGTACGGGAGGCCCGTGAGACCGTTGCGGAGGCCGCCGGGCGGGCGGCGGAGCGGGCCGCCGAACGCATCGCGGCGCGCGCCGGGGCCGACGGCCTCGGGCCGGCCATGCAGCACGGCCTCGGGCAGGCGTACCGGGAGCTGACCGCGGCCGCGGGACGCCACGCGGTCCTGGCGGCCCTGCGCGACGGCCTGACCGGCGGCGCTGTTGGTGCTGGCCTGACCACGCTGGGCGGCGTGTTGGACGGCGCCCGCGAGCGCCCGCCGCCACCGCCGGGCGACCGGGTCGGCGCGGCGCTCGACCCGGCGGATGTCGCCGCACTGGCCGAGGACCCGCCGGCCCCGTCGATCGGCCCGGGCGGCATCCCGCGCCCGGATTCGTCGGACCGACATCACGCGGGTACGGCGACCGGTCGAGGTCCCAATTCCGCCTATTCGCCGCGGCTGCCGCGGTAGGTACCGATAATCGGCGTCGTGCGGCCGCCACATGCTCCACCCTGGCTGGCGGCGTCGGAGTATGACAAGAGGCGACGGATGACGCACGGACTGCGGGCGGGGCGGAGCGAGGCCGCCGGCCCGGACGATACCGGGCTGGCCGCGCTCGGCGACCAGGCCCTGCTCAGGCTGGCGCGGGCCGGTAACACCGCCGCCTTCGCGGAACTGTACGACCGGCACCGGGCCGCCGCGCGCAGGCTGGCGCGCCGGCTTGTGCGCGGCCGGGTCGAGGCCGACGACGTTGTGGCAGAGACCTTCACGCGTGTGCTGCGGGCGCTGCGACACGGCGGCGGCGCACTGGGCCTGGTGGTCACCGACCAGTCCGTCCCCGGAGGCCTCGTCGCCGGTGGTGGTGCTGACGGTGGAGGGCGGCACGCAACAGGCCACCGGCAGCGCGGCCGATGCCGGCTCGGCCGGCCCCCTGACCGCCGACCCGGCCGCTGGGCATCCGCTGCCCACCGGACACACCGGCGACCACGGCACCGGCGGCGGCTCGCAGCCGGGCAGTCCGGGGACTACCACCCCAGCTGGCACCGGCACCGACGGCAGCAGTTCGTCCACGCCGGCCGCCGAGCCCGGCGCGCAGCAGGCATCGGGATCCGGCGAGCCGACCGGATCGGGCCCCGGCACGCAGCAGGCGGGCGGGACCGACGCATCGGCCACCGCGACATCGACCACCGACCTGACCGCCGCCGGCACGTCCAGCACGGTTACCAGCCTGCCGGCCGCCGGCACGCTGACCAGCTCGCAGCCGGCCGCCGGCACACCTACCGAGCCGACCGCCTCGGTCACCCCCACGCCGAGCCCGCAGGTCTCCGGCCAGTCGAGCCCCAGCCGTAGTCAGGCCTTGGCGGCCTGCCGGCTCCACACCCGGACGATGTCGCGCACCGACACCACCCCGACGACGTCGTCGTCCTCCAGCACGATCAGGTGCCGGAACCCGCCGCGGGTCATCGCCTCGGCGGCCTCGTCCAGCGTCCAGTCCGGCGTGGCGAAGACCAGGTCGCTGGTCAGGTGCGCGGAGGCCCGCTCGACGTCCGGATCCTCCCCGTTGCCGATCGCGTTCAGGATGTCCCGCTCGGTGAGGATGCCGATCCCGGACGTGTCGGGGTCGACGACCGCGGCGGCGCCCACGCGACGGGCGGCCATCATCCTCGCCGCAGCGCGCAGCGTGTGGTCAGGACCGATCGACAGGATGGTGGTGCTCATCGCGTCCCGGACCCGCATGGTTCCTCACCTCCGGTTTCAGCAGCGCAGCGTCTGTTCCCCCATCTTCCGGGCGAGTGACCCATGCCACAAGGAGCCTGGGCGGGCTAATCCGCATCGCGTTCTGGTGATCGTCGTCGTGCGGAAGCTATGTTCGCCGTACCGCCGGTCCGATCACGATGAGGTGAGCGCCGTGGGCAGTGTGGACTCGCCGTACTGGAACGAGAAGACCGAGACCCTGCCGCGCGAGGACCTGCAGCGGCTGCAACTGGCCAAGCTGCGCTACCTCGCCGGTTGGGCAGCCGATCGCAGCCCGCACTGGACGCGGGCCTTCGCCGAGGCCGGCTTCGAACCGGACCACCTCCGCAGCCACGATGACCTGCGCCGGATACCGTTCCTGACCCGGCAGCAGTGGATGGACGGCCAGGCCGCAGCGCCGCCGTACGGCGAACTGCCGGTCACGTCCGCGGTCAACGCGATCCGGGTGCACACCACCAGCGGCACCACCGGCCGGATGCCGCTGCGCGCGCTGGACTCCCGCAAGGACTGGGCGTGGACCGCCGAGATGTGGTGCTACGGCATGTGGGCGATGGGCATCCGGCCGGCCGACACCGCGTACGTGGCCTTCGGGTACGGCTCGTTCATCGGCTTCTGGGGCCTGCACTACGCGCTGGAGAAGCTCGGCGCGCTGACCATCCCGGGCGGCGCGCAGACCACCGAGGCGCGGGTGCGGCAGATCATCGACTTCGGCGCGACCGTGGTGGCCAGCACGCCGACGTACGCCCTGCGGCTGGCGCAGGAGGCCCGGGCTCTCGGGCTGGACCTGCCCGGGTCGGCGGTGCACACGCTGATCCTGTCCGGCGAGCCGGCCGGGTCGATCCCGCAGACCAAGGCGCTGATCGAGTCCGAGTGGGGTGCCAAGGCGTACGACACGGCCGGCATGACCGAGATCTCAACCATCTTCATGTTCGAGTGCTCGCGGCAGCCCGGCGGCGCGCACATCATCGAGGACCACATGATCGAGGAGGTCATCGACCCGGTGACCTGCGAGCCGGTGGAGTACGGCGAGCGGGGCGAGCGGGTGGTCACCTCGTTCGGGCGGAGCATGATCCCGCTGCTGCGGTACCGGACCGCCGACCTGGTCCGCAAGGTTCCGCACGACCGGTGTGACTGCGGCCGGACGTTCGACCTGTACGAGGGCGGCGTGCTGGGCCGGGTCGACGACATGAAGCTGGTACGCGGCACGAACGTGTACGCGCGCGCCATCGAGGCGGTCGTCCGGGGTTACCCGGAGGTGGTGGAGTTCCAGATCCGGCTGCACCGCGAGGACATCCGGGACGAGATCACGCTGCGGGTGGAGTGCGCCGGGGTGACCGATGAGGCGTGGCCGGCGATGGCCGAGCGGCTGGGCAAGGAGCTGGCCGCGGCGCACGAGGGGCTCCGTTTCAACGTGGACCGCGCCGAGGCGGGCAGCCTGCCGCGATTCGAACTCAAAGCCAGACGTTTGGTGGACGAGCGCGGGGGTGGACGGTGAGTCGGGCAGCCTGGCGGCGACGATGTGAGCTCAAAGCCAGACGTTTGGTGGACGAGCGCGGGGGGGCGGCATGACCACGGACCTGCTCGGGCGGGAGCTCACCCCGGCGGAGGACGCCGTTCTGGACGCGTACCAGCGGCTGCGCGCCGCCCTGGCCCGCGACGACCTGCCACCGTGCGCGGCGGCCAACCTGCGGCACGCGCTGGCGTTCGCCGCGGTGGCGGTGACCGACCTCGGCCTGGTGTACGAGCACCTGATCGACGACGGGGTGTGAGGGGTGAGCCCGTTCCGCGGATCGGCGCCGTTCACCGCGGAGTGGAAGCACTTCCGGTACAACGTCGCCGACGCGGTCGCCACGGTGACGTTCGACCGCCCGGACAAGCTCAACGCGCTGACCTTCGAGGCGTACGCCGACCTGCGCGACCTCCTGCACGAGCTGCCGCAGCGCGGCCAGGCGCGGGCGCTGGTGCTGCGCGGGGAAGGGCGGGCGTTCTGCTCCGGCGGGGACGTGCACGAGATCATAGGCGCCCTGCTGGCGATGCGTCCGGACGAGCTGCTGACATTCACCCGGATGACCGGCGAGGTGGTCAAGGCGATGCGGGAGTGCCCGGTCCCGATCGTCGCCGCCGTCCACGGGGTGGCCGCGGGCGCCGGCTCGGTGCTGGCGCTGGCCGCCGACTTCCGGGTGGTGGCCGCCTCGGCGCGGTTCGCGTTCCTGTTCACCAAGGTCGGGCTGGCCGGCGCCGACATGGGCTCGGCATATCTGCTGCCGCGGCTGGTCGGCCTCGGCCGGGCCACCCAGCTCCTGATGCTCGGCGACGAGATCGACGCCGCGACGGCGGACCGCTACGGCCTGGTCAGTGACCTGGTGGACGACGCCGCGCTGGCCGAGCGGGCGACCGCGCTGGCCCGCCGGCTGGCCGACGGGCCGGCGTTCGCGTACGCGCAGACCAAGCAGTTGCTGACCCGCGAGCTGGACATGCCGCTGTCCGGGGCGTTGGAACTGGAGGCGATGACCCAGGCGCTGCTGATGAACAGCGCCGACTTCGCCGAGTTCCACGCGGCGTTCGTCGGGAAGCGCCGGCCCGACTGGCAGGGCCGCTGAACCCGCGGTCGCAGGGACGGCGACCACCGGGGGTCAGCCGTCGGCGACCAGCGGGTGCAGGTGCGGGTACTTCTCCGGGGCGGCCAGCACCTCCTTGCAGAACCGCGGCGAGTCCCGGGCGAACTCGGCGAACAACTCGCGCAACTGTCGCAGCATCGCCTCGGCCACGCCGGTGGGCACCGTGTCGGGCCGCCACGCCAGCACCAGCCGCCGGCCGAACTCCTCCACCAGCGGCACCACCTCGAACGGCCCGCCGTAGCGCTCCGCCGTCGGCGCGGCAAACCCGACCGCGCGGCCCTGCTCGAGCAGTTGGGACATCACGTCGGTCCGGATCGTGGTGTACCGCACATCCGGGGTGAACCCGCCGTACTGCTGGCACGAGCCCACCGTGATCCGGTACAGCGCTGTGTCGGCCGGTCGGGCGAACCATGCGTCCGCGGCCAGGTCCTGCAGGCTGACCCGCTCCGAGCCGGCCAGCGGGTGCTGTCGCGGTAACGCCACCCACCACGGCATGTCGGTCACGGTGGCAACCCGCAGTTCGTTGCCCACCGCCATCGGCAGCAGCGGCGAGTCGTACCCGAAGACCATGTCCAGCCCGCCCGCGCTGAGCGCCTCGAAGCTGGCGGGCGGCTCCAGTGTGCGGATCTCGAAGCTCAGCCCGGGGAACGCCGTCTCCACCGCGGTGACCTGCGAGCCGAGCGGGTGGTCCTCGGTGCCGAAGCGGAGCCGGCGGGCCGTACCCGGCTCCCGCATCGCGTCCTCCAGCGCGTGCATCGCCTGGTCCACGCCGCGCGCCAGCGGCAGCATCCGGCGGCCGGCGTCGGTGAGCATGACCGACCGGGTGGTGCGGTCGAACAGCGTCGTCCCGAGGTGGCGCTCGATCCGTCGGATCTGGGTGGACAGCGCGGGCTGCGGCACGCCGAGGCGGGACGCGGCACGGGTGAAGTTCAGCTCCTCGGCGAGCACCAGAAAGCACCGCAGATGGCGAACCTCCAGATCCATAGCGTGACGGTATAGCGAACAGGTCGGGGTTGGTATTTCTCGGCGGGCTACCTTCGGGTGACGCTGAACCTGCTCACTCCTGTTCGAGCCGGACCCTTCCCCCTCCCCCGGGGGCCCCGGCTCCCGACGGCACCAGAGGTGCGCGGGTCTCCACCCCGACAGACCCGGAACGGTGCCAGCGGTGGTGGCAGTGACGCAGAGGCCTCGCCGGGCGCACCGGCGGGGCCTCAGCGTCGTCCTGTCCGCTCGCATGGACGCCGACCGGTTCGTTCGTAACACTCACCGCCATGGCCGCAACGCACGAGGTGACCAACCAGCCGCCGCCGCTCGTCGGGCACGACACGTTCCGCACCGATCGGGCGCTGCTGGAGGGTGTCAACCGGCACGGCGCGAACTGGGCCACCAGCGGCCTGTCCGAACTGGGCCGGCTGGCCGGGTCGGAGCAGGCGCAGGACTGGGGCCGGCTGGCCAACGCCTACCCGCCGGTGCTGCGCACCCACGACCGGTACGGCAACCGGATCGACGAGGTGGAGTTCCACCCGGCCTGGCACGAACTGATGGCGGTGGCCGTGCGGGAGGGCATGCACGGGGCGCCCTGGCGGCAGACCAGGCTGGCCAACCACGTGCGCCGGGCCGCCGCGTTCTACCTGTGGGCGCAGGTGGAGGCTGGGCACGGCTGCCCGATCTCGATGACGTACGCGGCGATCCCGGCGCTGCGGGCCGAGCCCCCGCTGGCCGCCGAGTACGAGCCGAAGCTGGTCAGCACCTCCTACGACCCCGGGCTGCGGCCACCGATGACCAAGTCGGGGCTGCTCGCCGGAATGGGCATGACCGAGAAGCAGGGCGGCTCGGACGTACGCGCCAACGCCACGAGCGCGCTGCCGCAGCCGGACGGCTCCTACCGGCTGCAGGGCCACAAGTGGTTCTGCTCGGCGCCCATGTGCGACGTGTTCCTGGTGCTGGCGCAGGCTCCGGACGGCCTGTCCTGCCTCCTGGTGCCGCGGATGCTGCCGGACGGCGGGCGGAACGTGTTCCGGATCCAGCGGCTGAAGGACAAGCTCGGCAACCGGTCGAACGCCTCCTCCGAGGTGGAGTTCCAGGACACTCTGGCCTGGCGGGTCGGGCCGGAGGGCCGGGGCGTACCGACGATCATCGAGATGGTGCAGGTGACCCGGCTGGACTGCGTGATCGGCTCGGCGGCGTGCATGCGCGCGGCGGTCGCGCAGGCGGTCCACCACGCGACGTACCGCCGTGCGTTCGGCGGCCCGCTGCGGGACAAGCCGCTGATGCGCAATGTGCTGGCCGACCTCGCGGTGGAGGCCGAGGCGGCGTCGGCGCTGATGCTGCGGCTGGCCGCGGCGGTGGACGGGCGGGACGATCGGC
>WNFZ01008456.1_pt1 | contig 10060 bp, 14 predicted proteins | sample 5400081 | NCBI WGS metagenome assembly WNFZ01 (sample SAMN13153365, study PRJNA577476) | soil metagenome | isolation source: 80 cm soil or saprolite under grassland replicate 1 | place: USA:California | collected 2016-06-15
CTCTTGCATAATTTTCTGTGACTCTTTTTGGAGAACCCCAATATGACAAATATGAATTTTGTACATTTTCAATGTACGGAACCCATAAGGATTGCAGTGAATGGATAACCTCTTTTTGTGAATCTAGAAAACTATCTGCTATATCTTTTGTTGCTTGAATGGTCTCTTCTTGATATTCGTTAACGGCTTTTGTAAACTGTGGAATTTCCTTTAATGCCTCATCTGTTGACTTTTTAACTGTTGATTTTGTTTCGTCGAGAGCGATATTGATTGTTTCTATATTTTTTACTTCTTTATTTGATGCCATGTTATTATATTAGCCACAATGGCATATATATGTTGGTATTAATTGGTATTTATTACCATTATAATCCCCACAGTCCCTGCATTTTCCTTCTTTACCAATATGCTTTTCTCCGGACATCTGATAATTTGGCGTGTACGATATAAGGTTTAAATTATTTACTTTATGTTGTAACCCTTTAGACTTAGCCTAACAATTATTTTGCAAACTTGAATGTCCTAACCATTTTTCGAATTCTGGCAAATATTTTTGAAAGTGTTTTACATTTGCTTGCATTGCCTTTAATCCCGTTGTTGTTTGCTGCGGGTTTACTGTCAAAGGAAATACTTGGCTTTTACATCGGTTGTAATGAAATAGTGGATAAAATCAAATCTCGGATCTTTACCTTTATGTACATTGCATAGTGTGGCGATTTTTATTTAGAGTTTTTACTCAGTAGGGTTTAAGTCAGACACACACTAGCTATAGATTATTGAATGTCGAAAAAAAGGTTAAAGAATCGCTTGAACTTTTATCTTTAAACTGGAAGATTGAAAAACCTATTTATGATCTTCATCTTGGAAAGAGATCCGACATTGTAGATACGTCAATTACTATTGATAAGGTAATTTTTCATATACCTACGCTTCAAAGTGAAGGACTTTTTGTCCTCTGGAAGTGTTTATGGCCTGATTGTCATAATTGTTGTGAAAGACAAGGGCGATTACCCTTAACCAAGGATGATATTTCAAGAATTGGGCAAACATTAGGCTATAAATCTGAGGCGGAATTCATTAAGAATGAAACAGTCATTTCATCATGGGATGACGTATCTAATAATCTTATAACAACCATAACTATGATTTCTCTAAAGAGAGAACAAGATGAAACCAATGAGCAGGATGGAACTCCATTACGTTGTAGATTTTTGAATAGCGAAGGCGAGTGCAAAATTCATCCGAACAAGCCGGGAGTTTGCTGGTTGTATCCTTTTGCAAGCTGGTCAACTTCAGACAAAGGTAGACTGACAGTTCATGCTACTTTCCAATTTACTGGTGACTGTCCTGGATTTTATACTAGCAACTCACTTGATTCCATAATGCCGGTACTACAAGAATACTCTAAAAAAATCTATGATTATACTATGGCTGTGAATAGAACAACTCGAGAAAAATACGGCGCAATCAGTATTTTAGAAATGCATGGATGAGTATTCACAATTTATATGATAACTATTATTGATTTTATATTTTTTGGACGACTCTCTCAGTGTTATAATGTGAATGGCTTTTGGTTTCCAAAAAAAAGAATTGATTACATATTGGGCTTGTTTCCATAATAAAGTCACAAGAGGTCAATTACCAATTCTAGCCCGAATGTGTATGCATTACAATTTCGAAATTCTATACTAGGTTACATACATTAGTGTATTACATCCCTTCCGGCCCATCTAGAATTCAGTTCCATTAAGATGATCCTACTATAGATCTGAGGATTTATTGTAAACAATGGAAATCCCTTCTGCTTTACTATATGAAAGGTGAACCATTTTAGCGAAAGAAACTCAAAAGGGATATGCAGTTAGAAAAGTTATGCAAGTTTGTAAAAGATCAGTGATATTATTGTTGAAACCGGCTCTCTTCTCAATGTGGAGGAATAATCGATAATACGAGTAGGTTATCTCATTGGAACTTTTCGCAGTTACATAACCTACAAGATCTGTCAAGTGGATCTCCTGATGACTTTGGGTGTAGTAGTGAATAATGTTCATCATTTCTATGACCGCAATTTGGATTTGAACATTGTCTATCATCAGGAGTTTCTTTACTATTTTTGTCTCCAGATGCCAATGCTTTATCTCTTAATGCACGTACCGCCATGTTTACAAAGTCTTTTGCGTCATGTTTTAAATCATTTATTTCATAAGTATTGTCTTGTATCATTTTGTCCCCAAATCTTTTTACAACATCCCTAATTTGTGACGATATGTTATACTTCATTTCTGATGTTCCTATATTACCTATGAATTTTAGTTCATCATCAGCAGATTTATAAATTTCAGATCTTATCACTGAATCTCTTGATGTGATTATAGCAGACTGATATAGTCCAATAAATAGTAAATAAGGGAAGGGGCTAAAGCAGCAGTTCTGAAACTACGTTTAGTTTTCTTATTTGTTTCCTTTCTTAATATTTCAACCATATAGTAAATATTAAGCAGCAAATAATTTATGACATAGTGCTCCTGAGGCTCTCCCAGCAGTGCCAATGCCTATTGTTGTCCCCATTATAATAATAGACGACAGAAGAAGGATCGGAGTTACCAATTCATAAAATTACAGGTTATGAAAATACAAATGATGAATACGTTACTTTTACCACTCCTGAATGCACTATAGCGATTCACAATTATCTAAAGATGCGTGAACGTTATGGTGAAAAAATAGATGAAAATTCATTTTTAATCAGGGAACAATTTGACACAAGGGATCCGTTTGCTATACACAAGTGTAGAAAAACCGTACCAAACACTTTAACAAATAAAATAATCGATCTTGCTATTCGTTCGGGCATAAGGAACAAAGAAGTTTTAGAAGAAAATGAAAAACATCTTGGTGGAAAATTAAGGAAAGAGGTTCCCATCTGTCATGGTTTTAGAAAATTCTTTACTACTCAACTTGTAAAAGCAGGTGTAACAAGTGAATTAAGATGGAAACTAGAAGGACACAGCTTGTTAAACAATGATCCCGCTTACGTTTTACCACCAGAAGAAGACTTGTTAAAACAATATGAAATTGGAATTGATAATTTAACAATAGACCCGTCTAATAGGCAACAGAGAACAATCGAAACCCTGAAAATTGAAAAATCTAAAATTGATATATTAGAAGCTAAGATACAGAAGTTAGAAAGGAAATACCGCAGATAAAAACACTGGTGGCTTACACGGATGAGTGGGAGCCGACAATTAAACTATTTATCCTTCAAAAGGTGAAGTTCCATAATGATACACACAGCAGGTTTTCAATCAGAGATTCTAAGTTCAGTGACTGAAAATATTGATAAATTTATTGATGACATGACAAAGCAGCACGGCAGCACCTTCAGACTTATTGATATTAAATTTGCTGCCGCAGCCAAACCTTACGAGTCTACTGGTAATCACGCTGATGTCAATTATTCGGCTCTAATTATCTATGAGGTTTAAGCATTTGTAGTCATTCAATCGTAATTTAATAAACTTTAATCACCGGTGGGATAATGAATCGCAAGCCTTGCACAGGTGATCCTACCAGTGAACGTATGAAGGGGTTGTTACGTTGTTAATTTATTGTCAACAAAATATAAAATAATTTAAGCAACTAGTGGTGATGTATGTATACCCGTCGAACAAGAAACAACTCCATCATCCACTAGTTGCCTTAATTTAGTCTCTATAACTTGAATAAAAATAAGTATGATGAAATGTTCTATAAGATGAAATGTAATGATTCTAAAATCAGGTAAATATAAAATAATTTAATTTCAACCGGTGGGAGTTGGAAACAAACGGAAAGAATCCCACCGGGTATTGAAAAATAGGTTCTAGTCTAATCAAATAAATGATACTAAATATAAGAACCTGCCTTACCTAAGTTATCTCTGGAATAAGTCTATTTTTCATTAATGCAAACTTTATTTTCTCTATCAAGCCATCTTTTAGATTCTTCAATTTCTTTTTGTAGGGTTTGTTCTAATGTCATAATAGGAATTAGAATTATGAGCATTTAATATGTCAAGCGCCTTAGAGAGAGGGGCCTAAAAATGGTATTTGGCTAGCACTTGTGTTGCATTGCAACACATCAAACTATTATCTGTTAAATATCATAGCGACGAAAAATTAGGTGATGAGTAGAGCCAATAACAACATAGGCGGGTTGAATTATCTAGTTTGGTTACTTATCTCTCTGGGTATAGTGGTCATTATATCCTTTGTCTTACCATTTCCAATATCATTCGTTGTCTCGTTAATTGTTATCTTTTGCCTTAATATCATTAGAGCCGAGATGACGTTAAGGAAAGCGGGTATGGGAGGAATAAAGGGTTTGTTCAAATCTTACTCTTCTTCAGGATTCGGTCGAGGCTTGGGCACCGGTATTAACAGTTCCTTATATCAACCCCTAAGGTTCTCTTGCATGAACTGTGGTAATGAACATAATAAGATTGCGTGTCCTAAGTGCGGTTCAAAGGCAGTGAGGACTGTGTGATATACGAGAGATTAAATTACAAAGTCTTATAATCTTTTTATCTATAAATTGCTTACAATCACATTCAGGCCATCTGCATCTCTTCCCACTTTCTCCTAGTTCATTCTTGTGGGTTGAGCTGGCGTGATGACAATTGATACAAAGATCTTCAGCACTCAATGATTATTCTTTGTTTACATAATAATTATAGCCTTTCAAACTTAACGGTACCGTCAAACATGTCAAAGTGATAGCAATGGATAATAATATTCCTTTAGCACGTTATAGATAATAAATGAAGAACAACCAGAGTCAGAGAGAGGGAAAAATCTATCTGCCATATGATCGAATGTCGACTACAATGTTTGATGAAAGACTATGTGGCAAACGCATCAAACTTATTCATACAGATGATCTTCATACCAAATTAAAATCTGGTGATATGGGAACAATCAAATGCACTTTCTTAAATCTTAATGAGGTGGTCATAAACGTTAAATGGGATTCAAGTAGCAACTTGGGTCTTATTGTCACCAAGGATGATTATGAAATCCTTGAATGAATGAACAAATGAAAAAGAGAAAAGTGAAGAAAGTCGTAACGTCTAAACGAAAATCTGTTGTAAAAAATGTAACAGAACAAGATGTAAATGATATTGTTCTAGAACCCGTAGAATTCTCCGAAGAAGAAGAAAAAGCCATTAAATATACAACGATCATTTATCGCACAAGGGAATTAATTAGGCATTAACAAATAGAAAATATACACCAACGCAAGACGTTTTATTTGACCTCATAAGACCTACTAGGGAATTTAGAAAAGGCTTATACTTGGAACTTAATGAAACAGAACGAGCATATCTGTGGAACTATCTAGGAATGGTCTACTATGTAATAGATGATATGATTGATATCATGGATGAACTAGAGAAGAAGAATGAATGAACAATTAATTAATTTATTTAATCTTCTTCAAATTGTTTACATTTACACATCAAACAATGATGATCATCTTTACCCTCGACGTAATAGTGTGAACCTCGAATATGTCCACATCTGACACAATATTCCCATCTTCTCACGATTAGACTTTACACTGATTCCTCATATCTTTTACATATTAACAATAAGTACCATCTGTATCAAAAACATGCAGTTCCCTCGTATGGTGACACTGACTGCATTTATCTGACTTTCTAACAACTGAATTCTTTGTTTCTACTAGAGATATAACCATTAAATAGTAATCTTCTAGACATCAATTCCGAACAATCTACATGTGTTGAAATAAAAGCAAGGGTAGTTATACCTGCTTTGTCATAATTATATTATGGCAAGAAAAATAAAACCAGACGTTGCTCCAGGTGAATTTAAATGTAGAGTATGCGAGACGATGTGGTCAAGTTTTATGGAGAATAATATTCCGTGCACAGATGCAACAATAATAAGAAATGGATTACACGACTTCGATTTTGCTAGTCCTATTCTTGTGCAAGCAAAATAGAAATATTGATAACTTTTTTCCTATTCCTTGAATGGTAATTTTCTCACTCTACGAATTGCTTACAGTCACAGTGGGCCAGGAACATGTAGTGCCACTTTCTCCCAAATCGTTTTTGTGGCTCGCCCTAGCATGTTGACAATTAGTAGAGATCTTGAGCAGTCATGATCTATACTTCGATTACATAATATTATAGTTTAAAACAAATTAAATTCCTTTTATACTACTATTTTAGAACAAACTCTAATGCCACATCAAATTTGGAATAATATTTTTTAACATCAAAATTGCCGTATTGAGCTCATAGTTTTTGAAAATCATAAAAAATGAGTTTTATTCTCTACTGCACATTTAATTCCTTGACTTCGAAAGGGGGTATATTCATGTCTAGATACTCTTTTAATCTGAACTCAATATCTTTAGCCGTCAGATCCTCCATGCTGGGCGAACCTATGTCAAAAGATACTTTGTTCGAATCAGATTTGACATTTGTTATAACAAAGTCCGCATATTGATTTGTAATTTCGTTGACCCAGTAATGGACTTCATCTGTCCCTTTTGGGTTTGAAACTTTCAGTTCGACCTTTACGGGCTTAAACTTAGACGCGCCTTCCAAATAATCCTTACTACCTTCACCAATATTATATCCTTCATTGGACAAGACTTATCTCTTATTATATACAATTCATCATTAATAAGTACTTTGTTCATTCAATTACTCTTTTATTGTTTTATTTATGAAAGTTCCATTTAGCTCATTGTTGCATTGAGACGACGGTTAATTATGATTTATATTTGCTGTCTTTACTCCTATTAGTAATAATCATGAAAGCAAAGTGTGGTCATGTGACAGAAAAATCATATGCTGATGCACACGGTGGACTATGTAGAAAATGTCATTCCAATTTTTCATCTCTTCTGGAGTTGGAACAAAAATATGGTGAAGATGCACTAGTAGAATACTGGTACGCCAAGATACTCACCTATCCATCACAAACTAAGGAAGAAATGGATTGCTTCATAAACCATTTGATCGAGTTTTATCAACAGAAATTGACCGAGGTTCCTTCAAAGCAAAATTATATCAAAAAGATGTTGTACATGTTGCATTCTATACAAGAACCATTTGACATACAAACGTTAAGATGATTTTATTTAATATACAATATTCAGAGAATATGTGAATCATTTTTGACACGATTTTTAGATCCATTCTATTAGGACTAATTTTATATCTAGTTGGGTAGGAACAGTGTGGAATTTCACACTAATCTGTTTTAGGGATTGAAAAGTCAAATTGTTGGATTTAAAAATATTAAAAAACAAATTGACTCCAAAAGATAAAAGATTTTGGCAGCCGTCTTTCATAATAGGTTCCACGTCCTCCCAATGCAAATAATCCCACGCTCCAAGTCTGATACCAGAAGAAGCCATAGTACATATAATTGCCTTCATTCTTCTATCAGGATATTCCATCATTTTACGAATTTCATCTATAGTTGGAGCCCTGTCATCGGCAAAACTTCTAACTTTTGGTAACCCTCGTGTAATTTTTTTCCATGAAATTGGAACATCAGACATTTCACAAAATAACTTCAGTGCTTTTACAAAGTTATAGAGAGTTGCTGTTATAGTAACTCTAGCAATTCGATTAGTGGACTCAGAATAGTAGTAGATTAACTTAGCTTTAAAGTTTTCCTTGATGATTTATCCAGTCCGAGTTCTGTGGTTCTAGTCCCACTATCAGTTCAATAAATGAACTTACGGAATAGTAACATAACCTGGGTTTAAAGGTTTCTGCTCCAAATTCATAACCTATTAGATTATAGAAGATACTACATATGAAGTCATGAATAAGTCAGCCTGAAACTTATTTTGGTTAATTCAGTAAAAAAATCTACAGGGAACCATATAATCACATTATATAAAGATACTTGCATTACTAAAGTTAGTGCTTCTGCTGAAGCCTATAACTTAAATGCATTGTAACAAAAGTTAGCTTATTTTTTGATTTACACAACTTTTGCTTTTGCGAAGCGGTCCCCAATACTGGTAATTCTTATGTTCGTCTTCTGTCCGGCTTTTGCACCTTCAACAAAGATAACAAATCCTTGGACTCTAGCAATTCCGTCGCCCCTGTTGCTTATTTCTGATATCTCAACTTCGTATTCTTTTCCCATTTCTACTGGTTTTGGACTTGAACCAAACGTTCCTCCTCGACTTCCGCCTCTACTGTACCCATTTCTTCCACTGTAACTCATTACTAAAATAAGATTAGCTCTCCCCGTAATATGAATGAACATAATTATTGTAAAAATGTCAATATAAATTATGTAAGTTTGTTACGTATTTACTTCTTAATTTGAAATATACAACGTCTAAATGAACAAGTACTCGGGAAATTCAAGCAAATCAATTATTTTCCTATTTGCATACAAGCAATCGGAGTTGCACTCACCTATTGTCTTGTCTATACTTTAAGAGATCGTGAAATCATTAGATAGAATGTTTACCATATTAATACATGGCGGAAGAATCGTACGTTACCAAAGTTTTGCCCCATTGGATTAAATTTTATATACCTCGAACAGAGGGTTTTATGGATGTTGTAAAGGAGATAGTTTCGCAATACGGGAGCATGTCACTGATAGAATTTGCCGGTTATTTTGAAGGAAGATTTGATCCAATATCAAATATCGGACCCTCTATAGCACAGAGAGGATTAATGGCACCTGGAGTAGATATCACTAGTACCATTCCTCGAGGTGGTTATGCACAACTAAGCCGAACAAGTTTTGTGGCTCCTTTTGTTACAGGGACAGTAGCATTGCTGTCATCGTTATTCAAAAGAACAACTCCTGCACAGTTGGTAGGATCTGTTAGACAGCAGATGCTGCGGAGGTCCATCTTCCCACCTCTATGTGATGCACAAAAATCAAAGGCAATCCTTGAATGTCTCGAAATAAGGTGACATTTCCGATCAAAGATCTAGTCCTTGAAATCAGGCAAAGTGATGGTAATAGTGAGTTCTCCATTATTTGTCCTATTGGAGCCACGGTATGCAATGGTACTTCGGCTGATGACATTATTGAGGGAACCACTGATAACGCCGAGATCCATGGCCTTGGAGGTAATGATTATATCTATGGTTATAGATACGGGGCTAACTATATTTTCGGAGAAGATGGGAATGATATTCTAATTGGCTGATACCGTTCTGACGGGCTTTACGGAGGAAAAGGCGACGACAAGTATGATGGACTTGATGATGATGATACTATCTTGGAATCAGGCGCAGGAAGAAATTACGTAATATCCAATGATGTTATATCCGGCGGTCTTGGCACTGATTACATAGAAGCAAGTGGAGGGGCTGATACAATTAACGGTGGACCAGGTAATGATTATATTCGTCCAAATCCAATTCATCGCGATTTTTCGTCTGATTCTGTGGACTGTGGGTCAGGTATCGATTCCGTTTATTATTTTTATTCAGGCGATAGAGAGGCTGTAACGTATTGTGAAAACGTAAGTAATTTTGATGGCTAAATCTGATAATTACCCTTTGCAAGGCATTCTTTAAATTGACAAAATATATCGCGAGAGAACTTGCCACTGCCACTTAGCGTTTAACCTTTTCAACACACATATCTTGTCGCTATCGTCTACGTGTTCAATATCCTTTTTCGTCATTTTCTTTCCATAGACGACTGAGCTATAATTGTATTTATCGTAAATATTATAAAATAATATTAGCAACCTCCGTCAGGCGCTACTGAATACCAGAGTGTGAAAAATGTCGTGTAGCTCACAAAAGTTATTAAGACTCCAAGGATCGTTACTCTAAAAGATGGTAACTAACAAAAGTGGGTTAAGAAAATTAAAATTACACGTGCAAATGTCCATAGACGGTTGCATTGCAGGACCTAACGGTGAAATGGACTGGATGGTTGGGCTCTCGGATGACAAACTCATTAAATACGAAAACGAATTAATGGAATCCTTTGATACCATTCTCCTAGGACGAAAAATGACTGATCTCTTTATTTCT
>WNFZ01009873.1_pt1 | contig 10055 bp, 14 predicted proteins | sample 5400081 | NCBI WGS metagenome assembly WNFZ01 (sample SAMN13153365, study PRJNA577476) | soil metagenome | isolation source: 80 cm soil or saprolite under grassland replicate 1 | place: USA:California | collected 2016-06-15
AGTCGACGGTGATGTCGAAGAGATGCGTCGTCCTGACGTCGCTGACGGTGTGCGTCATGCGTCGCTCCCGAAGATCGTGCGGCGCACGGCGTCGGTCGAGACACCCGACCGCGCACACAACGCCGACAGGTCGAAGAAGAACCGTTCGCTCGCGATCAGCTTGTCCTGGAAGGAAAAGAGGATGAAGACCGGCAGCTCCGCCCGCCGCCCGTCGGGCACGACCCCGAAGCGGTCGCCGGTCATGGTCATCCGCACGGTCCCCCAGCAGACCAGGGTTTCCCCGTCGCTGGCCTGCCCGGTCAGGCTGACGTCGTAGTCCGGAAAGGACTCGAAGAACCGCGTCAGCACCTTCTCGTTCTCCGCGTGCCCACGCGCGACCGTGCCGAAGGCCGGCGTCTCGAGCACCATCTCCGGATGCAGGAACCGCAGGGCGGCCTCCACGTCCTGCCGGCTCTTGGCTTCCGCCAATCCCTGGGCCAGTTCGGCCATCCATCCGTTCATCCGACAAACAATACGATCGATCGTACGTATAGACAAGTGGCAGGATGGGCCCCGATGAGCGAACGAGAGGATGGCCGCCTCCTGCGAGGTGCCCGATCGCGGCAGACGATCCTGCGGCACGCGGTGGACGTGGCGTCGCTGGAGGGGCTGACCGGGCTGACGATCGGCCGCCTGGCGACGGACCTCGGCGTGAGCAAGAGCAACGTCCAAACCCTGTTCAGGACCAAGGAAAACCTGCAGCTCGCCACGGCGGAGTTCGCCAGGGAGACGTTCCGGGCGGCGGTCGTCCAGCCGGCTCTCCTGGCCTCCCCCGGCACCCAGCGCCTCCGGGCACTGACCGAGGCCTGGCTCGACTACGTCCAGGAACCGCTGTTCCCCGGCGGCTGTTTCTGGGCGGCCACCCTGCCCGACTTCGACAGCCGCCCCGGCCCGGTCCGCGACACACTCGCCCGCCACCAACAGGAGTGGCGCACGCTGATCGCGACCGAGCTGCGGCAAGCCGTGACAGCGGGCGAGATCGCGGTTCCCGACGTCACGCTGGCTGCGTTCCAGATCGACGCGGTGCTCGTCGCGACCAACATCGCGCTACGGCTGGGCGACGACAACGCGACGGCCAACGCCCGCCGCGTCATCGAGGCCGTCATGGCAAAGCCAGCACCGCACACAAGGCGGCCACGGCGATCCCCTGCAACACGACCCGCACGGTAATCACGCTGTCCCACCGGGTCTGCAGCTCCCGCGCGTTCTCCGGCACCCGGTTCTCCTGCGCGGCAAGGGTCAGCACGCGGTTGATGGGTGCGTTGACGCGGAAGTAGATGGCCAGCCACGTGAGTAGGGCGATCGTCCCGACCAAGCCGGCCGCCGCGGCCGCCCACCGGCCGCCGATCGCCGATGTGGCGGTGGCCAGCACCGTGGTGACCACGCTGGCGATCCCGGGAACCGGGAACCGCCGGTCGCCGAAGTAATGCATGTACCCGCTGACCATCACCAGCGCGCGATCGTCGACCTTGGCCCAGGTGGGCCGCCCGATGAGGGCACCCAGCATGTCCGTCCCGTAAATGATCCCGGCGGTCAGCACCCCGACCGCGGCAAGCAACTGACTGAGAATCTCCATGGCGAGAGCATCACGCGACCGACTTGGAGCCCACTTGGAACGGCACGCGGCGGTCGACCAGCCGGAAGACCAGGATGAGCACGCAGGCGAGAAGAACGACCGCGGCGGTGTTACGCAGCGCCACCAACAGCCCCAGGTCAGTGACGTTCAGGAAGGGGTACGGGTAGAACCCGGTCACCGCGCCGCGAACGAACGTGTAGACGATCCACGCGACGGGCCAGACGAAGCTCCACCTGACGGTGGCCCAGTCGATCCGCGGCCGGGGCCCGAACAGCAGCCATCCGACGAGGGCCCACCACGGCGCGAAGTAGTGGAGCGCGGTGTTGCACCACCACGCGACGCCGGTGGGGTGCACCAGCCCGGCGAGCACGATCCCGAACACGGCGCCGGTGATGACGATCCCGATCAGCATGTCCAGTCGCACCACCCGCCACAGCCGTCCGTCCCGGTCGGGCGCGAAGGCGAGGCTCGCGGCCGCGACGAGCGTGAGAATGTTGCTCTGGATGGTGAAGTAGCTGAACAGGTTGACCAGCCGGGTCCCCGTCGACGCCGCCACGACGTTGGTGGTCGTGGCGTTGGCGTCGATCCCACCCCGCACGACGAGCACGGTCTGGGCGATCAGTGCCACCAGGACGACAACGGCCAACAGACCGTGCCACACCCGACTGCTTGAGCTGCGCATATCACGGAGTGTGTCAGCCCGGCTCCGTCCCCGCCGGTTATTATGTGTGACATAATAACTTGCGTGACAGGCGAGGCGGTAGCCGCCATCCGGGCCTGGACCCGGCTCGACCAGGCGATCTCCGAGTTCAACCGAGCCTTGGAGCGGGACCATGGCGTCACCGGCGCACAGCTGGCCGTGCTACGCCTTGTACACGAATGGGGCCCGACGATCGCGCTGGCCGAACTGCGCCAACGACTGGTCATGCACCCGGCGACGCTGGGTCAGATGTTGGACCGCCTGGCCGCACGCGACCTGGTGACACTCACCGCGGACCCCGCCGACCGTCGCCGCCGCGTCGTCGAGCTGACCTCTCGCGGTCACCGCTTGGCCGAGCAGGCCCCACTGGCCGGCCCGGTCCGGCTACGACATGTGTCCGCCGACCCGGCCCGCCTGAACCGCCTGGCCGAAGCGTTCGACGATGCCGTTTCATTGTTCGCACTGGAGGAGTACGCCCATGACCGACGCGACTGACCAACGACCGGGCGACGCTGTACTGGGCGGCCGAGTATGGCTGGAGGTCCTCGACGCCCCCTTCCAGGTGGCCACGGGCTGGACGGTCGAGGTAACCGACCCGTGGGGCAACACAATCGGCTTCACCGACTACACCACAATGCCGGCCCGCGGCCGGCAGGGAACCTGTCGGAACGGGTAGGCCTGTCACCCCTCGCGCAGCAGTTGCTCAGCGATCCGCGCCAGGCCATCCTTGATCATTCGCCCATAGCCGTCATCGCCGAGCGCGCCGACCGTGTCCTGCGCGTGCCGAAGATGCTCTCGGGCACGGTCAAGATCGCCCAGCTTGCGGTAACACTCGCTCAGGTTCAGGTGCAACGACGGGTACAAGCCGGCCACCGAAAGCGTCACGCCGGCCTGTGCCACCCGTTGGTCGGTCAGCAGACCGGCGGCCACAAAGGCTCGTTTGTCCCAGACCAACTCCTCGCGCACATCGTCCTGCACGTCGGCCATCGCGTGCGCGAGCGTGCAGACGTGTAAGGGATCCCCTTGCTCACCACCGATCTCGTCCCAGATCCGCGCGAACAACACACGCGCGGCCGCCCGCTCACCCTGATGACTGAGCTGCACCGCCTCGCCGATCTGGATGAGCGTTGCGTCCGTGATCATCGGGTCCCTCGAGTTCTTAAGGTGATTCCAAGGTCGGGTGAAAGTATTGCTGAGCCGGAGTTGATCTGCTGGTACCAGGCGCCGGAACGGCCGGCGCACTGAGAACTAGCGAGGACACGGATGGGGATTCGGACCAGACTGATCAGCGCCGCGGTGGCGGCCGCGATGTTGACGGCGGTGGGGGCGGCGGCCGTGCCGGCAGCGGCGGCACCGGCGAGCCCGAGCACGTCGGCGGTCAGCGACGGCAAGAAGCAGGACAACGACGCCGTCGTCGCCAAGGTGGCGGCCAGCCTGCACGTCAGCGTGCAGCAGTTGGTCACCGCGTTGAACCACCTGAAGCAGGCGGTCGGGAACGGCACCGACATGGCCGCGGCGGTAGCCGCGTTCGCCAAGGAGTTGAGGATCACCGTCGCGGACGCCGAGAAGGCGTTGCAGGCGCTGTCGACCGAGCACAAGGGGAAGCCGGGCAAGGGCAAGGACGCGCCGTCGCCGGAGGTGGTCAAGGCGCTGGCCGCCGCGCTGAACATCTCCGCGGACCGGGCTCGGCAGGTGTTGCGCGATCTGGAGAACGTCAAGACCAACGGTGACGACGTGGTGAGGGACCCGGCGTTCATCGCCATCGCCAAGGGCCTGCACCTCACGCCGGAGCAGTTGCTGGCGACGCTGATCAAGGTCAAGCAGTCCCTGCCGGACAAGCCGAAGGAGCCGAAGCCGACCGGCACGCCCACCAAGTGACGGTAGGTCCCGAACGGTCCGGGCCGGCGACGAACCGGCCCGGACCGGACACGCTCGTCCATACTGGCGGCGTGCGGGTTCTGGTTGTCGATGACGACGAGGCCGTCCGTCGCTCGCTGGCTCATGCGCTGCGCCGGGACGGCTATCAGGTGGTGGTCGCGGCGGACGGCGCGCAGGCCATGGACGAGCTGGGCCGGGCAAGGCCGGAGGTGATCGTGCTCGACGTCCTGGTGCCCGAGCCGAACGGTCTGGAGATCTGCCGGCGGTTGCGCAGGCGCGGCGACCAGACCCCGATCCTCATGCTCACCGCCCGCGACCTGGTGGAGGACCGGGTCGCCGGACTCGACGCCGGCGCCGACGACTATCTGGTCAAGCCGTTCGCGCTGGACGAGCTGCGTGCACGGCTGCGCGCCCTGTTGCGGCGAACCGGCGTCGCACAGGGCGTACTGCGTTTCGCCGACGTGGAGATGGACACCACCACGTGCCGGGTCAGCCGGGACGGGCGGCCGATCGAACTGACCCGCACCGAGTACTCGCTGCTGGAGTTGTTCCTGCGCAACCCGGAGCGCGTGCTGAGCCGCACACAGATCTTCGAATCCGTGTGGGGCTACGACTTCGGGCCCGCGTCCAACGCGTTGTGGGTCTACGTCAGCTACCTGCGCGGGAAACTGGAGTCCGCCGGCGAACCACGGCTGATCCAGACCGTGCGCGGACTGGGCTACGTGTTGCGAGAACGACCATGACGTTACGCACCAGGGTCGGTCTGGCCGGCGGCGTCGTGGTGTTGCTGGCGCTGGCCGTTGTCTCGCTGGTGATCTATCCGACCGTGCGGGCCAACATGCGTAGCCAGATAGACGAATCATTGGTCCAGACCGCCGGACAGGGCCAGGCCATCGCCGTTCAGGTCAAGCAGAAGGCCCAGAAATCGAGAAGCGTCGATCCCATCGACAGCCCACTCGACCTGGGTAGCACGCTCGTCCAGTTCGTCACCGAGCCGGTCTTTCCCGGTTCCAACAACACTTTCATCGACGTGACGGAACGGGACACCCAGGTCGCCAACGGATCGGCACCGGCCTACTTCCAGGACACCACCTACGGCGGCGTGGACTACCGCGTCTACACAGCGTTGTTGCCCGACTCCCGAGGCACACTGATCCGGGCCGCCCGTCCGCTGGATGACCAGACGGCCATCCTGGCGACGTTGGCGGCGTTGCTGGTGGGTCTCACACTGGCCGGTGGTCTGGTGGCCGCACTGACCGCGCGGCTGGCCGCCCGCCGAGTGCTGCGGCCGGTACGCGTACTCACCGACACCGTCGAACACGTGACCGCGACCCAGGACCTGACCGCCCGCATAGACCAGACCGGCAGCGACGAGATCGGCCGGCTAGGCCGTTCGTTCGCGAGGATGATGACGGCGCTGGACGCGTCCGTGCACGCCCAGCGCCAACTGGTAGCCGACGCGTCCCACGAACTGCGCACCCCGCTGACCAGCCTGACCACCAACCTGGAACTACTAGCCGACGGCGACGGCCTACGCGACCCCGAGGCCCCAACACTGGTCCGCGAGGCGATCAACCAGGCAGGCGAGCTGCGGTCGCTGGTAAACAACCTGATCGACCTTGCAAGGTACGGCAAGGACACGGCCCGCACCGAGGACACCCGCCTGGACCTGATAACCGAGACAGTGATCGCGAGGGCCATGACCCGCCCGACGCCGCCCCGGTTCACCTCGACGTTGTCGCCGTGCCTGGTACACGTCGACCCGGACGCGATCGAACGAGCCATCGGAAACCTGGTGGACAACGCGGTGAAATGGAGCCCGCCGGACGGCCAGGTACTGATCACCGTGGCCGACGGCGAACTCTCGATCACCGACGAAGGTCCCGGCATCCCCCAACAGGACCTCCCGTTCATCTTCGACCGCTTCTACCGTTCGACCCAGGCACGCTCGATGCCCGGCTCCGGACTGGGGCTCGCCATCGTGCGCCAGGTAGTAGAAACCCACGGCGGCACAGTCGCGGCAGAACCCCTCGACCACGGCCTCCGGATGCGCCTACGCCTCCCCGTGGTCCAGGACTGAACCGCAGCCACCGCTGGCCCGGGGTAGTGGACCGAACGCACCAGCATACGAACCACAACAACGAACCGACGTGGTCGCAGACCACCATGCAACCGGACCACGCTGGGTCGAGAACCGACCGCACCGTGGGGGTGTGGGGGTCGCCCCCCACAACAAGACGGGACACCGGGAAGGTGGCCGAAGGCCACCGAACAGGCTGAGCGTGGGCCAGCTGTACCACAATGCGAACCACGCTGGGTCGGGACCCACCGCAACGTGGGGTCTGCGGGGGTCGCCCCCGCAGAATAATGACGACCGACCCGGCGAGCTTGCGACAGCAAGCGAACAGCGTCGGCCAGAGGGCCGTGGACCCGATGCACCACAATGCGAACCACGCTGGGTCGGGACCGACCGCAACGTGGGGTCTGCGGGGGTCGCCCCCGCAATATAATGACGACCGACCCGGCGAGCTTGCGACAGCAAGCGAGCAGGGTCGGCCAGAGGTCGTGGGGCGGGTGGGGCTCGAACCCACGGCCAAAGGATTATGAGTCCTCTGCTCTAACCGACTGAGCTACCGCCCCCGGTTGGTGTTCGCCAAGGTTACTGGGCGGGCCGGTGAGCCAGGTGGCGACCTCTGACTGTAGGCGTGTCTTCAGCTCGGGGGGTGCGGCTGACGACTGGATGCTGCTTGCCGCGAGCGAAGCCAAGTCCTCGTCTGTCAGGCCCAGGGCGTCTCGGCAGATCGTGTACTGGCCCGCCAGGCTTACGCCGAACAGCAGTGGGTCGTCAGTGGACAGCGCTACCGGGACGCCGGCCGCCAGGAACGTTTTCAACGGGATCGTCGACAGTTCGTGTACGCCGAACGGGGGGTATGACGTTGGGCAGATCTCCAGGGTGACGGCTCGGGACGCCAGGAGAGCCACCACCGCGGGGTCCGTCGCCGATGACGTGCCATGGCCGATTCTCGTTGCGCCCAGGAGTTCTACGCAGTCGCGGACGTGGGTGGCTGGGGTGTAGAAGCCTGAGTGGGGTGCCGATAGGAGGCCGGCGTCTCGGGCGACGTGGAACGCCGGTGTGAAGTCCGACACGACGGCACCGCGTTCGTCGTTCGACAGGCCGAAGCCGACTACGCCGTCGGCTGTGTATCTGGCGGCCAGTCTCGCTAATGCTTCCGCGTGTGATGGGGATCGTTGCCAGCTGGACGCGACCAGTACGCCTACCGGGATCGGGGCCGCTGCGGCACCGGCCAGTACCGCCTCCAGCGCCGGTTCCAGGCCGCCGAAGACTGGGGCGTATGAGGTGGGGTCTACCTGGATCTCCAGCCAGCCGCAGCCGTCCGCCGCGTCGTCCAGTGCCGCCTCCGTGATCACCCGAGCTATGTCGGCTGGGGTTCTTAGGGCCGCTCGGGAGGCGTCGTAGCGGGACTGGAACGCGGCCCACGTGCCGGCGGTGCCGGGGAGGGGCTCGGGCACCGCGACGCCATAGCGGCCAGCCAGCTCGGTGAGCGTGGCCGGCCGCATGGCGCCTGTCAGGTGTAGGTGGAGCTGCGCCTTCGGCAGCTCTCTGAGGTCACGGCTTGTTGAGGGCTGGCTCACGCAGACCGTTGCTCTGTTGTGTCGCCTTGTTGCGGTTGCCCAGGCCGGTCTTCTCGCCGACCTTCGCGCGTGCGACGCCCGCGGCGCCCTGCACGGCTGGGTGATCGGCGATCTTGCGGTAGGTCCGCATGATCTGGTCGTACCGGCCCCGACCGGCTTTCGCCCCCAACACGTACCCGATCGCGGCGCCCAGGATGAACGCCTTCATGTGTTCTCGCCTCCCAATGGCTCCGCCGCTGCTGTCAGTCCATCATCCCCCAGTGGGCTCCCCTGTGCAGGGCACGCGCGACCGTGCGCTAGAGTTACTACTCGCCGGACCGAGTCCGGTGGCGATCCTCCATAGCTCAATTGGCAGAGCATTCGACTGTTAATCGAAGGGTTGCTGGTTCGAGTCCAGCTGGAGGAGCCACAGCCACCTGTTACCCACACCTTTCACTGCGACTCGTTGCGGTGACCGAAGGCCTCCAAGATCGCCGCAGCGCCTGTCTTAGCTGCCTTGCGACCAAGGTAGACATCTTGGGTCATTGACACCTTGGCATGGCCGAGCTGGTCGGCAATCACCCTCGCAGGCAGACTCGATTCGTCCATCAGGGTCGCCACAGTCTTGCGGTAGACGTGACTGGTGACCCAGGTGTACCCAGCGTCATCAAAAACGATCCGTAGATCAGCGTTCGTGTTAGATGGATCACGCAAACCGCCCATCGGAGCCGTAAACACCGTCCCATGTGGGGCCTGTTCCGCCGTCCGACGACGCCGGAGCATCTCGATCGCCCAGGTCGGCAACTCCAAGGTCCGCCACCCACTCTTGCTCTTCGGTTTGGGTTTGATCCACAACCCCTTACCGGTCTCGCGGATCACGGTCCCGCGCACCTCGACGGTTCCCACGTCCAGGTCAAGCGCGTCCCACACGATCGCTGACGCCTCACCGATGCGAAGGCCAGTCGCCAACATCATGTCTGTGAAGTCGGGTAGATCCCAACCAACTGCCTTCGGATGTTGTGCGATCTTACTTCGTAGGTCCACCGCTTGCTCGAATGTGAGCGCCTGCGCGACGCCTGCCGACGTTCCCTCGATTCGGCCCACACCAGCCACCACATTGAGGTCTACAGCGTCATGGCGCACAGCAAGTCCCAGGACGCCGCTCACGACAGTTCGCACTGCCTTCGCGGTAGCCGTGCCGTGACGTTCTTTGGTGCTCATGACCAATCGATCCACTCGTGACACTGAAACTTCGCGCGCCCGAAGTTCACCTAACGCGGGTAATACCTGGTTATCCAATCGATCACGATATAGTCGAGCAGTAGTCGGTGACCGTCGCCCTTCGCTCACGGCTATTGCGAATTCACTAAACCAATGTTCGGCAATCGCCGACATTTTTGTGTCCGCCGTTATCTCCGCATTTGCATCAACGCGACCACGATCCCGCAGCGCTTCTTTCAATCGATTCTTGGCCGCATTTTCGGTTTTGCCGTGCCGTTCTACACGACGTGTCACGCCGTCGTAATCACGATAGTTTGTGACCGCGCGCACCTTGTTCTCCACTACGGCATAACAGCGAATCTCGCCATATGTACCAATTGGCAACGGCGGGCGTGGCACAACACGTCTCCTTTCAGTCAGCGAGCGAATCGAACCACTTTCGAACATCTTCAGCTCTGTACCGCAAGTACTTCCCCACTCGCTTCGCAGGCGGGCCATACTTACGCGTACGCCAGTCGTACAACGTTGTCACCGGTACCCCGAGGAAGTTCGCAACGTCCTCCACGGTCCACAGCCGGTCAAACCCAGCGGCAGTCATCCAACTCACCTCCTCACTCATATCGCCGCTTCGATTTCTTCGCGTGCGGTGAGTCGGTGTTCGCGTGCTTTGGCGGCGGCGGTGTTGGCTAGTTGTGCGTCGGCGGTGGTGAGCCATCCGACGCCGTCGAAGGTGTGCACAACAACGAGCTGTGCTTCCGCGCCCTGCGGGTCATCGTCATAAGCGACGACGTCTGTTGGTGGTGCGTCGAGTCGCTGTCCTAGTTGGAACGCGCGTCGGACGTTGCGTAGCGCGGTAAGCGTGGTGGAGTAACGGCGGCTTTTGGTCGCGAAGTGACCGCCGTAGCCGAGCATGTGTGCCCAGCGTTGGAGTCGGCCCCAGCCGGGCAGGTTGCCTTTGCCGTGGTCCCATTCCTGGCGTTGTTTGGTGCTGGTGCAGTGGATCGGGTA
>WNFZ01015222.1_pt1 | contig 10054 bp, 21 predicted proteins | sample 5400081 | NCBI WGS metagenome assembly WNFZ01 (sample SAMN13153365, study PRJNA577476) | soil metagenome | isolation source: 80 cm soil or saprolite under grassland replicate 1 | place: USA:California | collected 2016-06-15
GCGGGGTCGCGGTGGCGGTAGGGGACGGCGGTGCCGGGGGCGGCGCGCAGGTAGGACCTCACGACGCCTCCTGTGCGTTGTTCCGGCCGCGCAGGCAGCTCTTGGCGTGGACGGCCATGCGCAGGATGCCCGCTGGCGTCAGGTCAGGGCTGGCGCGGGTCATGGCGGCGCCGGAGCTGCGCAGGCCGGGCATGCCGGTGTTGACCGTGGCGCGGCGCAGGGTGGCGGACTCGGCGCCGCAGAGGCAGCGGACGATGATGCCGTGGCCGGTGTCGATGATGCGGAGCGGCAGCTCGCCGTTCACGGCAGGAGCCCGGCGCGGCGGCATTCGGCGGCGATGAGGCCGAGGAGTTCGGTGAATAGGATGTCCAGCCGGGCGGCGGCGTCTGCGGTGCGGCGGAGCCTGGAGCTGAGCCGGTTGGCGGCGGTGCAGTCGTCGCAGGGGGGCTCGCGGTGGCGGAGGTGCCGTTTGTAGGCGGCCGGGGTGCCGCAGGGTTTCAGCTCAGTCGTCATCATCCGGCCCCTCTTCGCTTGCCTTAGCCAGAGCGTCTGCCATTGCGGCGCGCGCGGCCTGGCGTCCCCGGTCATTGATTTCCAGCTGGTCCGGCCGCTCAGTGCGCAATGGCGGTGGCGGCGGCAATTCGGATGGCAGGAACCGGCGCGGATTCGGGTCACGGTTAATTGCGGCACTGACGTAGGCGGCCGGATTGCGCACGGTCTCCGAGCCGAGAATCCGGGCGGCAGCGGCAGCGGCCTGGTCATCGGTGACGCTGCGGCCGGTGCGCACTGCGATGGCCATCCGGGTTGTCTCGATCAAATCCGAGTCGGGCGCGCGCCCGTTACGGTCCGCAGACTGGATACCTACAGAACCACCACGGGATGGGATGGGATGGGTGCGCGCGCGCGATGACGCGTCGCGAGACGGTTCCTGAGACGCGTCTGTAGACGCGTCTACATGCCCCCTCCACTTCGCCTGCCGCTTGCGTTTCGCCTCGCGTTCCTGCTGGACCTTCTCAGCGGACGGCTGATACTCCAAGTAGTCGTGAATCTGCCAGCCATCCTTGGCGTCTTCCCACAGCCCGGCCTGTACTAGCTGGTCAACGCACAGGCGAGGCCGCCGGACGTCGGATAGGTACCGGAGCTGATCTGACGGAACGTAACCATCCGTCAGGTGCAGGTTGCTCCAGCAGATCGCGCAGATGTACAGCCGGAAGGCCGCGTCGCTCAGCGCACGGACCTTCGGGTGCACCGGGAGAGTGTCATCGAGACGCGCCCAGGCCATTGAAAGACTCCTACTGTTGATCATGCGTCTCAAATCCCGTTGATCAACGTCCTCATGCCGGATGATCAACATCGGCGGGGTTACGTGAGACTGACGGCCGGGAGGTGTAAGGTGCGGCGGAAGAGATACAAGCACTCCGTTCCCTGTTTGGCCTGCCCGGGTCCGTCCGAGGCAGGGCACCGTTTGACCGGTCGGGTGAGAGGTCATTTCACCATGCCCGGAAAAGGGTTTCAGGGGGTCTTGTTTGAGCCTCCGCCTGGCTCGCCAACGCATTTCTTCTACGTTGTTACTGACGACAGTTCTTACAAGGCCGGGTATTCGGCGAACGTGACTAAGCGCATGCGCCATGCGCAGCTGCGCCACACGACCCTGGTCGGCACGATCGCGTGCGATTGCGACCTGCCCGTGGACGGGCGGTTCAAGAAGTGCGTGCAGGAGAGCCGGTGGGAGCACGCGCACAGCCGTGCGCGGCAGCCGCAGGGCGAGTGGTACAGGGCGACGGCGGGCGTGAACACTGGGCTGCGGTTCATGTTCGGCCGCGATGACCGTGCGATGGCCATCATCGACCAGGTGGAGCGCAACCACCGGCAGGCAACGGGGTAGGACCTTTGTCACCTTCAGGTTCTCCCGTCCGTCTGTAGCCTTGTTAGCCCCCCAGGCCCGTGACCGGTCGGGGACAACCGGGCCTGGGGGGCCGTCTGTGGTGGCCGCCCCGCCCCACGCCGGTGCGACGGGGCGGCCTGCGGGCGGCGCTCAAGCCCGGCTGGGGGCACACGGGCGAGCGCGGCCCGCGTCCTAGGCGGGCTCCGGGCCCGCGCTGCCGCCACCGTGTTTCTCCCCGGTCCTGGGGTCGATCTGCCGGAACGCCATCCGCATGTCATCTTCGAGGTCCAGCGGCAGCACGGTCCGCCCGGCCCGGCCCTCCAGGGCGCGGCGCATCAGCTGCTCCGCCACGGCCAGGTCACCGGGCAGCACCACCTCGATGCGGCGGATCCGCGCCGTCGGGACGACCTCGCCGGTGTCGTTGTTCGTGGTGACCTTCGAGCAGTCGATGATCCCGAGCACGACGTGGTAGCGGTGCGGCTCGTCGATCAGGCCGCGGACCGCCGGGCCGAGCCCGTTCGCGTCGCCCTTGGGGAGCGCCCCGCTGATGCTTGCGTCGCTCATGTGCGTCCTTCCGGTCGCGTGCGGATAGGTGATTGCGGCTGCGGGCGCGGCCCGCGCCTAGGGCCCCCGTCGCCGCATCATCCCCGGCAGGATCGCCTTAGCCCGCGCCCGTCCCCGCTGGTTCCGCAGCATGGCGGCGCGGGCGGCGCGGGCCTTGCGGATGCCGTCGCGCTGCCGTTCCTGGTGGCCGGGCAGGCCGTCGCACGGCGGCACGTGATCACAGCGGAAGTCAGGCATCATGATCGTCCTCGTAGTAGCCCAGGCCGCCTTGTTCTTCGGACTGGTGGGCCTCGGCGGCGGCGCCGCAGATAGGGCATCCCTGCTCGCCTCCGGCTTCTCGTTCAGCGACGGCCTCGCGGCTGGCGGGACACGGGATCTCGGCGGGCCGAGGCCGATCTGCGCGATCAGGTCTTCCATGCGCTTCACGGCGGCGGCCGGCGCGGGCTGCCCCTTCGGCTTCCCGGGCTGCTCAGTCCCACGGGTAGGTGAGGGGGATCCCGCAGCCGGGGCAGTCGATGAGCCCGTACTTGGCCCGCTGCCCGCAGCGGGCGCAGTAGGGTCCGGCTGCGTCCACGGGTCGTGCTCGTCCGGTTCCGCGGTGACCTGCACGGCCCCTGCGGGCGGCTGCCCGTCACGTCTCAGCGCGTCATGCTCCACCCGCTGGCCGCGGGTCATCAGCCCGGCGGCTTCCTTCTCCTCCTCGGACATCTCATGCTGCTCAAGACGGCCGTCCGGCCCGGCGGGGAACCCGTCGTGGATGATCTCCCCGCTGTCGTCGTCGGCGCCGAGCTCGTCCGGGGTGTAGGCCATGCCGAGGAGCACTTCCTGGCAGGCGTCGCGGGCGGCCTCGGACACGGCGCGGGCCTTGAGCATCGCGGCGGGGTACCGCTGCCAGTTTGACCGGGCGAGCAGCCCGGCCTGCTTGGCGCGGTCCATGTCCCAGGTCGCGGAGTAGGTGAACCCGGGGTCGTCGGAGCGGATGATCTGGCAGCGGGCCCGCTGGTCGTTGCCCTCGACGCGGATGCGGTGCCCGGCCTGGCGGACCAGCGCGGACATCAGCCCGGCGCTGATGCTGGGCTTGCCCTCGATGACGTGGATGCCGGTGATGGCGGCCATGGGGTGCAGGCCGAGCAGTTCGCCGTATTCGTAGGCGAACAGGATGTTCTCGGGGTGCTCGCGGTAGTCCTTGGGCAGCAGCCCGGACTTTGCGAGGAACCGGGCGTACTCGATTTTCTCGGGCAGCGTCGCGATGTGCTGCTGGCGGGTGGCTATGTCTGTGCTCATCAGAACTCGTCGCTCATCTCGGGGTCGTCGCGCAGGAGGGCGTAGGGGACGGCGCGCTCGCAGTGGCGGCACCACATGGCGGTCCCGTCCTCTTCGAGGTCGCCGTCGCAGTCCGGGCAGGACCAGATGACGTCGCCTGCGGGCACGGGCGGCCCGGCCTGGTTTGTCCGGGCGGACCGCCAGCCGCCGCGTGCCCGCCGCACGGCCGTGTTGCGGCCGGACCGGGTGCCCGCGTACCGGCGGGTCATGACGGCACCTTGGCGGTCGCGCCGTCGATCTCCCATAGGTGGAAGCAGGTTTCGTGCACGGATGAGGTAGACTTTTCACCATGTTGGACAAGGCGGCAAAGTCGGCGTACGACAAGGCGCGCTACCGTGCCATCAAGATTGCCCGGTCGCCGAAGCCGCCGAAGCCGCCGGACATAATCCTGCTGATAGCCGAGCTGGATCTGATTTACCTCGCCGGGCTCCTTGACGGCGAGGGCTGCTTTTATATCACGTTCATTAATCACAGCGCCCGGCCCGTCGTCTCGCTTCAGATGACGCATCGCGGTGTTGTTGAGTGGAGCGCTAGCCTGCTGGGAGTCGGATTCCAGGGCTCCCGCCGGCTTAACAAGCCGGCGCACCATGCCGATCAGTACGGCTGGAAGACCAGCGGCAGGCGAGCTGGGCTGCTGTGCGCTCGCCTGCTGCCATACCTCCGGGTCAAGGCCGAGCAGGCAAGGCTTGTGATCGAGATATGCGAAACCATCGGAGCTACTCCTGCTGGCCGTGGTCAGCAGGTCTCCGCCGAAGTAATTGAGCAGCGCCTGGCGATGAAAGCGCGAATGCACATACTTAATAATCACGGCCGGGCCCCGCTTCGATTTCCCACAGATGAAAACAGGTGGAATGCACGTTGACCCACTCGGCGCGGGGCGGCAGCAGCATGGCCACCCGGGCATCGTCGGGGATGAACCTGTAGCGGGCCTCGGTGATCTCGTCCCAGTCCGGGTAGCGGCCGGGCTGCGGCCTGGCCTCGTTAGTGCGGTGGCTGATCGACAAGTGCCACATGGGCCGGTCAAACTCTGGCGAGGCTTCCCGGCCGACGAGGACCAGCAGGTGGCCGTCGGCAAGGTCACGCTGCCATGCCCGCGTGCCGGGGAACTGGCTCCTCATGACCGGCCCGGGATCAACCCGGTGCCACTTGGCGGTCATGGCGCCTCCCCGGGGACGGTGCCGACGGGGATGCCGCGCTTCTCCAGCTGCACCGCGACCGCCCAGAGGGCGAGCAGGACGGGCATCTCGTTGCGGCTGATCCCTTTCATGCCGTGCTGCTGCCACCGGGCGGCGCGTTTCCACGCGACGGCGAACCGCGCGGGGTCGAAGTGGCCGATGGCGACGTGGACGTCCTTGGCGCGGCGGGCGCATTCGCCGCAATGATCTTGCAACACCTGGCGGGGGTCGCCCGTGTGGACGTCGTGGCCGGTCATGGCTGCCTGTCCAGTTCGGCGGTGAGCGCGGCGATGAGGTCGCGCACCTCGGGCGGGGTGAGGATGTGGTCGCGCCGGCCGGAGATGAGGGCGACGGCGCCGGGGCGGCTGACGATGAGGAACCCGGCGGCGCGGGTGACGGGCGCTTTCACCATGGTCATGCCGCCGTCACGCAGGCTCGCTGTCACCGCGCACCATCCGTTCCATCTCGGCGGGCCAGGCAGGGTCGTGGATGACGCAGGGCCGCCACACCAGTTCGCAGCCGCACCGGGCCCACGGGGCGGCCAGCGGGTCAGGGCCGTCTGGCATGGGCACGTGGCCGTTCAGCGGCGGGTACTCCCGCCGTGGCCGGGGATTGCCCCGTCCCGGCCGCCAGCCGCGCGGCTCCCCGAGGTACCAGCCGATGGCGCCAGCGGCGCCTGCGATGCCGAACGCGAACAGGAAGAAACTCATCTCGCACCTGCCGGGACGGGGCGCAGCGCGGGACGGGCGGGGCGCTCGCGCATCCGGGTGACCATGGCCGCGATCCGCGCCCGCGACTTGGCGCCCATCGCGGCGAGGCGCCCCCGGTGCTTGCGGCGGCGCCAGAAGAACCGGCAGACGAGCGCGGAGAGGATCGCTGCCGCCGTGAAGTAAACGGCCAGGCCGCGGTTCCGCTCAGTGACGGCGGCGATCATGAACAGGGCGTTGCCGGCCGCGAACGCGCCGTGCCCCCAGAACTGCTCGATCTTGTGCCGCCACGACTGGATGACCAGCGCGTACGCGCCTGCGCAGGTGACCATCCCGGCAATCCAGAAGACCCCGGTCATGGCTTCGGTCCCTCGATCGCGGCGACGCCCAGCCCCATGGCCCTGGTCCACATCGACTCGACGGCCGCGTCGTTGCTCTCATGGATCTTGAACCCGGCGTCGGCGAGATGGTCAGCGATGGCGGCGGCGACATGGCCGTCGCGGCGGCGGGTGATCAGCTCGTCGACGACGGCGTCCGCGCAGGACTGGCCGCCGCGCCAGTGCCCGGCCTTGCCGCACTTGCCGCAGTAGGGGTCGCCGCCGGGGGTGAACGCGTGCACGCGGGGGGCCTCGTGGCGTCCTGCGGGCGGGTCGTCGGCGACCTCCACGGCAGCGGGGCGCTGAGGGCAATCTCGCGGGACGACGGGAGGCTCGTGCCGGGCAGCTTCCCAGCGGGCGCGGAAGTCCTCAGCCTGCTCCTCGGTGAGGTGGCCATCGAACTTGATGGTCTCGGTGGGCGGCTCGCCCCAGCTGGCGGAGTGCTTTACCGGCGGGGCGATGGCGGGCCGCCGGGCCTCGATAGCGGCGATCACCACGGCGGCTTCCCGCTGCGCCCGGGCAGCGGAAGCCTTCGCGTCAGCGCGGGCCAGCCCGCGTTCCTGCCTCCCGGCGCGCACGCCCCGGTCGCTGTGCCGGGTGAACGTGCCGTGCCAGATCGCGGCGAGGACGAGCGCCGCGGCGATCAGCGCGGCGAGCCGCCACGGGTGCGCGAACCAGGAGAACACGGCGAAGATCGCGCCGTGCAGGACGAGGGCGGCGGCGAGCAGGACGGCGGCGGCGGCCCCGGCTGCGGCAGGCCGGCTGATGACGGTCATGGCGTGCCTTCCTGCTCGTGCTGCACCGCGAGCCTCGTCAGCTGCTCCAGCGTGTAGCTCTCAGTGAAGGTGCGGCGGTAGGGCGGCCCGCCGTCGCCGCAGGTGCAGGTGACGCGGATCACGGCCGCGGCCCCGTAGTCGTCCTCGGCGATCTCGGGCCTGAACTGCAGGTCGTGGGTGACGGGCCCGCCGGACGGGCGGGGCTGGTCGCGGCCGGACACGTTCTCAGTGACGGGCGCGGCTTCGGCGGCCCTGGCCTTCAGGACCTCGCCGAGCTCGGCGTGGAGCATGTCGTCGCAGAACTCCAGCGCGTTGTCGACGTAGCCGGGGTGCTCGCTGGCGATGTGCGCGAGGGCCTGGTATGCCTCAGAGGGCCGGAGGGCGAGGATGCGGGCGATGCGGTGCGCGGTGGCGTCTTCCGGCGGCGCGGTCATGACGTGGCCTCCAGGTACCGGACCGGCTTGCCGTGAGCGAGCGCGTACTCGACCTCGCCGCGCGTGGACTCGCCGATATAGCCGCCGACGTTCAGCACGAGCACGTCATCGGCGAGGTCGATCTTGCGCTTGTGCAGTTCGTCGAGGTCGCGCTTGACCTGCCCTGGATCGCGGCCTAGCGTCCCGGCGGCGATGAGGTCGCCATCGGACTTGAAGTCGCATCCGATTGACAGGACTATCCGCCCGGCCAGCGTCTCGCGGAGATTGGCCTCGCGGAACGCGTCGTAGAACCGCGTCGAGCCGCACAGGCAGGTGACCTTCGGCGCGGTCATGACGTGCCGTCCTTGCGGGGCGCGAGGCGGCGGATGTAGTCACCGCGGAATCGGCGGTGCCCGCCGGGGGTGCGGATGACGTGCTCGGGGGGGATGCCCGCGTGCCGGGTCCGCGCGACGAGCGCGCCCGGGGTGATGCCCCACAGGGCGGCGGCCTCGCGCGGCGTGAGCCACTCGGGCGGGGCGGGGGGGCTCATGACTGTCCTGCGGTGAACTGGATGATCACGTGCCCGTCCTGCTGGCTGGTGCGGGCGTGCCCGTCGCGGCGGATGGCGGCCATCCGGGCGGCCTGGGTGAAGCTGCTGGCGCTGACGGTGAAGTCGGTGCCGGGGGTGAGCCGCCAGACGGCGCCGTCGAGCCATTCGTCCCACGGGTATCCCTGGCGGCGGTGCCATACGTGGCCGGTGATCCGTTCTGCCATTGCCTGCTCCGTATACTTGTTGATTGCTCCGTCCGGTCGTCCCAGTGCAGTGGGGCGGCCGGTTTTGCTGCTGGAACCTCCCCGGCCGCGGCCCTCCGCGCCCTCCACAGGGCAAGCCGGGACCGGGGAGGGGCCTATGACGCTGCTGCGGTCTCCTCGGGCACGGCCATCCGCCGCTTGATGATCACGCGGCGCCATTCGGCGCCGAGGGCAACGGCGCAGGCGCCGTCGAACCCGTGGCCGGCCGCGTCGCCGCGCAGGTCCCAGACGCCGAGTGCCTCCATGCCTCTGCCGTACGGGGTGACCCAGTCGCTCTCGACAGGGAACAGCTGGCCGATCACGCAGTCGTGGCAGCTGTTCATCTGGAGCCGGGCGAGGTCGATCCGCTCAGCCCAGCCGGGGATCTTCTCGTCGAGCAGCGCGGCGCCGCGGGCGACCTGCCGCGATACGGCGCTCATGACGCCGCCTTCTGCCGCTCGCGGTAGCCGCGCTGCCAGTCGCTCATGGCGGCAGCGCAGTCACCGCAGCGGCAGCCGTACTCGGTGTACGTGCTGGGCCTGCCGTGGCTCAGGAACGCCGGGTCAGGAGGGTTAGCGCGCCAGGCCGCGCGCCGGGCGGCGGTGTAGGCGGCGCTCGCGGCGCGGCAGTCCCCGCAGCGGCAGCCGGACTTGTACCGGCCGTGGGTGGCGTCGTCTCCGCAGCCGTCCGGGAACAGGCTGGCACTGGGCGCGACGCTCATGACGCCTTCACCTGCGGCTCGGTGAGCCAGTCGTAGGAGACACCGGTCTTCATCGCCCATAGCCGCAGGGTCCGGGTGTCCGGGTCGATGCGCCCGTTGGTCCAGTTGGAGACAGAGGTCCGGCTGCAGCCGAGGTAGGTTGGCAAGCTCTTTCGCTTAGCTTCTTGCAAACCTGCAGGTCGACGTGCAACAGTTTGCGCATGACAGAGCAGCCAGCACCCCCGCAGGCGTCCCCGGAGTGGGACGTCGCTGACCGCATGCGCAAGGCACTCCGGCAGGCCCGCGTCGGGCCGCAGGAGATGGCCGACTATCTCGGCGTCTCGCGCCAGAGCGTCGGCAACTGGATCAACGGCCGGATCGAGCCGTCCGTGCAGACCCTGAGACTCTGGGCGATGCGGACCGGGGTGCCGTTTGAATGGCTGGCAGGCGATCAGTTTCCCCGGCGAGCCTGGTCTAGAAAAGTACCGATAACAACCCCTTCAGAACATTCCGTCACTGCCGCCGCGCTGGGACTCGCGGCATGAGCAGGAAATCGCGGCAGCGGATGATGGCCGGGCGCGTGAGAGCCCGCAGGAACGAGCCCCGGCCAGGCCCGGCACTGGGTGACTTCCGGGACCGGCCGCGTGAGGATGATGCGCCTGCGTGGCGCGGCCTCTGGCATCTCTACGGCGAATGCTACGGCGATCCGCGCGCGTGCCCCTGGCATCACGACGATCGCCGCAATGCGTGACCTGCGCACCAACTGCGACATAAGACGGCCAGGGAACAGTAAACCCGCGCCATGTCAACAACCCCAGACGCCACAGAACAATGACTGGTGACTGCGGGTGACCATCGTCCAGTCCCATTTAGACCACCTGCGCCTTAAGGGCCGCACGCCCGCGTCGCTGTACGCCCGCAAGCGCGCCCTCGCCCGCCTCACCGCCGCGCTCGCCGTCCCGCTGCTAGCCGCCGGGCCCGCCGACCTCGCGGACTGGCGGGCATCCTTAACGGTCGGCGATGACGCCGCCGTCGCGTACGTTTCGCACGTGAAGTCCTTCTACGACTGGTGCGTCGCCGAGGGCCTGCGCGCGGAGAACCCCGCCGCGGGCCTGCCCGTGCCCCGGCTCGGCCGCCGCATCCCCCGGCCCATCGCCGAAGAGGATCTGATGGACGCGCTCGCCGCCGCGCCCAGGCGCATCCGGCTGATGATCGTCCTGGCCGGGTGGGCCGGGCTGCGCGCCAAGGAGATCGCGCTGCTGAAACGCGAGAACGTGATGGATACCGCCACGCCGCCGGTGCTGCTGATCGCCGGGAACGCCACCAAGGGCCGTAACGAGCG
>WNFZ01023521.1_pt1 | contig 10053 bp, 10 predicted proteins | sample 5400081 | NCBI WGS metagenome assembly WNFZ01 (sample SAMN13153365, study PRJNA577476) | soil metagenome | isolation source: 80 cm soil or saprolite under grassland replicate 1 | place: USA:California | collected 2016-06-15
AGACACCGGCTCCACCAGTTCTTCCGCTCACTGCCCACCGACCGCTTCCCCACCCTGGCCACCCTCGGCGAGCACGTCTGGATCGACAACCGCGACCAGCGCTTCACCACCGGCCTGGACGCACTCATCCACGGGCTAGTCCTGGTATCCCGTGCGGGGACGCCGCGCAGGCGTGAAAACAGGGTCATACCGTCACAAGCCAGTCTGTTTTCGGGTCAGTCCTGGTATCCCGTGCGGGGACGCCGCGCAGGCGTGAAAACAGGGTCATACCGTCACAAGCCAGTCTGTTTTCGGGTCAGTGCCGCCGACCTCGGTGTGTCGGCGCTGGAACGACCAAGTTGTTTGCCGGCGGGTCCTTAGTCGTTGGCGCTGGAGACCTTCGCCGCGATGGGGGTGCTGGCAGGGATCTGCACGGCGATCTCGCCGCCGAGCCGGTATCCCGCGGACAGATTGAGGTCGTCACCGCTCCAGAACCGGCCGGGGTCATACCAGTTCGGCCGGCGCCCACCGGGCAGCAGCCCCATGGCCTCGTAGGTGATGGCGACGATCTCCGCGCAGTAGGCGGTCTCCAGCTCGCTGTCCCGCCCACTCCGCTTCCTGATCGGCACCCTCCCACGCAGCCAGCGCGAGGCGAGCCGGGCCGTGGAAGGGAACGGCGTGCCGTCCAGGCGCGCGATGGTGCGCAAGACAGCATCCTCCATCTCGCGGGTGACCGGGTGGTCGAGCTGGCGCAGCCACGCTCGGTTACCGTACCTGGTCGCCCAGACGAGGACCGCCTCACGCAGGTCGTGCAGTTGGGCGCCACGCTGGTGGGTGCCAGACCACAGGTCGGGCAGGGACCGGCCGAGCTCGGCATGCCACATCAGCGCAGGCAGATCGTCGATGACCACCGACATGCCGACATGGTTGACCGGGCTGTTGGTGGTCACCTGGACGGCCCGATCGGCCGCCTTGCGTCCGCGGAACAGCCACATGTCACCGGTGCGTGTCAGGTCGAGGGCCTCGTCGAGGCTGATGCGCGTGTCGGGCATAGACGTATCCTAGAGTGCCGGGTCGTTGATTCGTTGATGCCCTCGGGCTGTCAAGGGCGGAGCTTGTTCCTCAGTCCAGGATGTTCACCGCCACGAATATTCAGCGAATCAGCGACTCGGGACATTGGGCAGATGCGCTGGTGGAAGGTACTGGGTCTGGCGAACGCCCACCGGACAGGATTGGCGGGACAGCTCGTCCGGCACCGTCAGCAGGGGCGAGGTGACACCTCAGCTGGTAAGCACTGCCACCAGCGCATAGCCGATCCCAAGCAGTGCAATCACGCCGAGCGACCAGAGCACCGCAAGGCCGAAGGCCCGCCACCAGCCCGGCGTGTTCCTTCGGACACCCCAGCGCAGCCAGACAAGCGGCCCCAAAGCCACCGTGATGAACGCCCACAGGAACAGGGCCGCCGCGAGCGACGTCCCCCGTGCCACGCCCAACGCCCACAACCCGAGGAAGCCCACCAGCAGCGCGGGCGCGATCCAGCGCAATTGCCGCAGGTAGCCACGGAGCGAGATGTCGGCCGTGGCAGCTGCTGCCATCTCACGCGGGCCGCGGCCCGGCGGCGCTGATCCTGGGTCCGACGGTCGTCGTCTCCGAAAGGACCTGGATAACCACGATCCCTGCAGACGCTCGACGTCAGCGCGCAAGCGCTCGGCCTCGGCGCTGAGGATGCCGCCCACCGTCTGTTCCAACAGCTCCTGCTCTTCTGGCGTGATCGTCGCTGGATCTCGCTCGAGCAGGTCGAAGATGCGCCTGCGGAGACCCGGGTCTCGAATCTCACGGGTGAGCAGGTCCAGGATCTCCTGATCGTCGTCCATCTCGTTCCCTCCGCTGACCTGCGTTGATCAGATTGAGGGTCCGCGATGCCCGGTGCGCCGGACATGGGGGAGACCGGACTATAAGAAGGCCTTCACCCCTTCCAAACAGGTCTGGTCTCGTTGTCATAGTGCCCGCGTTCGCGCAGCCCGCCAAGGTCCTCAGCTGAATGGCCGACCGCCCCGGGCCTGGCTCATGGCCATCGGGAAACGCCGTGCGCCCCAGGGCCGGCGCCGCCGGTGACCGAGTGGACGGTGGTCGGGCTCCAGCTCTGCCAGCCGTGCTCGTACACCGCGCCCTGATCGATGGCCACGGGCACGTCCGCCAGCGGCCGGAAGGTGCGCGCCCCGCTCACCCCTTGGTCGCCCCGCCGGTCAGTCCCTTGACGAAGTGCTTCTGCAGCGCAAGGTAGAACGCCAGCACCGGGACCGTGGCCAGAAACATCAGCGCGAAGACAGCGCCGAAGTCCGCCTGGTACTGCCCGATCGCCCGGTAGATGCCGGTGGTGACAGTGGTGCCCCGGCTCGGCCCCAGAATGATCAGCGGGTCGAGAAAGTCGTTCCAGATCCAGACGCCAAGGAAGATCAGCACACTGGCGGTGGCCGGGCGCAGCAGTGGGAAGACGATGCGCCAGAAGACCCGGCCCTTGCCCGCGCCGTCGATCGCGGCCGCCTCCTCCAGCTCGACCGGGATCGATCGCATGAACCCGGAGAACACGAACACGCCGAAGGGAATGTAGTAGCCGATGTTGAACAGCACCAGCCCCTGCACCGTGGTCATCAGGTGGGTCATGCGCAGCACCTGCGTCACTGGCATGAGGATCACCTGCGGCGGGATCATCAGACCGCACAGCAGCAGCAGTGTCAGCGCCCGCGTCCAGCGGCTCCGGCTGCGCGCCAGGTAGTGCCCGAGCATCGCGGAGAGCACGGTCAGCGCCAGGATCGACAGCACCGTGACCAGGATGCTGTTGGCGAGGCTGGCCCAGAAGAGGTGGTCGGGACGGGTCAGGACTCCTCTGAGGTTCTCGAGCGTTGGCGGGATCGGCAGCGCGGCCAGCTCCTTGCCGATCCTGTTGCCCTGCTTGATCACGTTGACGCAGACCACGTACAGCGGGACGACGAAGACCGCGCTGGCCGCGATCGCGACCAGCGGCCGCAGCCAGGGGATTCGCGCCTGGTTCATAGGCTTACCTCGCGCCGCTGCAGCACTCTCAGCACGAGGGCGCTGGCCGCGGCGATGATGACGAGCATCACCACCGCCATTGCCGACGCGTAGCCCTGCCGGTTGGCGACGAATCCGGTCTGCAGTACGTTGTAGGCGATGGTCGCGGTGGTGCCGGTGCCCGGCCCACCGTGGGTGATCACCTGGACGTGGTCGAAGACCTTGAAGGCGGAGATCAGCAGGACCACGGTGTTGATGGTGAGCGCCGGGGCGAGCAGCGGCCACGTCACGCTGCGGAACCGGCGGACAGGGCCGGCTCCGTCGATCGCGGCGGCCTCCATGAGCTCGCTCGGGACGCTCTGGAGACCGGCGAGATAGACCACCACGCAGAACCCGAGCATCTGCCAGGAGAGGATCCCGCTCAGCGAGTAGAGGGCGTAGCTGGGGTCGGACAGCCAGCCGGGCGGATGGGCGGCGCCGAGGCCGTGCAGCGCCTGGTTGACCAGCCCGTCGTCGGCGAGCATCCGGGTCCAGATGATGCTCACCACCACAGAGCTGAGCACCATCGGGGTGAAGAAGACGCTGCGCAGCACGTTGTAGAGCCAGCCCTTGCGGTCCAGCAGCACGGCGATGGCGAGTCCGGCCACGTTCGGCACGATGACCACGATCACCGTGAGGATCGCCGTCACCCGCAGCGAGGTGAGGAATTCACCGTCGCTGAGCAGCAGCCGGTAGTTGCGCCAGCCCACGAACCTGGTCGGCGGGTTGAATGGGTTGTAGTTGGTCAGGCTGTACACGAAGCTGACCACGATCGGCGCGAGCACGAAGCAGACGTAGACCAGCACCCCCGGCGCGCCGAAGGTCGCGAAGTGCCACAGACGCGGCCACAACGACGGGCTCCGGCGGGGGGCACGCTCGGGGCGGGGCGCCAGGGGGCGCGTCCCGCCCGAGCGGCGTCCTTCCTACGAGGACTTGTCCCACTCGGAGTCCAGGAAGGCCGAGACCTGGTCGGGGGTCTTCTTGCCGGTGATGAGGTCCACCGCTGAGGAGTCCCACTTCTCGACCACGCCCGGCAGCATACCGTCATCGCCGGCTTCGAAGCCGAAGGCCGGGACCACAGCGTGGGCGGCCGCGCCCTGGCGGAACAGCTCGTACCCCTGCTTGAAGGCCGCGCCGGTGTCGGCCGGCGGAGCGTAGCCCTTGATCGCCGGGTACAGCCCGTCCGTCTTGGTGGAGTTATCGAGGTTGGTCCTGTCAAGCTGGAAGGCCAGGGCGAACCGCTTCGCCGCGTCGAGGTTCTTGGCTTTTGCGCTGACCAGCAGGCCGCCACCGGTGAAGGCTGGCACGACCAGCTTGCCGTCGTCCGAGGGCCACTCGAACTGTCCGACCTGCCACGAAGGCTTGGTCTTGGGGTCGTCGACCGCTGCGGCGAACCAGTTGCCCATCGCGTACATCGCGCCCTTGCCGTCCAGGAACGCCTGCTGCGTCGCCGCGTAATCGCGGGAGACGTCGCGCTTGTCGATGTAGCCCCTCCGCGCCAGCTCGGCCAGCTTCGCGGCGCCCCGCTTGAAGTCGGGGTCGGAGAACTTCACCTTGCCGGCCCGGCGGTCGTGCATCCAGTTGGGGTTCTTGGCGTACAGCTCGGTGGCGAGAATGGCCGACCAGGTCGGGCCGAGCGCGTCGTGGACGCCGCCGACCACGAACGGGGTGATCCCCTTGGCCTTGAGCTTGGCCGCGTCGTCGAGCAGCTCGGCGTAGGTCGCTGGCGGCGCGGCGATGTCGCCCTTGGTGAACAGGTCCTTGTTGTAGTACACGATCGGGATCGTCTGGGTGTTCGCCGGCAGCTGGTAGACCTTGCCGTCGATGGCGCCGTTGCTCGTCCGGTGCTCGGTTGGCGAGACCAGCTTCTTGACCGTGATGTCGGGGTACTTGTCGGTGATGCGCTTGATGGCGGCGTCCCAGTACTGCGGGGTCAGGTTCGGCGTCTCGAAGGTGAGGAAGGTGATCTCCTTCTTGCCGCCACCGCCGCCACCGCCGCCACTGTCGGTCGTGCCGCCCACCGTGCATGCGCTCAGCCCGGCGAAGACGGCCAGCGCCGCGACCCCGAGCGCCAAGATGCGTCTCATCGGCCAACCTTTCCGTCACGTCAACGTGACGGCCCGGTCGGAGGGACTCTTGAGGACCGCGGTCCAACTGTCGTCATTACATCCGATGTCTCTGAGCGGAGTCAAGGCGTGAACTGGCAAAGATGCCCCCTTTTCAACCATTGGGAAGAGCATGGAGCGTCTGGTCGCTGCATAGAGGTCCGATCTCTACTGGAGTCATCGACCAGCTGATGAACGCCTCGATCACCGCGCTCGACAGCTACGACGTGCGCTTCCCGACGTCCCGGGAGCTGGACGGCTGGGTGAGGCCGCGCCAGATGCGCGCCCGCGTCGTCGGGGCGGAAAGGCTCTCGAGCAGCGAGCTGAGCACCGCGTTGCCCGACCCGCGGTCGGGTCAGGCAGGGGGCCCGGTCAGGCGGGCGCGGACCTGGGCGGGGTCGACGCCAAGGGCGGCGAGCAGCTCGGCGGCGGGGTCGGGACGCTCACGGCTCAGCAGGGCGAGCAGCAGGTGGCGGGCCTCGATGTAGCGCGATCTGGAGGTGGACGCCTCCTGCAGGCCGCGGTGGAGCACGGCGCGTGCTCCTGAGGGCGGCTCCCAGATGAACGCCAAGGGCCAACCGCCGCGCATGAAGGCTTCCCCGACGATGGCGCCCCGGTCATTGACCGCATGCGCCGTCGCCGACAACCCTCCGAACCCTCCCGGGTCAAATGGGTGGCCGTGCTTCCACGCGACCGCCGCCATGAAGGGACCAGAAGACGGGGCATCACCGCTCGGTCGTGCGTCGCGCCGGCGGGACGGCGGCCGAGCGGGCGATGCGGGCGTACTCGTTGCCGGGCACGTACGGACGCAATCCCTCCAGGTTCACGATCCACGGCTCGTGGCTGCGCTGTGCCCACAGCCGGAACGCCTCCGCGATGTGGGCGTCGACCCGCGCCAGCGTCCAGCCGTTGACCCGCGCAAGGTGCGCGCGGGCCTGCGCGCTCTTGGCCCGCGCGCTGGCAAGCCCCAGCAGCTTGACCTGATAGCAGTCGGGGCACAGCGCGGTCATCTCCACCAGCGTCTGCACCCTGGTCCGATCGTCGTAGCGCCACACCTCATGGCACTCCACCGGATGCTCCGGGCCACCGCCACCACAGACCTCGCAGCGGTAATCGGCCCGGCGCCACACCTGGCGACGGATACGGTCCCAGGTGGTGTCGCCCACCAGTGCGCGGATGCTGCTGCACCAGCTCGTCTTGGGGACCAGCTCGACCGTCAGCCGCCCCGATGGCCCCGCCGGCCGTGATGGCCCCGGAGGGGATACCTGCTCGCGGGCGGCGCGGCGGCGGCCGGTGGGGATCAGCCGGTTGAGTCCGCGCGGCTTGGGCCGGCTGTCGAGCACCCCACCGGGCTCCGGCTGCCACTCCCAGGGTTCCATGTGCAGACTCCCCGCCTTGCCTTGGCCATCCTAGCCGGACAGACCTGACAAGAGTGTAACCGCGGAACTCCTGACAGCGACCGCACGGCCACCAGATTCCTTCTGGCTACCCTGAGCCGGCCTGGCCGGTCCGGGCGAAGTGCTGGTACACGTGCAGCCGGATGCCGCGGGTCGGCTCGGCGGCGTTGCCTGAGGTTGACGAGGACACGGCCTGCTCCTTATCTATCTCTGACTGACGTACAGTAGCGGTCCCTCTATAGGAGGGTCTCGTGCGACGCTGAAGGGAGGCCGGTCGATGCCCTCCAGTCTGAGCAGCCCGCTGGCTGACCCCGATCGGCTGGCTGTCCTACGCCAGACCAACCTGCTCGACACTCCCGCCGAGGAGACCTTCGACCGGCTGGTCCGGCTGGCCGCCCGTGTCCTGCGAGCGCCGATAGCGCTGATATCGCTGTTCGACGAGGACCGCCAGTTCTTCAAGGCGTGCGTCGGCCTGCCCGAACCCTGGGCGTCGACGAGGCAGACGCCAGTCCGCCACCCCCTGTGGCAGGACCTGCTGGTCGCTGGCCAACCACTGCTGATCGGCGATGCACGGCGGGACATGCGGGTCCACCACACATGGCTGGTCACCGAGCTCGGCGTGGCCGCCTGCCTCGGCGTCCCGCTGACCACCTCGTCCGGGCACGTGCTCGGGTCGTTCTGCGTCGCCGACTGGCAGCCGCGGTCCTGGACCGCTGACGATACGGCCACCATGGCTGAGCTGGCCGGCTTGGCGATGACCCAGATCGAACCACGCATCGGCAACCACGACCCGCGCCTGTGCGGCCAGCTGGAGCAGCGCTTGGCCGACGTCGAGGCGAGCTTCCAGGCGCTGCGGGAACGCCTTCCAGGGGTTCTGTACACCATCGCCCCGGAGACCCCCAACCCGCTGACCTATGTCAGCCCGCAGATCGAGGCGCTGCTCGGCGAGCCGGCAGCGGCCTGCATCGGCGACCCGAACGCATGGGGCCGCTGGCTGCACCCCGACGACGCCGACTGGGTGATCGCCGAGTGCGAGCGGACCAACCGGACCGGGGAGCCGTTCGCGGCCGAGTACCGGATCTGCACCAGGGACGGTCAAGTGCGCTGGGTCCGCGACGAGGCGGTGCTGGTCCGTGGTGGCGACGGCCACCCGCAGTTCTGGCAGGGGATCCTGACCGACATCACCGCGTCCCATCTGACCGCCGCCCGCCTCGCCGAGGCGCTGGAGCGCGAGCAGGAGGCCGCCGGGCAGCTGACCGCGGCCCTGAAGCAGGAGCGGGCGGCGGCCGAGCACCTGCGCGCTGTGGACCAGATGAAGACCACCTTCCTGCAGGCGGTCTCCCACGACCTCCGCACGCCGCTCACCACCATCCTCGGCATCGCGCTCACGCTGGAACGGAGCGCCGCCGGCCTGCCGGCGCGCGACATCGCCGACCTGCTGCACCGGCTGTCCAGCAACGCCCGCAAGCTCGACGGGCTGCTGGCCGATCTGCTGGACCTGGATCGGCTCGCCCGCGGCACCCTCATCCCCCGCCGCCAGCTCATCGACATCGGCGCCCTCACCCGCCGCGTGGTCGACGAGGCTGGTGTGCGGGACGAGCATCCGCTGGTGGTGGACGCGCCAGCGGCACACCTGGAGGTCGATGCGCCCAAGGTGGAGCGGATCGTTGAGAACCTCGTGGTCAACGCGGCCAGGCACACGCCGGCCGGCACGACCATCTGGGTCCGGGTGGACCGTCGACCCGACGGCGTGCTGCTGCTGGTCGAAGACGAGGGGCCCGGGGTCCCGGCTCACCTGCGTCAGCAGGTCTTCCAGCCGTTCCACAAGGGCCGCAACGTCGCCGACCACGCACCCGGCTCAGGTATCGGGCTGGCGCTGGTCGCCCAGTTCGCCAGCCTGCAGGGCGGGCGCGCCAGCCAAGGCGTAGTCGGCCAGCGGCGTGTCCGGGATGGCGACGTTGGGATAGGGGCTGTGGAACGGAGCCATCGGCGCCTCCCTGTGACTTGACCCGCACCGGGCCCAGCTGGCGTTCTCGACGCGTGGGCCTGAGCAACGCCCTGCGGCTGGAGACCTACATCCAGGACGCCGAACGCGACGGCGACTCCGAGCTGGCCGATTTCTTCCGTCGGGCCCAGGCGGAGAGCCGCAAAGGCGCCGAGCAGGGCAAGCAGATGCTGCGCTCGCGTCTTGGGAGCTGACAGGCCGCCTCGCCTGAGCCCGGTCCCTGCTCTGTACGCAACCGCCATCCGGCGCCACTCGGCACAGCGGGCCCGCTCGTCACGGCGGGCCCGCTCGTCACGCACCCATTGACAACGCTCGCCACCGCCGGGACATCATTCATCCCACGCGTCGAGAACGCCAGCTGGGCCCGGTGCGGGTCAAGTCACAGGGAGGCGCCGATGGCTCCGTTCCACAGCCCCTATCCCAACGTCGCCATCCCGGACACGCCGCTGGCCGACTACGCCTTGGCTGGCGCGCCCGCGACGTGTTCGCCATCCACTGCCCCAACCTGCCCGAGTACGCGCTGGCGTTCTACGGTGTCGCCGCCGCCGGTGGCGTCGCCACCACCATCAACCCGCTGTACACCGTCGAGGAGCTTGCCTTCCAGCTCAACGACGCGGGCGCGCGGTACCTGCTCACCATCCCGATGTTCCTGGAGCGGGCGCGGGAGGCGGCGAGCCGCTCACGGGTCGAGGAGGTCTTCGTCCTGGGAGCCGCGGAGGGGGCCACCCCGTTCGCCGCGCTGCTGGAGGCCGGCGCCGCCGCCGCTCCACCCGAGGTCGACATCCACCCGGACGACCTGGTCGTGCTGCCCTACTCGAGCGGCACCACCGGCCTGCCCAAGGGGGTGATGCTGACCCACCGCAACCTGGTCGCCAACCTCGCCCAATGCGTGCCCCTGCTGGAACTGGGCAGCGACGAGCGGCTCATCGCCGTGCTGCCGTTCTTCCACATCTACGGCCTCACCGTGCTCATGGGCATGGCGCTGCGGCAGGGTCTCACCCTGGTCACGATGCCGCGTTTCGACTTCGAGGAGTTCCTGCGGATCATGCAGGACCATCGGGTCACCACCGCTTTCCTGGTGCCGCCGATCGTGCTGGCGCTGGCCAAGCACCCGCTGGTCGACAAGTACGACCTGTCGGCGCTGCGCCGCCTCGGCTCGGGTGCCGCGCCGCTGGACGGCGACCTGGAGCGGGCTTGCGCCAGCCGGCTCGGCTGCTCCATCGGCCAGGGGTGGGGGCTGACCGAGACCAGCCCGGTGGTGTCCACCAACATCGTCGACCCGGATCCCCGCCCCGGCACGGTCGGCCGGCTGATCCCCAACACCGAGCTGCGGGTCATCGACCCGCTGAGCGGCGAGGACAGGGGCAGCGGCGAGATCGGCGAGCTGGTGGTGCACGGCCCGCAGGTCATGAAGGGATATCTGAACAACCCCGAGGCGACAGAGGCGATGATCGACCCGGGCGGCTGGCTGCACACCGGCGACCTCGGCTACGTC
>WNFZ01007098.1_pt1 | contig 10052 bp, 13 predicted proteins | sample 5400081 | NCBI WGS metagenome assembly WNFZ01 (sample SAMN13153365, study PRJNA577476) | soil metagenome | isolation source: 80 cm soil or saprolite under grassland replicate 1 | place: USA:California | collected 2016-06-15
ACTGTATTAGCATTCCAATCAATAACAAACATTCTATCTCGAATTACAAATGCCTGATTAGCTTTAGGAATATTAGGCTGGGCTGTCCAAGCACCAGCACCTATTACTGTAGTACGACTCTGTGCAGTTCCAGTACCACCAACATTTTGTATAAAATAAAATACCCCATTATAAGTTACTAAATCAGTAAATTTCCCAGTCTGAGCCGTAGTAATTGCCGTAAAAGTAGGAATATTAGGAGCTTTTGTATAATAAAAAGTTGTATTACCAGCATTAAAACTTCCTACAACTGCATATGTACTTTTATCAGCACCTTCTATAATACTACCAACTAATTGAATAGAAGTACCACTATATATAGGAGCAGAAGCTAAAATTTTACGACAACCTAATCGACTCTGTAATACGCCTGAATCTAATACATCTAAATTTTTACACCAACGTAATTGTCGTCTATCAACTACTTCTCGTCCTTTATCTTGATCTCTAAGATTTAATCCACCAGGCCAAGGTCCTACTTTAATTATCTCCTTACCAGTTAAGCCCATAATTACTCCAAGATCATCTTCGTTTTTTATTTAGGTCTTGCTCGCTTCGCTCGCGCCCACAGGGGAATATATTAAGAGATATGTACATGAGGAATGATCCAGATTAAGAGGGCTATAATAGCTAGAACGCAGACCACCATTAATAATAATGAATTAATCCTCATCTTTCCTCCCATCAATTACTCCAGAATATCCAACCACCCACTTAGTTGACCATCTCGGAATATCAAATCCTCTATCAAGAGCATGTAATTCTTCTGGATGATTTCTAATTAGTTCACAACGACCATAATAAGGCGGCTCATCAGTTACAGCCCGGCATCTTTTTTGATACCACTCAGCCCAAGATAAATCTTCTTTAGCTACGCTCATGATAAACCTGCCCATTGAGTAGTACCTGAACTAACTTGAGCCCCTATAGGATCAGGCGGAATAGTAGTTAATCCTACATTAGCTGTACAAGTTCTAAGATTAGGTGCATTTAATCCAACATTATCTAAGCTACTAATATTAGTTGTACGACTAAAAGCGGGTAATGTAGCACCATTAGACCATTGACCAGCATAAACATCACTACCAGCAACTAAATTAAAAGGTCCACCTATAGACATAGTTTTTAGCCCAGTAGATTGCCAGTTAGCAGATTGGTCACCAGTTATAGCAATAAGAGTTCCATCTGCCCTCCACAATCCAGCAAAATTTTGTCCAACTGTTAAAGTAACTCCAGCAGCATTTACATTCATTAAAATATTACTTACAGATCTAGATTTACGTATTTTAATACGTATTAAATATAATGTACCAGCAATACCAGGAGCAGAAGCAGAGGCCATCATTGGATCATAAGACATAGCCTTTAAATTATGATCATCTTCAGTCCAAGTACTATTTTTAATATAAGCATCTGGATTACCAAAAAATATCGACTCTAAATCAGCTAAACTCATAGTAGGCAACACCCCCGGAATACGATCCAAGTAAAAGCTTCTTTTTGCATCATCAAGAGATAACATATCATCCTCTAATAAGAATAGTAGTCTACTGGCCATTCACCAGCATCTCTAGTTGAGACACTAATTGAACTATAAACTGCCTGCTGAGCCATTTCAGTTTCATCATCTTTAGTTGAATTAACTTTACCTTCAAAACGCTGCATAAATAATGTATACTTTTGCATATCATTATCAAGATGTGCTGCTTGGGCATGACAATAATCAAGTACACGATTGTGATATTTTAAATCTAAATCAAGAGGTATTGAATCATCAGCAACTATATCACTAGGAGTTCTATTATAACGAATAGTTAAATTCTTAACTGAATCAGGTACAGGATAAAGAGTTATTTTATCTGCATAAGTCCAATAATGAGTAGGAGTTCCATTTCCTAATGTAAGAGTATCATAATTAGCTATAAATTCATCTACATCTTGTTGACTAATTTCTTGAAGAGTATTACCATCATATTTAACATTAAAAAGTCTCATTAGATCATTAGGGAAAGCATATTCACTAGTTCCAATAATAGTGGCTACAGTACCCTTCTTCATCCCCAAATTATTTTTAGTATAGATTTCACGCTGAGCTTCATTAATCCAATCAATTATATCAGCATCTTTAAGTTGAGCGCCTGATTCATCACCAAATTGACGTTTAACTCTTAGTTTAATTTGACTTGGAAGCATTAATTCTCCTCTGCTTTAAATTTAATCCTTTTAGTAGAATTAGATCGTATTGTAGATTGATGAACTATAGCTTTTTTAGGCTGAGCTTCATCAGGAAGGTCATAACGAATACCATTATGACTATAAGCATTGAGAGGAGATTTAAGGATTGATTGAGCTAATTCTTGTCTCTCTTCTAATTTATCTTGCCATTTCTTAGCAGCTATGATTTTCTGAGTATTATTAGCTATCTCTATTTTTTCCTGAATAGTTAAGCCTCGTTGTTTATCTTTAGTCATATCAGCTTCAAATATTTTATTTAAAACTCGCTCATCAAAAGAAGCCTCATCTTTAACTGTAAAAGCAACTCGATCAGCACCATCTTTACAATGTTCAATTATTTGAAAAACATCATTACCTTGAGCTCGCTGATCTCGTGGTAGCCAACGTACTTCTAAATTAGGATCATAGTCCTGAATAATCTCTACAATCCTAGCTATATTAGAATTTATCCAAGAACCATCAGCTAATGGTTCTGCTATTTCAGCAAAGAAATCTATCTCACTCATAGCACCTCCATGAAGAATACAGGAGCACCCCAGTCATCTGCTACATCAATATTATCTGTAGAGCTACGAATACGATAACCAGCAGGAAGATAAAGAGGGTAAGGTAATGCAGCTAAAACATCTGTACCAAATTGATTTTGATTTATCCCTATACCTGCTACCCAATCAAAGTTAATAGTTAAAGAAGCAGCTTGTTGCTGGTTAACATAAAGCTTCATAATATTATTAACACCATCATCAATGAATAATGAGGGCCGTCTATTAGCTGCAGCTATACTAGTAATTAATTGGGCACGTACTGCATATAATAACCAAGTTTGACCAGCAGGAACAGTCTGAGAAAATTCTGCACCAGCAGCAGGATTAGCACCAACTAAAGTTGCAATATTTTGTCCTAATGCACTTAATGTTAAATCTGCTACACTCTTTGGCATCTATTCTCCTTAGATAGACCTGCAAAGTTGAATTATTCATTCAACCTTGTTGAACTATCCATTCAACTTTGCAGGTCCACCATTAACCCGCAGTAATACCTGTCATCTTCATAAAGCAATTTCGCTGCTCAATACCAATCTGCCAGTATTGAACTAAGAGAGCTTCATAGGCGTCAAAATTGTCAACCCATTTCCACATCTGGCCATCTTTTTGAGACCAATGCCAGACCTGATCACGATAAATCTTAATTTTCTTCTCATTTAATCCATGAAGAGTCTGAGGAGTAGCATCAACATCTTCAACAAGAGGAATCTCAGTGCCGTAGTTAAACGCTAAGCCTTGAAGACCACCATCAAATTTAGTAGAATTTACATAACGACGTTGCTGAGTGAGTAAGTTAAAGTAGGCCCTACGAGTACCAAGATCAGCAATAAGTAGAGTAGGCTTTCCGCCACCCTTGGTACGCATAGTATCAATATTTTTAATAATTTGTCCCTCAGAAAGAGCACCCCCAGAAGAGTCAACAGTAGATTTCCACACAGGCTCAACAGTAGGATCAATATTATAAAGAGTACCTGTTGCAGCCACAATAGCTGCAAGACCATTAGGCTCACGAGATAAATCACCAGTACGAACAACCACATCGCCAATAGCAGCAGTAACAGCGGCATCAACAGTAATTACGTTAGTAGTATCATTAATCGCCGTGATAGTGCGAGCAGTAGCCTTATTAGTAGAAGGAAGAGTAAAAATATCAATAACATCACCTAAATTAAGATACTGAATGGAAGCAACAGTAAATGTAGTAGCTGCAGCAGGAGCAGTGGTAAGTACTGCCATTGTGCCAGTACCATCTTGATAAAAGATACGATTCGTGTCTTTAAGCAAGTCAGTCTTAATACCATCAATTTCAGCAGTCATAGCATTAACAAAAGCTTGCGGATTGGATTCAGCTAATTCCATAGAAGGCCCGGACATACGAATACGACCGTATCCGTATGTTAGCCCAATACGGACAGAAGCAAATCCTTGCTGTCCCGCAGCTTGTAATTGCTCTAATTCATTACGATAACCGATACCTGAATTACGCCGGGTACGAATTGGGAAAGTAACATACTTACCACCAACTTCAGTGGTAACTCCCGCAGAAGTTCCCTCAATTCGTTTATAACCTACAGCATCCTCATTAAGTTGATCAGCTACATCTTTACCAGGATATAATTCCTTCAAGATGTTAGCGATCGTAGTCATCGTTGCTGGAATAGTTCACCTCACTATTGGTTTTGCTGGTTAGCCTGCATTAAATATTGTACCATTAAAGCTTTACGATCTTGATCAGAAAGTTTAGAAGTATCAATTGGAGCAGAAGGAGTTCCACCATTAGCAGGAGCAACTAAAGGAGCGCTCATTCGATTATTACCTTGTACTTGAGAATTCTGCCAATCAGTATAAGATTTAATTGCTTGTTCAGGAGTTTGTCCTTGAGCTATATAAGAAAGAATAAATGGACGATGATATTTATCTTCTGGAGCAACTTGATCTAAATATTGACTAAATTCTTGCATTTCGAGTTGCTCTTGTTGTTGTTGAGTAAATTGAGTAGACTGTTCTTGTTGCTGTTGAAATCCTTGAAATAATAATTGCATCATCTGTTCCATTTGATCCATTTTTTGAGTATATTCAGGAGGAAGATTAAATTCACCTGAGTCAGAAGGAGTAGGAGCAGGAGGAGTAGGAGGAGTAGGAGGAGTTTGTTGCTGAGCTAATTGAGGATATTCTTGAAGAAGAGCCTCATAAACTCGCTGAGGATTCTCATTAACCATTTGAAGAAGATTAAGGCCAGTAACTAAAGCTTCCGGCTCCCAACCTTGTTCAACAATAGGCTTATAAGGCTCATAAGTCTGCATTTGTCCATTTACTTGCTCTTGTAAAGCTTTACTATAATTTTCAAATACTGGCTTAACTTGATCACGTAGAGTCTCAGGAACTTGACCCAAATACGTGTCAAAACCAAAATCAAGCGGCTCTGTCATCTTTACCTCTTAATAAGGACGTTGAATTGGAAGCCTAGAACGACGTTGAGGCATTGATAATTGCATTGCAGCTAACTGAGCCATCCGATTTCCAGAAGGAGGACGATTAACTCCTCCTATAGGCGAACGAATTAATCCAGGAGGTCCAGTTAATCCAGGAGTATAGTGAGGATTATTAGGATTACCCCAACCTAAATGCCTGCCAGGAGGAACTCTTATTCCCGCACCTGGAGGTCCAAATCTTGTACCTAAAGCAGGAGGGGTCATTCCAACTCCACCAGTTAAACCCCTAGGAGGAGAAGGGCTAACATTTCCTGATTGTTGTAATCGCTTATTTAAAAGTAATGAAGCTAGCACACCCATTAAAGCTGAATTAGGAGCACCAACTCGACGTCCCATAGAAAGAGGTACAGTCATTATATACCTGCCGCATCATCAACAGTCCGGAGAGCATAAATCATATCATTTAAAGTCATAGCATCTAACCGACCACCAGTATTATAAGGAGCACCAATTGCAGTTAAACGAGCACGAAGTTTAGTAATATCAACATAATTTAATGGAGTAGCTTCTAAATTAAGGGCACTGTTACGATTAGTAGCAGTAGATTTCCGTTTATCAATAAACCCATCCCCACCAGATAACTGCGCATTAGCCACTTTCAAACCTCCAGATCAACTTGTTTGAGGTGCCCCCACAGAGGGATTATTACCATTAGAAGGTAAGGGTTGAGGATTACCCATTAATTGCTGTTGTCTAGCAGCAAACATCTGATTAACCTGGATTGCTTGCTGATGCTGTTTTCTATGATTTATAATTATAGCCTTAATTTGATCTGAAAGCATTTCATATTCTTGAGTTTTAGAATAACGATCATGATATTCGAGATGAAGCTCATGATTATCAAAATCATTAATATTAACTTGTACCCCAGCAGCTAGTTTAATATTCTCACGCTGAGCTTGTCCGATATCAACCTTATAATCAGCCAGAACTTTATCAATACCTCGAAGATCAAGAATTCTAAGAAATTCGGATGGATTTTGAGCAAAAACACCCATCTTAAAAAGATCCATTAAAAATGCTTGTTTAGCAGCCTTAGAGCTAGGTAATGCACTACCAGCCTCAACTCGTACATCAGTATTACCTCTTAGATGACTACCCTTTAAGAATACTGCATCAAAAGACTCGTCCTTGCCAGCAACCTTAATTAAACGATCTTCATTCCAATAATCAACTACGAATGTTAAAATATGTTTACCTAATTTAGCCATTCCATCTTCTTCATTAGAAATAGTTTCAGCAATAAGGGTATCATCTTGTTCCTGTAAATAAGAGATAGCTGTAGCAGCAGTTACTTGTGAAGGAGTATTACCACGACTAATTTCATGTTGTCCTGATATATCATCCATATCTTGATTAATACGCATTACTTCTTCTGCAACATAAGGAGGAAGATTTTGCATAGGGAGAGGTACAGGAGCGCCTAATCCAGGCTCATAAGGAATAGCTTGTCCAGGTTCAGAAGTAATCTTATTAGGATCAATACCACCACGAGGGTAAAGAAGTTTAGGCTTAGCCATTAAATTTTTAGCTTCAATTATCTGAGAACGAGTACGATTTAACTCTTTTTGAAGAGGAATTAAATCTTCAATTGTAGAGTGACCATAAAATTGGCCACTTGCGATGTGATCAAATTTAATAAAGGGGTATTCTCCATGAGAATAAGGATATTGCTCATAAACCTTAATCAATTGATCGCCTACAACTAAGGCTAATCCTCCATTTGGAAAGAGTTTATGTCCACCAGGCTTAATCCAAGCCTCTATACAAAGATATTGTTCCTCAGTAGATTGTTTAAGCCCAGAAGCATCAAAAAAAGAGTCCTCTAAAATATCTCCATCAATAGCATTAACTTTAGCCTTACTAGCTACTTGAGTACCATAGTATTGTTCGATCCAGTTTTTACTTTTAGTAAAAACGTGAAATACATAAGGTTGATTATTTATATCTTGTTCCACTAAATCAGGTACAAAAATATGAAGAGGCATCACATTTTGAACACATATATCACCAATAACATCAGTTGGCTGGTTAGTATAAGGATTAATCTGTCCACGACCTAAGACTTTTTTACGGTCATCCCAATAGCACTTTAAAAATCCTGTACCACATATAGCAGTCCACCAAGCACGAGAACGATTAATTTTATTAATACCATAATCACTATGACAAGCCTCTAAAATTTGTTCTCCAGCCTTAGCTGCATAATAATCTTCATCTTCATTAGTAGCCGGTACCACAGTAAAAGTAGGTTTCTGAGCAACTACTTTAGCTATTTCGCGACGAATAATAGGACGAATTTTATTAATAACCATCCTAACTCGCCAAGGAGGAGCAGGAGGAGTTAGAAGCCGAAATCCTGAAGAAGAAGCTGGAGTATTAATCAAAGCTATATTTTGCCGACCACGATAAAAAGCTAGACTAATATACCATTTACGCTCATAAGTAGAACGTTGTTGTTTCATATTTTGATAAGTCTGATTAAGCCACATCACTAAAAATTTTTGTTTTTCAAAATCCTCAATCAGTGGCATCACCTGATCTAAGCCGCTCAAATTCGGCTGCATCAAGCTGGTCGTCGGGGTCGTCATATATTATATCCCCTACACCCTTGCCACCATTATCTATCCACCGTTTATATTCATCTAAATCAGTACCACTAGGAGAGTTTTCTTCCAAAGGTCCATTAAAAGTTTTTCGTTGAACTTCTAAACTATTAAAGGTCGATAGTTCTGTCGAAACTACCAGATTTACCAATCGTTGATTTTCCTGTAGTAAGGATTGGTTTTGAATCCGTAGGAGTACTATTAGATTCTGATTCGATTGGCTTAGACTCTTCATTTGGTGGTGCAAAAATCGATTCAGTATCAACAGAGATAATACTACTAGGATTAGAATCGCGACTGAGCCAGCTACTTGAAAAACCATCGAGTATCTTCTCCATCTCACTTATTTTAGCAGATAATTTTAGCCCATTAGCTATTGACTGATCAAGTCGGGAAGCTAATTCTTGATACTCATCCTGAGTAATCATCTGATAAACTTTAGCCATCTCTTTAATACAATCATAACAAAAAATCAATGAACCGTAAAATTCAAAATCTAGCTGAGGATCAACAAATCCCTCATCACACCGAGACTTACCACATATTCCACATCGAGCAGGAGAAGCCTGAGGAGATTGTTGAGTCCTAATTCGAGCACTAGGATCAGCTACAGCAATTACCATTATTACTCCTCATTAAACTTAATAGGAAGGCGTTTTTATTTATGTCTTACTCGCTCGCTTCGCTCGCTCGCGCCCCACAGGGGAATATATTAGGGAGTTACTGTTGCCTCTCGATTAACTTCGTCAACTTGAGTTTGAGAAGGATTAGGATTAGTTTGGGTAGTAACAGGAGGAAGAGGAGAATTGCGAATATTAACATCCTTAAGAACCTCCGGCTGGTGAGCAGATTCCTTATTAATCTTGGCTAACTGCTCACTAAGATTTTCACGCTCTACACGCTCAATATCCTCAAGATATAAGCCAGGCATACGTCCTTGAGAATCAAGTTTGAGAGAGCCGTCTTTTAAGGCTTCCTCAGTAGTAGTGAAGACTTTCTCACCCGTATCAGAATTAACTAAATGTCCAGCGTCATTAATCTCCGTCTGCCTCGACGGAACTTCTTCCTGATCATCACGACTAGTCCTAGTATCAGGGTCAACCGGGACATTTCGGTCTGAGCTAAAATCTGGTTCGCTCACCATTCACTCCCTAGGAACTCTTCTGTTGTCCAATTGATCTCATCAGGCATTTCTTCTTTCCAAGTAGGCCGGGCAATTCGACCGGAGGGGGGTATTGATGTAGGCATTCTAAGTATATTACCAGCTCTATCTAAGCCTGATTCTTTAGGCCCGAGAATACGAATATCAGGTCGACTCATAACAAAATACCGGACGTCATCTAATGCATGATTATCTCTGTCTACAGGCTCCTCTGGAAGATTATGCTCAGCAGCTACTTTTTTATGGAGATATTTTTTACCACGGTAGCGTTTAATTTCCCAGATTAGTTTCTCACAACGTCTATCAATAAGCCACATAGGCTTCTTATCAGGACCTAATTTTAGATAACTTCTTAACCTATTTATTCCAGCTATTTTATCATTATTGCCTAAAATAATATAGATACCGTGTTTAATATACTCTTGCTGAACACTAGTCATTGTAATCTTATCACGAGCTCGAATACTAGGATCACCTATATTATAAATTGGTTCTCTACCAAGACGCTCACTCATTTGATGATATTTCATAGCATGATAATCAATTGTCTGCTCAGCTTCATAATGTTCAGCAAAAGTAATAAATCGTCCTATAGGATCAACTGTATGCCAATGCCAAGATGTAGGATTTCTTAATCCATGATCCATAGAAGCATAAACTGACCAATTATCAGGGACTTTAAAATCAGAGACCGTATGATAATTCTCGTTAAAAGACCCATAAATTAGTCCACCGAATTGAACATAACGACCTGACTTACGAGCCGCTAATTCTTCTTTAGTTAAACCTTGAAGGATAAGTTGAGCTTCAACCTCTCCAATATAAGGATTATCAAACATATCAGCTTCGATAATAAGTATCGAAGAATCACCAGCACTGCCATCCTCTGGTTGACCCTTTATATAAATATTTTCATAAGTCCAAGTCATTCCTTCAACAGGCGTCATCGTAATAGTCATACGACCATGACAGT
>WNFZ01007100.1_pt1 | contig 10050 bp, 8 predicted proteins | sample 5400081 | NCBI WGS metagenome assembly WNFZ01 (sample SAMN13153365, study PRJNA577476) | soil metagenome | isolation source: 80 cm soil or saprolite under grassland replicate 1 | place: USA:California | collected 2016-06-15
TGCCAACGGCACTCAGCCCGACGATGTTGCCGAATTGTTCTCAGCATTCATCAAGGCGCCGCTGACGCGGCGCACCGCGGCGCCGGGCCGCCAGCGCGGACGCCCGCCAGGGCGGGCGGCCTTCCGGGATCAGTGATCGACCCCGCTTGCGCACGGGGTCGATCATGACCCGGGCCAAGCCCGCGCGGCCATGGCCCGCGCCCGCACCGGACAGCGGCGCAAACCACAGACCGACCAGTTCCGCGAGGACCAGCCCAACCGGGGCGAGTGCGGACTAGGGGCTCGACCGGCGGCGGCGCGCAGCCTGCGGGGCCACTCCTCCGGCGTCAAGGGTGCTGCGCATCGCTGCGCGACGGCCTCCGGCCGCCCTTGACGCCGGAGCCTCTGTGACCCCTCGGGCCGGCTCTTGCGGGCAGGCCACGGCCTGCCCGACTGACGCGCGCCACCGCCTCCCGGCGATTCGCCAAGGACACCCGCCATCAACGGCCTAGCGTCAGGACGGCCCTGACGTCGTTCCCACCGCCGACCGTGCGTCCCCATCTCGGCCACCGAGGCCGGGCAAGACTCCAGCCCAGGCGGGCTTCCATCAAGGTCGATCTTGGCGCCAGCTTCGGGGATCACGAGGGCATCCTCTCGCTCCGCTTCTATTGCGCCTTGTAGTCTGGCGAGCATGGTGAACGTTATGGACGTCGAGGCGCAGCTCAAAGCCGAACGCCGGAAGGTAGATGTCGCCACCCACAACTTCTCGGTTCGTGAGCTCGTGCGCATGATGTCCGATGGTGAATTGAACGTTGCCCCTGAGTACCAACGTAAATTCCGATGGACGCAAGCTGGCGAGTCAGCCTTTATCGAGTCTGTTTTCCTGGGCCTACCTATCCCGCCAATCTTTGTTGCGACAAACGTCGGCTTTCAATGGGAGGTCGTTGATGGATTGCAGCGACTATCTACGCTCATGCACTTTCTTGCAGACAATACCGAGGATCTATCTATTGTTAATCGACAAGAGTCTCTGATGTTGGTTGGACTTGAAAAGTTGTCTGAGCTGAACGGCAAAACAGCAAAGGACATACCCCGGGATCTTCAAGTTTATTTCGGTAGGCAACCGCTTCAGGTCGTTTCATTGACAGACAAGAGTGACCTACAGGTCCGCTTCGACGTTTTTGAGCGACTCAATAAGGGAGCGGTCGCTCTGTCTTCCCAAGAGGTTCGAGCCTGTGTCTATCGAGGCGAGTTCAACGGGTTTCTGGAGGAGCTGTCCGAGGATCCCAGCTTAAATGCACTACTAAAATTGCAGGATACAAAAAAACATGACGGAACCAAAGCGGAACAGGTACTTAAGTTCTTCGCATACAAAGGTCGCCGTGAACAATTTGACGGGCGCGTCGAGCATTTCCTCAATCAGTATATGGAGGAAGCAACCAAGACCTTCAACCTAGCCGCAGGAAAGAAGATCTTCCTCGCCACTGTTGCAGCGTTGCTAGATGTATGCGGCGGCCCTTTCCTTCGCTCGGATTACGGAGTCACGCCGCTTGTCCAGTTCGAGGCTTGCATGGTGGCGGTGGCCGATCTAATCGAGGCGGGTATACAGGTGGTTCAACCCCCTCCGGGCTGGCAAGACGATGTGGCACTCAAGCGAGACAGCATGGGAGGGTCCAACAGTCGAGCGGCCCTCATCCGCCGAATCGACCGAGCCAAGGTCCTCCTCAGTGCCGAAGCATGATGCCTTAATTCTAGACCTGCATTCCGCAATAGACCGGCTCCTCGATAGATTAGATGATCTTCGGTTTTACCTAATTGGAGCCGATACCTTGGCCCAGCAAGACGCCAAGCGCTGGGGCTTCGCATCGTTGGAGGCGCGTGGCGCGGCAGTCGTGGGTGCGTCTGCAGAACTAGAGGCAGCCACGCGTACGTTCATCCAACGCACCCATGATGAACTCAATGGTATGACGATTCCCATCAAGGACATTCGGCCGTCGTTAAGACAACTCGCTGCACACTCTGAATTTGAGAGCTTAAGAACAACAAATGACCATTCGAAATTGTGGGAAAGGAGATCCTACACCACAACGATGGATTCTTGTGCCAACCCGCTAAAGCTTCCGATCGTTCGAAAGACGGCCCAGCCGCCGCTTGACGGAAGAACGCTCCGACCGGAACATTTCTTTCGTTTGTGGGACGTTTACGGGCTACCAGGCGTCGCGTTTCCTAGTGTTGCTTGGGTCGGATCGCTTCAAAAGATTGCCCTTGCCCGTAATGATATTGCTCACGGCAACCTCCGGTTTAAGGACATATTTCTTCAACCGGGGCGCAATGCAAGGGAAATAGAGCGGTACTTGGACGATCTTAGCCTCTTTGCCATTCATCTAGTGGAACAATGGGAGGAATACCTTGAGAAAGAGTTATACTTAGCCGGCCCCTAGTATTCAGAAAACTCGCAGAAGGGTGCCGAGGCACCGCCGTAAATGGCGCCAACGTGTCGAGCGCCTTCGATGTTGACTAAGAGACTGGAACCTGATGGACGGTTCCGTTCATCGACGAATAGCTCGCTCGCACTCGACACGCCTCGTTTGTCCGATGGGGACCAATCGGGGACCACACGTGTTACCTCAGAGCGCACAGATGGCAGGAATGCGACCGGCGTTCTGGCTGGCATACCGCTAACGACGTGCACAAACGGCTAGCCCAACGTCCTGGGGGTCAAGGGGTCGTGGGTTCAAATCCCGCCGTCCCGACAGTGTGAGGGTTTCCGCAGGTCATCGGCCTACGGGAACCCTCTTTTCATAGCTTGGCATGAATGCCCGGTCTAGCACGCCGCTGTTGGACCACAAAACTCGGGCAGGTTGCCATGGCACTACTCGATCTTCAGAAGCTCACCGCTGGGCTGTCCCGGACCTGGACCGGATATCTCCGGGACTGGGACCGGTCACTGCGATCGGGGAACTACCCGGAGACCACCCGCTACAACTACCTCCTGGCCGCGGCACAGCTGGCGCGGTACCTGGGGGAGTACTCGCCGGACCCGGATGCAGACGAGGCCGCCGGTGATCCGTGCGGAGTGACCCGGGCGCACGTGGAGGCGTTCCAGGCGTGGATGGTGGTGACCCGGTCGGCGTCGACCGCGTTGAACAAGTACAAGTGCCTGCAACAGTTCTTTCGCTGGCTGCAGGGCGACGAGCAGGCCATCACCCGCTCACCCATGGAGCGGGTGCGGCCGCCGAAGACGCCGACGAAGCTGGTCCCGGTGCTGCGGGAGGTCGACACCGCCAAGGTGCCGGAGGCATGCCGGGGCAAGGGATTCGTGAGCCTGCGCGACGAGGCGCTGATCCGCTTGTATGCCAACACCGGCGCCCGGCTGTCGGAGGTCGGCAACCTGCTGGTGACCGACGTGGACATGAACACCGAGTCGGTGCACTTCCACGGCAAGGGAGCCAAGGACCGGCGGTCCGGTTCGGACCGAAGACGGCGCGGGCGTTGTCGCGGTACCTGCGGCGCGGGACAACCGCAAGGGCGCGTCACTGCCGAACCTGTGGCTGGCCGACCGGGGCGCGGCACCCTTAACCCCGAACGGAATCAAGATCCGTTTGAAGCGACTTGGCCAGGCCGCCGGGGTGGCCGACCTGCACGCGCACCGGTGGCGGCACAGCTTCGCCCACGAGTGGAAGCTGGCCGGCGCGGACACTGGCGACCTGATGCTGCTGCTGGGATGGGCGTCGGAGGACATGCCGCGCCGGTACGGCGCCAGCGCCGCCGCGGAGCGGGCCATGGCGACTCAGCAGCGCATCGGCATTGGTGAACGCGTGTAGCGGGACCGGTCGCGCCGGGGCCAGGTGTGTGTCGGTTGGGTGACTGTTGCCTCGGCAGGGTGTGCCGACCGTCCGCCCGACCCTGTTGGCGGTATGCTGCCGCGGGTCTTGCTGGGGAGGTCGGGCGCGATGACGCGGTATGCGATCGATGAGGCTCGCGGCGAGCTGACGGCGGTGTGGGAGACGGGGTACGGCGCGGTCGCGGCACGGGTCGCGCCGCTGCCCGACAGTGTTGCCGTCGGAGATCGACGGGCGTTGGCCGCCGAGCTGTCGGGCCTGTCCGAGGCGTTGTGGCGCTGCTACACCCCATCCGGCCACCGCGGCGGACAGCTTGGACGTCAACTCGGAGGGGTGGCGGCGGCAGCAGACCAGGGACGGGTTCGGATCGGTTGTGGAGCACATCCGCCGGCCGAACCTTCCCGACGAGCACGGCAGCCTCATCGTGAGCTACGACCCGGTGCAGGAACGGGCACACCGGGTGGGGCGATGCCTGCACCGCGCGGCAGACACGGATCTGACCGCCGCTGTGATCGGGGACGTGGAGGTGGAGCTGGACGCGGTGCAGCACGCGGAATTGGGTGACCTGTCCGGCCGGTCGGTGCAGGCGGTGCAGCTGACCCGGCAGGCGGCCTCGCCGGTGCAGGTTGCTGCGGCGGACCAGATGCTGGCAAGCGATCCACTGGGTAGCGACGAGCTGTTTCTGCAGCTTGACCCGACCTCGGCGTGTGTGGCCGCCGCGCATTGGTTGCAGGCGGCCGCGGAGGTTGTGGCGCGACGGTCGGGTATCGCAGTGACCAACGTGGTGATCGAATCGGACAACATCGAGGCGTTGCCGCACGCTACGCCGACCGCAGTCCTCGAACTGATGGACGAGGGCATGTCCCCCACCGACGCGGTGACCAGCCTGATTCGTGACGCCATGGCGGTGGCCGAGGGTGAGATTCCCGACGTCGACGACCTGCGCGACAGGATCGAGGAGGCCGAGGAGAACGCCGAGCGGTACGGACAAGGCGATCCGGACGCGGTCGCGGAACTCATGAAGATCCGTCTGACCCCGCTGGACCCTCGCCGGCCGGCGCGGGACATGCTGGAGGACCTGCTGTCCGGCATCCGCGGCTGCTGGCTGCTCTTCCAGGAGTACGCCGATATCCCCCAGTGACGGGCAGGACGAGGCCGGCGACAGCCAGCACGCCGATGACGACGACGATGAAGACGACGACGGCGGGATGTCGGATGACGAGCTGGACGATGCGATCGACACCGCATTCCGTGACGCGGTACAGGCGCGGGCGGCGGCCGACCGGTACCGCCTGGACCTGGAACCTCGACCAGCCACCGCACCGGCCATGGACGACCAGTCGGACGACAGCGATGACGAGCAGGAGGTGGACATCAACCTTGAAGCCGAGGATACCTGCGAACAGCTCGTGCAACTGGTGCTGGACAGCGAGCAGTGGGACATTCCCCGGGACATCATCCAGTCGGTAATGGAGATTGACGACGAGGAGGCCGCCGGTCGTATCGGCGCCTTGTTGATCGCTCGGGCAACGGGCTACCTGATCTCATTCAAGGAATCGGGCGCTACCCCACAGCAGCTCGATGCGGCGGTCAACTGGATCGGTAAGGGACACGGCGCCGAGCACGCGGGACCAGCCGGTGTAGTGGCCGCGCTGGCCGGCCACCCCGATAGCCAGAGGATCCTCACGCAGCGGTTGGGCGTTGCGGACGTCACCCTCGATCAGCTTGCCGAGTTCCTCGGTGGCGACTTCTTCCCCGCCATGATCTGGTTGTGCTCCGGCATGGTCGCCACCGTGGGCGGCGGGGATGTCGACTGGCTGCGCCAGCATCGGATCTCTGGAACCTGAGGCCCTGCTATAGCCGTCGGGTGTGACCGTGCACGATCAGATCAAGCTGGTCGTCTGGGGTGTCGTACACCGCGCGCGACGAGCGCGTTGGCGTGCCGTCCGTCGGGTTCCGTTCGATCGGCCTCGCTGAACCTCAGGAGACCCACTGGAAGACCGCAGCGGTCGTGAGACACATGAAACTGACCGGGGCGGAGATCGACGACGACCTGACGCTGCCGCTCACGTAGGCATAAGAGGATCTGCGGCGCCGGTACGGTGCCAGCGCTGCCGCAGCGCGGGTGATGGCACCCGTCAGCCGATCGGCATCGGCGAGCGCGTAGGACAGACCGGCGATTGTCCGTCGTAAATGTGGATCAAGATTCGTCGGTGGGGTGCGAGTCTAGGTCAGCGGGCTGCTGAGGGTGTTCGGCGAACCAGCGCAGCGCTTCGCGGATCGCCGCGGCCTGCAGCTGGCGCAGGCGCTTTCCGTCAGGGCCGTCGACCAGGACCAGTTCGACCCGGACGTTCAATGGTGGGGGAGGAGGCAGGGCGAAGGCAAAGCCGGAGTGATCATGGGCGAGAGGCGGCAAGGAGCGGAAGGATCCTGATCCGGTCGGCCGCGATGCGTTCTACCGTCCGTTTGATCTGGGTGTGGCCGGCCAGGCGGATGAGGCCGATCGCGAGGTTGCGGAACAGGGCCATGCCGTGGGCGGCTGCGCCGAGGTAGGCGTTTTGGTGGTCTTCGGCGAAGACGACGTCGCGTACCCAGTGGATTTTGTTCTCGATGCCGCAGTGTCGGCGTACCCAGGCGGCGACTGCTTCGGCGGTGGCTTCGGCCAGACTGGTGATGCCGTGAACGATCTCCTTGCTGATGCGCTGGCCGCACGGGTCGAACACGTCGCGGCGGATCCGGAAAACCTGCGCGGCGCCGGGGAAGTCGATCCCGGCCGCGTCGGTTGCCCAGATCTGGCGGTGCACGATCCGGCCCCTGCTGTGGTCGATGTCCAGATGGTGGTCAGGGTCGTTGGTAGCGGCCAGTTTCGCCATGACATTGTCCAGCAGGGATGGCTGGTTACCCTTCAGCGTGAAGACGTAGTCGGCCTCGCGTCGGCAGAGGTAAGCGGCGGTGTGGGTCTGGGTATGAGCTGCGTCCCCGGTCACCACCGCCCCGGTCAGGTCGACCGGGTCCAGCAGCGGTTCAACCTGGGTGACCTCGGTGGTGTCGTCCGGGACGCGGAGTTGGGCGATGACCACGGCGTGGTTGTGCAGCATCGCGGAGAACAGCTTCACGTTGTCGCCGGGATCTCCGGCGCCGGAGCGTCGCACGACCTTGCCGTCCATCGCCAGGCCCCACAGCCCGTCCGTGGCCGCATCACCAACGCCGTCGCCTCGCCGTGCCCGGCCAGCGACCCACTGGCACACCAACACGTCGGCGGCGTCAACGTCGATGTCTTCCACCACCCGGCGCAGCGTGGAAGCGCAGGGGGTCACCAGCTCACCGGTACGCGGGTCACGGCGGGTCCGCGCCGCCTGCAACAACAGGGCAGGCAGATCCGCGGCCCGGTCGCCGGCCTCACGGAAGTTGCGGGCCCCGGCAAAGACCGCGAAGACCATGACGGTCAGCACCGCGCCGATCTGATGACGCACACCGCGAGGCTGTCGCGGGTCCGGGATCCGCGCGAACAAGGCATGCAACTCCGCCACGTCAGCAAGACCGAGGTCCGCCTCTTCGCTGCTGGCAGGGGACATCGGGGCGTGCGAGACTGGCACGAGCGGCCTTTCATGCGCGGACGATGTTGGTGTAGGAACTGCACATCATCCACCGTGGAAGGTCGCTGCCTCTACGCGACCTGACCCACCCTCACGCGCACATCAGCGGCAACCCGTCAAGATCCACCGACTTTGCCTTCACCCTGGGGGAGGAGGCCGTCCTCGCCGTGCTCGCTCTGCTTCGGCTGGGCGCGACGAAGGGTCTACGCCATCGGACGGCCGCTCGGCCTCGCCGGGCTGCGCTCCAGTGTCGTCCATGTCCACTCGTCCTCCCTTGTGAGTGGCCCTTCCACCAGGATGCTGAGGAGCGCCACAAACCTCACGAACAGCGGGTGCGACGGCGCTCCGGTCGCGTGACACCGGGTGTCGCCGGATTCGCGCTGGTGGACCTTCAGCCCTTGCCGGTTGCGCAGATTCGAATCCCCGGGGGGATTCGAACCCACGCGTGTCCCCGGGGGGATTCGACCCACGCGTGTCCCCGGCGGGAGGCCCAGAACATCGCACACAAATGTTGAGCAGGCGCAACGTTCGCCGCTGGTGGTCGAGGAGCGAGTTACCCTGCACTCGAAGTAGGCCCTCGCTGCCGTAGCGCGCAACGGCCGCCGACGGCGGGATCGCGGCAGCCCTGGGACGAGGCGCGGCCCGCGACACCTCGTTCTCCTGGTCTCGCGGGCCGTACCGCGCCCTCAACAGGGCCGCGTCACTGCTGTACCTCCAAGTAGTCGAGGTTGGGTCCGCCGTTGGTGGTGGTAGCGGTGACCCGGATGGTGTTGGTACCGGCGGTGAGGGTGACGGTGGTGGTGGCGTTGGCCCAGGTGTCCCAGGAGCCGGTGGGCGGGAAGTCCAGAGTGCCTGTCGCCGTGCCGTTGACGGTGAGGCTCATCGGCCGGTTGACCGTGCTGCCGTTGGCGTACCGGAATGTCAGGGTGGCGCTGCCCGCGCTCGGCGCGGTGACGGTCCACTCGACGTAGGCGCCGGTCGCGTTGGTGGTGTTGCAGAAGCCGGTGCCGGAGAAGCCGGGGTGGTCGGAGTCGATGGTGCCCTGGCAGACCCCGTTCTCCGCCTCGTACCGGGTGGCGCCGGGGCCGACCGGCGGCAGCGGCGCCTGGGTCCAGTTCAGCAGCCCCTGGTAGGCCGACTCCAGGCCGGCGTTGGCGATGATGCTGGACGGCACCTGGCTGCCGCTGGTGATGGTCGTGTTGTTGGCGACGGTCACCCCGCCGCCGGTGGTGTAGCCGGCCGGGTTCTGGAAGTAGTTGTTCTCCACGTCGGTCGGGTCGTAGGTGGTGGTGGCCTCGGGCCGGTAGTCGTTGTGCCGGGACGCCCATGCCTGCGCGTTCGGGTTGTTGTAGACGGCGTTGCCGAGGATCGACTCGAACGTGCAGCCGTTGTCGGTGTAGATGACATGGTTGCTGCCGCCCACGTCGTGGATGACGTTGCCGGTGACGTGCTCGCCGTTGGACAGGGAGGTACCGGTGATGCCCTGGGTGTAGATGCCGCCGCCGTCGTGCAGCGTGGTCATGATGTCGAAGATCAGGTTGTTGGCGATCCGGTTGTCGTGGCTGAAGTTGTGCAGGGCCGACTGCTGCTCCTTGTCCGGCCAGCCGCCCCAGCCCTGCGAGATCGCGGTGTACGGGGTGTGGTTGATCTGGTTGTGGCTGATCGTGTCGTTCGCGGTGTACCCGCTGTCGATGGCGACGCCGCCGAGGTACTCGACCGGCGTGTTGAACACGTGGTTGTCGGTGATGGTGTTGTTGCTCGTCTGTGCCGAACCGGTCGCGGTCGGCATGTCCACGTTGCCGATCTGGATGCCGCTGCCGGACGTGTCGGTGACGACGTTGCCCTTGACCAGGTCGTGCTGCGAGCCGTCGCCGAGGGTCAGGCCGGCCGCACCGAGGTGCACGAAGGCGTCGTTGGTGAACTGGATGTACTGGTCATAGGTGAACGACACGTTGCCGGGGATCTGGGTCCACGCGGCGTACGGGCACGTGCCGAGCGTGTAGGTGGGCGGCGGTACCGTGCACAGGCCTTGCGACGCCGCGCCGTCCGAGCCGGTCACCTGGTAGTTGGCCTGGATCTCGGAGAAGCCGTCGGTCGAGCCCTGGCCGTGGAACTCCGGCCCCAGCCAGGTCGCGTAGGAGAACTGGATCCCGTTGAACACGATGTTGTGTACCGGTGCACTGGCGGTGCCGTTGCCGGTCACCAGCTTCTCCAGTACCGGAGCCTCCACGTCAGCGGCCGCCATGTTCTCGCCGGAGCGCGGCACGTAGTACAGCTTGCTGTCGCCCTGGTCGAGGAACCACTGTCCGGGCGTACTGCCGGACAGGAACTGGAACGCGTTCTCCACCTGCGTCGGCTGCTCGGTGATGCCCTTGCGGCCGACCAGGTTGTACGCCCGGCCGTCAGCGAAGCAGCAGGCCCGGTTGGTGGAGTTGTTCCAGCACGGCTGGGCCATGGTGACCGCGTCGCCGGAGAAGCCGGCCACCGGGCAGCGCGGTTCGGTCCAGGCGCCCAGGCCGCCCTGGTAGACGAACTCGAGCTGCGGCCTGGCCCCGCTCGGGTTGCGCCAGCCGGCCATCGTCGTGCCACCGCTGGCGTAGCCGGTGGAGTTCTGGCCGCCGAGGCTGTTGGGC
>WNFZ01010184.1_pt1 | contig 10050 bp, 8 predicted proteins | sample 5400081 | NCBI WGS metagenome assembly WNFZ01 (sample SAMN13153365, study PRJNA577476) | soil metagenome | isolation source: 80 cm soil or saprolite under grassland replicate 1 | place: USA:California | collected 2016-06-15
ACGGGGTATTTTTCCTCCAAGACGATGCACTGTGCGTCGTGCCTACACAAGGTCCACCGCAATGGGTCGATCACGTATTATCACCAGCAATTCCCGGGGGGCCTATCAGACCACGCGAAGAGGACGTCACACAGATGGAGTTGTTGCGCTGATCCAGTCTTTAACTCAGCCCGGTGCCCAGTGGGACACCGTCAGGCGATGACTCGTGGTAGCTCCGCTGACGACACGAAGGAGTGCTGATGGCAAACTGTCTAGGCAACTGCTTTCCGCTAGAACGCTGATCAACTCGGTGATACTTCAGGAGGCGAGTCGACGTTCCTCCGCATAACGGGCAGCCACCTGCAGGTTGCTGACCGCCGCATGCCGACGGCCGTCAAACTGGTTTTTGCGCAGCCCCTTATAGCGGGCTCGCCGTCCTTGGTGCGCTAACTGATGGGAGATCGCATGCTCCACCGCCGTGCGTTTGCGCAGCGAGGCCCGTCCGCGCTTGGTCCTGATCTTGGCCCGCAGCTTGTGTTGGAACTGCTCGTCCTCGCGGATGTGTAGGCTCCGGCCTTGCCCAAGCCTGGCTTTGGTGCACTGGGCGCGCACCGCACACGCATCACAGGCACTCGCCGGAAACTGCGCATCCCTCCCTGGGATCATCGGCACGCTCTCTCCCTGCGGACAGGTGACCGTCCCCTGCAGGAAGTCCAGGGTGAAGGCGTTTTTGGTGAAGAGGTCCCCGACTTGTGGCCAGGGGCGGGCAATAATATGCACGCCTTGGGCAGCCCATTGCGCAATCCGTGGGCTCGCCATATCCCCCAGGTCGATGTCCAGCTGGAGCAGGCCCAGGCCTTGCTCCAACGTCTCAGCCAGCAACTCCACGGCCTCATGCTCCGGGGCGTTGGCCGGGCAGACCACCACCTCGCGCGTCACGGTGCTGTCCAAGTCCAGAGCAAAGTGCTCCTTGAAGCCGTTGAAGGTTTTGGAGCTGCTCTTGCGGCCGTGCCGCATGTCCTTATCCTCAATAGAGATGCGCCGGTCGGGCGCCACCTGCGGCTTGATGCGCCGCGCGCCTGGGCCACCCTCGGGGTCCGGTTCGGTGTCTTGCGCGACAATCTGGTCTATGGTGTCCATCATCTCTTGCAGCGGCGGCTCCTGCGCCCAGAGGCTTGGCTGCTGTTCGAGCCAGCGTTTCCACCGCTCCACCTCATCGAGCACCGCGCGCAGCGCGCTCGCCCGTGCGGGGCGTTCCCCCCAATCGAGGTCCAGCGCGGCTTTGAGACTGCTGTGCCCCACCAACACCAGCCCTCCTTCGGCCACGATCGCCTCGGCGGAGGTGCCCAGTTCCTGGGCCGCGAGGCCCACGGCCTTGCGCAGCGCATGGCCGAGCAGGTTCAACGTGTCCTCCACGCGGCCGGCGCCAAAGAGCGGCGTGGAGTCCAGGGCCGCACGCAGCTGCCGGGCGCCGAAGCCCCCGGTCGTTTCCGCCAAGGCGACGGTCCGCTCCAGCAGGCTCTTATCCACGTTGTGGGCGATGAGCCGCATGCGAAAGTTGCACAGCGTGCCCTGGCTGAAGGGCGGCGGCTCCGCGCCGAGGCAGTCCAACACCATCTGCCAGCGCTTATCCATCACGGTAAGCTCCACCGCGTCCCGATCGCCGACGTTGCAGTAAGCCTGCAACAGCGTGGCGAGGGCCAACAACCCCGCTTCCACCGGCGCGGTGCCACCAGGCTCCCGACGGTAGGTCTGCGTCAGTGCCTCCTGGAAGGTCGCATCCAACAGTTCATGGCGTCTCTCGCGCAGAAACACAAAGAACTTCCGCGCCTTTTGGGTACGCTGGGCAATTTTCTGCTCTTCCGGGGTCAACGCGATGGGCGGGTTCCACATGATGGGCTCCTCAAGGTAAAAGGGTCTCTGCCAACCATCAGAGCACACGCCCACCGATTTGTCGACCCTCTACAGTCCGCTCCCCGAGCAGTTGATCAGCGTTCTAGGGGGTTGCCTGCTGAACCCGGAGTGCTCGAACTCGATAACGTCGAGGGAATCTTGCTGTTTTCCCAGGGGTGCCGACGGGCCTGTAGGCAGATGAGAATGCACCCACATAAGTCAAACACCAGCAGCAAGGATGACTGTACCCACCAGCGTTAGCCGTCCCCAGTAATGGGGCAACGCCCGAAAGGGAGCGGTGAACAGAGCATCGTGGGAAAAGGCGGTCAAAAGCGAAAGGTGTCTAGCGTATGACGCCAGGGTAAGATGCACATGGTGAAGGGTAAACTCCCTAAACTCTAGCCTGAGACGGCAAAGGAGCGCCGGGCTCGCATGGCCATTGACGCGCGCTTTCGGGAACTGGGAAGGGACATGCGAAGGGTCCCTATTGTGTTGAGCGTCCAAACACCCAATCAGCGTTCCCGAGCACCCACAGAGACACGGTGGGAAAGGGCGAACGGAGCACCTCCATGCATCGCAACTCCACCTCCATGGAAACATGGGATTGCCTGTGCTGGTGTCCCAAGAAGATCGGGTACCAGGATGGTAACGGAGTCATCGTCGTACCCAATGTCCTGCTGTCGTGGCATGGGCAGTCGGAGAGATATCGACCGTGAATGGGGGGATAAGCGTGTGGGGAGCCGCGAAAGCCCTCAGGAAAGGGGGGGCCGGAAAGAAGGCGCTGCTTTTCCTTGCAAGCGCAAGGGGAGAAGCGGCCAGGCGCTGCTTTCACGGGGGAAGGGTGACAGTCCTATGCGACAGAGAACAACGATGATGGAGGTCGCAAGTGCTCTCACAAAGCACCATCACAAAGTGCACTGGATTCCAGAAAGGTTCCAGGAATGGGTACAGAGCGCGGAACGTGTTTGATAGAGCTCTGCACGCACCTGATCTATGGCAACATGCGTATCTGAAGAGAGATGACAAGCCCGGAAACATGACCAAGGGCACAGATGGGCTGACCATAGATGGATACTCAACGGATCGCGCAGCCAATCTGCGGGAGCTGCTGAGAGAAAACAGGTCTGTACCTACGCCAGTACGAAGGGTCTACATCCCGAAAGCGCATGGGAAGCACAGGCCATTGGGAATCCCGGGACCGCATGATCAACAGGTGCAAGAAGTCTGGCGTGAGATTCTGGAAGCCCTCTACGAGCCTGTATGCAGTGAGAGAACACACGGGTTCAGGCCAGAGAAATCATGTCACACAGCACTGGATGAGATCAAACATCAATGGACTGGAACGAAATGGTTCATTGAGTTTGATATCGAAGGCTTCTTTGACCACATCGACCATAACATACTTAGGCAATTGTTGGAGAAGAAGATTGATGATGGAAAGTGTCTCCGAGTCATCACAAAGATGTTGGAAGCGGGGTATATGGAAGATTGGAAATTCCATCAAAGCCTCAGCGGAACGCCACAGGGTGGTATCCGTTCACCCATATGGGCTAACATCTACCTTCATGAGCTAGATTGCTTTGTGGAAACGCTGCTCCAAGACTATGACCAAGGCCAGGAGAGGCGATTGGATACAGACGACAAAGCGCTGTCATATCCGATCGCGGTATTGACCAAGAAAATCCAGAAATTGCCTCGAGACTCACTGGAGCGGAGGGAGCGACTGGAGGAAAAGCACGCAGCGCAACGACGCAGGCTGACCATATCGAGTTCGGATCAATACGATCCGGACTTTCGCAGGGTACGCTATGGCCGATCTGCCGATGATTTCGTGCTGGGAGTTCTCGGTCCGAAGCGTGAGGCGGAAGCAATCATGCGCAAGATTGAACCCTTGCTCTATGACACTCTGAAGCTGAACATCTCCAGGGCGAAGAGTGGACTCAAGCACCATGCCGAAGTCATTCGGTTCCTCGGATACGACCTCAGAGTGAATCATGACGAGAAGACCAGAAAAATGGTCGTCCGGGGTCAGCCCACCAAGAAACGAGTGGGCAAGGGAAATATGGTCTTGCGGGTGCCAGCCGAAAGGATGCAGAAGGTTGCAACCGAGCGGAAATATGGCAACTGGGAGACCATAAAATCCACCCACAGACCGTTTCTGACCAATGGGAGTGATGCAGAGAGAACGCTGCACTACGCAACAGCAATGCGCGGCATCGCGGCATATTACGCGCGAGCCGACCATTTCTCCAGTGGCCTGAGAAGACTCTACGTCCTCTGGTGGTCGAGTTACTCTAAGACCATGGCGCATAAGGATAAAACGTCAACGCGCAAAATTGCTTCCCAGCTCAACCGTGGTGGATACACGGCGGTGAGAACACGCTTGAAAAATGGTGAAATAAAAGAAACCAAACTCTTCAAGCTCAAGGATGTGAAGCGAGAGCAGTGAGGTGGAGCCGAAGGAGATAACCCAATGCTGACCTGTCAATGCACAAGCCGCACTGAACTCCTGGCAAGGATGCAGGCGGGGTTATGTGAATATTGTAAGAAGGAAAAGGGATACTTCAATTAACCACCATATACGAAAACTGGCGGACATCAAGAAGGGGAAGGAGCCATGGCAAAAATACATGATTGCACGCAGGAGAAAGACCCTCGTGTTGGGTATCGAATGTCATGAACGATGGCATGCAGGAACACTTCCCGACCGGAGATTTCTGATAAAAGAATAGGATGGAGAGCCGTGTGCGGTGAAAGTCGCAAGCACGGTTCGGAGGGGGGCCAACGGTACCTACGGGTACGCGTGGCCTACCCTACCAGGCTACAGGTACACGACCCCCAGGGGGGTAGGATGTCTGTCCAGTGCGTTATTTACCGGAGCGATGTTAGGAATTCTTAAAGTAGTCGGACTTTTTATCTTCAATACATACGGTTTATACCGGCTTATTGTTTAACAAACAATGTTGTCGGGCGCAGGATGGCATCCCGCCTCCCCGCACAACAACACGGCGCAAGCGAACGACGCCCACCAGGAGGGGGATCATGCACCATACGGTACGTGCGACACTGGTGCTCCTGATATTTTCGCTAGCGATGGCCAGGTTTTCGTCGGGAGAGACGCTCAGCATTGCCGCCTCCCTGGGAGAAAACGAGTGGAAAGTCATGCGGGAACACGTCTTCCCAACCTTTGAAGCCCGGGAACACTGCCGCATCCGCGCGGTCAATATCGAGGCTGGGGATACGCTGAAGAAAATCGAGGTCATGCACAGGGCCAACCGGATGAGCATCGACCTGGTGCTCCTGGATAATATGAACCTCGCTCCCTATGTTGAAAAACGGCTGGTACTCGATCTCACGAAGTACCAAGCCCTGATTGATCCTGAAGTCGACGCATCACTCGTCCAACCTCTGACATTTAACGGCCGACTGATGTTTTTTCCCGGCAGGCCGAATGTGCAGATCACCTACTACAACACGGATGTTTTTCACGGCGGCAACTATCAAATGCCCGAGACCTGGAACGAGCTCCTCGAGGTGGCGAAACGGCTCAAGGCTACCTACAAAGTCGGGAAGGTCGCCGTGCACGGGACGCTTGACACCAATACCACGACCCAGGTGTTCGAGTTCATCACCGCGGCAGGGGGAAAAATCACGGCCTTAAATGACGCCGGCTCGGTAAAGGCTTTCACGTTCTTGCAGAAGCTGTATCCGTACCTGAGCCCGGAAACCAAGAAAGCCAACTGGAATACGACGAACAAATTCCTGTCTGAAGAAACGCTTTTCCTGGCCCGTAATTGGCCCATCGGCATGCAGGTGATCGTGCAGCAGAACCAGAAGACCAATATCCAGGCCTACGCCACGTGGGCCGGCCCGGCCGGGCGCGCGACCATGATCGGCGGGGATGTGATCGCCATCACCAAGCGCTCACCCAACCAGGAGCTGGCCCTGAAATTCGCCGGGTATTTCATGAGCCGGGAAATCCAGACGCTGCTGGTGACCGAGCTCGGCTGGCCGCCCATCCGGTCCGATGCCCTGGGGAGCGTGCCGGAGTGGCAGCAAGGATTTTTCAAGGCCATCATGGAAGCCCTGCGCTATGGCCACTACCGACCCGCCATCATGGGGTGGTCGGCGGTGGATAAGTATGTTAACCTGGCCTTTAAAGATATCGTCATGGACGGCAGAGACGTGCAGGCAACCCTGGATACATACGCCCGAGACTTGCAGGAAGAGCTTGATTGGCTCAAGTGAGGCCATGGTATGCGGTTTGTCAAAACGTACTGGCTGGAAATGCTGATGGTCATCCCGCTCTTTGCCTATATCATAGGCTTCACGCTGCTGCCAATACTTTCGAATATCAAAGAGAGTTTCATAGATCAGCGGTTCGGGAGGCGATATGACATTCTGGCCTCGAAAATAGCGGATATCACATACGATATAGTACATGCACCAGAGAGCGAAGAAAAAAGAGATTATGAAAAAGAACTTGCGGAAACGAGCCTGGCACTTGAACGTCTGCAACATTCCCCGTACGCTGGCGTGAGTCTGAGCAACTATCACAAGCTGTTCACAGATCGGAGCTTTATCAAAGCCATTGTCAACACGCTGGCGATTACCCTGATGGGTCTTGCTCTGCAGTTGGTGGTTGCCATGTCGATCGCCCTTTTGCTGAGCCAACCGTTTCGAGGCAAAGGCTTTTTCCGCACCATTGTGCTGACGCCACTTGGTATCCCCACCATCGTGTCGGCTACGATCATGACCTATATCTTTGATACTTCTGGGTACCTGAACGAAGTCCTCTATAAGCTGGGGCTGCTCGGGGAGGTGCCGATTGACTGGGCGCAGGGAGGGTGGCTATCCATCTGCATGGTGGTATTCGCGGATACCTGGAAGGTCCTGCCCTTAATGGTCTTGCTGTTCATCGCCGGTCTGGAAGCGATACCCCAAAGCGTGCACGAGGCGTCCCAGATCGACGGCTCACCGCCAATATACAAATTTTTCACCGTCACCCTGCCGCTGATGAAGCCGTATATCACCATCGCCCTCATCCTCAGGGCCATTGACGCCTTTCGCATCTTCGAACTGCCGCTCATCCTGGCTGGCACCGCGACCACACCGCTGATTTCGACATTTACGTATAGCGAGTATGCCAGGCAAAACTACAACCTTTCTGCAGCCAGCGGGACGATACTCACAGGCATCATTCTCATCTTTGTGTTCACCTATCTGTACATCGTGGAAAGGGAAAGGGAAACCAATGCCTAAAAAGCTGCTGCAACCTCTTCCCTTTTACCTGTATCTTGCGGTCGTGAGTCTCATCATTCTGTACCCAATATTTTTGATGGTCAAGATTTCTGCGAGCCATCCGGCAGATATCATGAAGCCCCATAAAGATTTGTTCTGGGGGCCGGCGGGGATAACCCTGGAGCACTGGCACAACGTCTTCACCTCCGGGCTGCTGTTGCCGTCGCTCTTCAAGAGCCTGCTAGTGGCTACGATGGTGATGCTCCTGGCGATCCTGATCGCCGCTCCGGCGGCCTACGTCATTTCGAGAGTAGGCAGTCCGTGGAAATACCTGTGTATCATCTCGTTGTTTATCTCGCGCACCTTCCCCGAAGTGGCCATCGCCCTGCCTGTCAGTGTCGTATTCTTGCACTGGAATCTTCTCGATACGGCGTTCGGGCTGATCCTGGCGCATCTCATCAAGGTCTTGCCCTATGTCGGCTGGATCCTGATCGGGACGTTCGAAGCGATCCCACTCTCTCTGGAGGAGGCGTCCTCTGTCGACGGCGCCAGCAAGATACGCACCTTACGCAAAGTGATTGTCCCGCTGTCGCTGCCAGGCATAGCGGTCGCGGCCATGCTGGTCTGGCTGGAATCGTGGAACGAGTTTACGTATGCCTTGTATCTGACCGTGTCAGAAAATACGCTGCCGCTGCAGACTTATTACTATTTAAACCGCGGCGGGGTCTTCAACTCGGCGGCCTATGCGACGATCATTACGCTTCCAGTCATTGTTTTCACGTTTATCCTCCAGCGATACATCACCTCCGGCATGCTGGCCGGAGGGGTGAAGTAACAGAGGGGCACAATCATGGCACAGGTGACTTTGCAGCAGGTTAGAAAAGTCTATGCAAACGGCTATGAGGCGGTGAAGAGCATCGACCTCGATATCCACGATGGGGAGTTTATGGTGCTGGTTGGGCCGTCCGGCTGTGCGAAGAGTACCACGCTCCGGATGATCGCTGGGCTAGAAGACATTACCAGCGGCGACCTCTTCATTGGTGAGCGCAAGGTCAATGATCTGCCGCCGAGCAAACGCAACGTCGCCATGGTGTTTCAGGATTACGCCCTGTACCCGCACATGACCGTCTATGAGAACATGGCGTACGGGCTCAGAATCCGGAAGCTGAGCAAGGATGAAATCCACCAAAGGGTTACCAACGCCGCGCATATTCTGGGGCTTGCAGATCACCTCGCGCAGAAACCCAAAGCGCTTTCAGGTGGTCAGAGACAGCGGGTGGCGGTGGGTCGCACCCTCGTCCGCGAGCCAGAGGTCTTCCTGTTTGACGAGCCCCTGTCCAATCTGGATGCCAAGCTCAGGGTGCATATGCGGGCGGAGATTATCAAGCTCCAAAAGACGCTCGCCACGACCATGGTGTATGTGACGCACGATCAGGTGGAAGCCATGACCATGGGCGACCGGATCTGTGTGCTGGACGCTGGCAGGATCATGCAGGTGGATACGCCGCTGGCCTTGTATGAACGCCCGGCGAATAGATTCGTGGCGACCTTTGTCGGTTCGCCTGCGATGAATATGCTCCGCGGGAGGCTGGCCAAAGAGCACGAGACGTATTGCTTCGTTTCAGGCGGGATGACGTTGACCCTGCCAGCGAACAAAGCTGACAAAGTGAAACTCTACACGGACAAAGACCTCGATCTCGGCATACGACCTGAACACATGCTGGACATGCGCACGGACACCCAAGCTGACAATGTCGTCAGAGGCACGGTATTGCTCATCGAGATCATGGGCAACGAAATCATCGTGCATGTTGACGTCGCAGGCCAAACCGTGATCGGGCGCCTCGATGCCCACGCTCCAGTCGCACATGGCGTGGAACACGATTTTATGCTCGACATGCGGTACAGCCATTTCTTCGATCCAGAAAGCGGAAAAAATGTGAGTTGTTAAAGAATCTTAAACGTATGCATGGCTTATCTTCCCAGGCATTCCATTCATTTGAACTTCATAATGAAACCTCCCCGCAGCAAGCTGCGGGGTATCAGAAGGAAGGGCATTGGAGATGAGACACCACGGTTTCTCATGCTCTTCCCTTTATACGGTAACCCCTGAGCAAGCTCAGGAGAATCTCCTGAATTGAAGGTCCATCTTTGCTGTTGACACGCGCTCCTCATGCGGCCTAGGATACGGCACGCGCACACGCAGAGCCCTAGACTCCCAGACATCCCCAAGCCCATCTTGGCTGAGCGACACGGGAGAGCAAGCCGCTCCATGGTTCACGCGGATCGTCTACAGAGACGCGTCTGTGCTGCCCACTGACAGATCATCAATCCCGCTTGGCTCTGGACCGCAAGGAGGTGGCACAGGAGGGCCTGAGGACTGCACGTGTCCAGGCGTAAGGCGCGTGGGCCTGCACGGGTGCATGGTCCCCAGAGTGGCTCCCCATCCCCGAGGCGCAGACCGCTCGTGGGGTCTCCGGCGCCCGATACCCCACCATGCAGGAAAGGATGCGGCAATGAAGATTATCGTCTCGATGACCGCGGAGAGGCGCATCGTGGCCGAAACCATGCAGGGGCAGATCCTGGCCGAGTGTTTCTTCAAGGCCGAGGATGAGACGGCAGAAGAGCTGCGGCAGATGGGGTATGCGCGTCTGCAGCACACCTATGCCACGGCGACGCTTGAGGCCGGGGATGGCCTTGAGCCCACCGACCTGGAGGACGTCTTTATTGAGGGCGCGTCGCCGGTGGCGCAGCGATCCTCACTCCTTGAGGAGAAGGCTGTATAAGCCCTGGCGCGGAGAGGGCAATGCGTCTCGGCACCGTCCGCGCAACGGGCGAGGCAACAGAGACAAGGGGGAGGGGCTCAGCATCCGGGAGAGGGCGAGGCAGTCATGGCACTGGGTGCGCGTTTGCAACGCCGCAGAACGCGCGCAGGTT
>WNFZ01019467.1_pt1 | contig 10050 bp, 9 predicted proteins | sample 5400081 | NCBI WGS metagenome assembly WNFZ01 (sample SAMN13153365, study PRJNA577476) | soil metagenome | isolation source: 80 cm soil or saprolite under grassland replicate 1 | place: USA:California | collected 2016-06-15
ATCGTAGCAGAAGCAATAAAATATGGCCGGCTGATCATGTGAAGTCTAGCAGGATCTAGCGACATCCTCAATAGTTTTTCGCGACAGTTCTTCCACAACCTGGCGACAGCTGGCGACACTTGCGACAGCTTACGAATCTCACGACAACTAGCGACAGACTAGCGACAGATTGGCGACATGTTGTACAGCGAATAGCCTCAATGCTATCGAACAAGCCGATAGGTGCGGTTGCTTGTGGCCCCCTCGGCAATAATCACACCCTGCGCGAGCAGCTCGCGCAGGTCGCGCTGGATATTGCGGACATTTTCGTCGAGTGCGTCCTGTAGTTCCGCGCTTGAACAGCTTCCACGTGCGGTCAACGCCGCGACGATTCGGCGCTGTCGTGATGTGAGGTTGATCGGCCGAGCTGTATCTGTGTCAGTCAGCTGCTTGCCCCAGACACGAAAGAGGAAGATGTCGCCATTGTCGAATACCTCGGGCATCCGGGATCCAAGATCATGCAACGCGCCCAACGTCGTATCAATACCCATGCCAAATGACTCGACACGACCACTATGGTAGAGGATCTGGGCGAGCGCTGGATTGCGTGAAACCTGGGCGTGGAGCAAGGTCTCGAGTGAGACGCCATTTGGCGCTCGGCCGGGGAAGCCGCCAGGACTGATCCACTCAATGCGGTCAGGGAAGATTTGGATGCGGATGTAGCTGCCGCTGTAGCTCCAGTCACGATGGACGACCGCATTCACCGTCAGCTCGCGGAGCACCACAAGCGGGTAGGCGTGTTCCTCGATCCGTTCAGTGCTGACGATGTGTGTCCGGTGCTCTGTGCGCGCCCAGAGCAAGTCGACGGCCCGATCGATAATTGACATCAGGTCGCCACGAATCTGGCGTGAGAGCACAAGGTCGGTCGTATTGGGGCGCGGCCCGCTGAACTGGGCGATGTCGATGCCGCACACGCTGACATAGCGATGCGGCTCACGGCCGAACGCGACGATACCGGCGAGCGTCGGGGTAAGTGTGCCACCGTCGTCGCGCAGCAGACAGCCGTGCTCGATCAGGTACTCCTCCGGCTCGGTTGGTCCGTCATACCCGCGCCGCTTGATGGCGGTATCGATGTGTTCGCGCACCAGGTTGAGATTGATGTCACTAAGGAGCGCACTCGGGACTGATTGGCGCTCCGTCATTTGTGAGAGATCAGGCATAGATCCTCAAATCGGTGGCAAGGGTCAAACGTCGGCGCCGCCTGATACCATCTACAGCGGCTTTTCACGCAAGGGTTTCATTCGTCATTCGGCTCTTCGATATGCGATAGAAACAGCGCCACTTGTTCACGCCGCTCCGCGCTCGCGTCGATCTGCTCGATGATCGGAATGGCGTCATCGGAGGCAGCCAGGAACCCCGCTGGCGACCGATCGAGCGCTGCTGCAAGCTGCGCCAGTTGCGCAATCTTTAACGGACGTCGGCCGCTCTCGTAGTTGTGCAGCGTCGATATGTGCCAGCCGACGCGCCCCGCGAGTTCTTGCAAGGTCAGTCCAGCGGTCTGGCGTGCATGTGCAAGCCGCTTACCAAACTGTACATCATATGGGTTCGGTTCCATGATCATCACTCCAGGTCCAGTGTCTGTTGTTCAGGGAGATCAAGATCGGCCCCAGTGATACTCGTGTAGGCCTGTTTGATAAAGCTCACGCACTTAGCGTATTTCGCAAGTGGAAGATCTTCGTAGCGCGACAGCTGGTGATCTGCCGCCTGTCCGCTTCGGCCTCCGACCAGCGCAGCACGAGTTGATAGATATAGCCGCGTTGTGCTTTGGTGATCGTACCTTCCTGCTTCGCTTCGATCGCCTGCATGCGCGCGAGTAGTTCGCGGAGATCCGTGCGCAGCTCACGCCATGTGTCACGGGCTTTGTCCTGGCTCGTTTCGAGACCGGTCTGGCGGGCCTCCAGTGCTTCCTGCCGCTCCTGTAGGCGCGCCTGCTGCTCGGCAAGCGCCGTGATGTGCGTGTCGACGTTGCGGAGATCGTCGAGATCCTCGATGTCGCGCGTTGCGTGCTCTGGAAGCCCACTTAGCCGCGCGAAGGCTGCGTAAACCTCTTGCACCAGGTATTCTTGCAAGTAGTCCAGCCGCTGCCGGGTGGCGGGCGCTGTCCGGGCGCTGTTGATCATGAGCAGCCAGGTGGCCGTGACTTGGAGATGCATAAACTCCTGATCCTGGAAGCCGCCAGCTGTCGTCACCCGAAAGGGCCGCAATCCCTTTTGCAATTGTGTGTGCGCGCGAATGCGCCGGAGCTGCGCGGAGAGCTGCACGCCGATCGCATCGCAAAGATCACGCATAGCGAGATAGATCGAGCCATTCGCCGCGCGAACGGCGAGGCACGGCAGGTCGAAAAACGTGACCACGACTTGTTCCACCGGGCGTTCAGCAGACGGGGATGATTCGCCGAGCGTGGAGTTGGGCATACATAGCTCCTACAGTTTTCGTCAGAGTGACGAAAGTATATCGAAACATCCGTGCGTTGTCAAGCTGTTTTCGTCACTGCGGCGAAAGGAGTGTAGCTATGTACACCCCTCTACCTAATTCCTTCAAGAGAGCCGCCCCGTTTACGCGCGCGGGTGAATTGATGCGCGCCGCAAGGATGGAAACCACACTGCAACTAGGCGGCGCGAACGACTGTACTGTTGTCATGCTTGGCTTTCTGATGCGGTAAACACATTGCAATAGAACAAGTTTTCTGGTATAATACAACCATGCAACGAACGATTCAGACAACCTATCGTTACCGCCTTGACCCGACTGCCGAGCAAGAAAAGATGCTCAACCAGTTTGCGGGCGCGCGTCGATTTGTCTGGAACTGGGCCTTGAACCGCAAGCGCGATCACTTTCAGCAAACCGGCAAAACACTTTCGTTCGCTGCGCTGTCTGCTGAGTTGACCACCCTGAAGCAGCAGCCCGCGACGGCCTGGTTGCGCGAGATGCACGCCCAATCGTTGCAGCAGGCGCTGCGCGATCTCGACAGCGCCTATCAGCACTTTTTTCGCCGCGCGCGGAAGGGCGAAAAGAAGAAGGGCTTTCCCAAATTCAAGTCGCGGAAAACCGACCCGCCGCGCTTTCGTATGCCGCAAGATGTGCGGCTCGATCGATCGTTTGTCGCGGTTCCTAAAATTGGACTGATTCGTGCAATCGTTCACCGACCGCTGGAAGGTGTCACGAAGGGCGCAACCTTCAAGCGCGAGGCGTGCGGCCACTGGTTCATCAGCCTGGTCACCGAGCAGCAGATCGCGCCAAATGCGGAGCGGCCGGTTGTCTCCCACATCGGGATCGACGTGGGACTGAAATCGCTGGCGGTACTTTCGACGGGCGAAACAATCGCGAACCCGCGCTGGTATCGCACCCAAACGCGCAAGCTCAGGCGCGCACAAAAGGCGCTCAGTCGGAAGCTGAAGGGCAGCCGCAACCGTGAGAAGGCGCGGGCATTTGTGGCGCGAGTACACCAGAAGATCGGCAACCAGCGCAAAGACTTCTTGCACAAACTCAGTACCGATCTGATTGGGCACAACGACCTCGTGTCGATTGAAGATCTGAACGTTCGTGGGCTTGCGAAAACCAAGCTGTCCACGAGCGTGCTGGATGCCGGGTGGGGCATGTTTCGCTCCATGCTGACGTATAAGGCAGATCGGGCAGGTACACGCCTGATCGCCATTGGGCGGTTCTTCCCATCGTCCAAAACCTGCAGCGCGTGCGGATGGATCCATGTCGATCTGACGCACACGGATCGCGACTGGACATGTTGGTGTGGCGTCCATCACGACCGCGATCTGAACGCCGCCCGCAATATCGACCGGGAAGGCTTGCGCCTGTTTGAACAGATCGTCGCGGCAGGATGTGTCGAGACACAAAACGCCTGTGGAGACCCGGTAAGCCCAATCGATCAGGTTGGCACTGGTCGTTGAGACAGGAAGCCACCGCGTGTACCGCGCGTGGTACATCACTGAACCTGGTAGAGACGCGGCACTGTTCCAGCCTTTCGAGCAGGCTCTGAAAGGTCTCACATATATTCGTTTGGTGGGGCACATACACCAGCAACATATCGGTTTGCACGTTGGACACACGGATCCCCGAAAAGCAGTGAGTGCATGCGGTACGTGTGTCTATCCGCCATGTGGCGGATAGACATGGCGGATAGCGCATCACAGTATCCCAGCGTTTGGTTGGCCGTATCTGCTGCGTGTGTGAGTCGAGCGCCGCGCATTCCAGCCCGATCAACAGATCCTCTCGTAATGTATAGAGCATCTTCAGCCTTGCGGGTTGCTCATTCGGGTTGCTCGCTAGTTCGCTCGGAGCCTCTGAGCTGAAACCGACCGGGTATACCCGCCACATAAGCCCCTGGTATCCGATCACGGGACATGCTCGTCGCTACCCATCTCGTTCTCCCGTCTCTGATCGACTCGTGCAAGCAAGCGCTGAACCTGATTTTGTAGATTCAACAGCTCCTCACGTAGTGCCTGAACTTCAGTCGGCCCAAGCGCATCGGCCCGATCAAGCGCGCGGCGGAGGCTTCGCACAGCGCCGGCAATACTCTGTTGAAGCGGTTGGTACCAACGCGGCACCGGTATCCGTGCAACCGGTGATATGTGGGTTAGCTCGCGTGCGACAAGCCGCGCCACGGTCGGCGCATCAATCCCGACCCGCCGCGGCGCCTCGCTGCTCTGCGTGGTCTCAGCATTAGCGAGTGTCGCGCTGTCCAATGCGCGCTCTGCGGCTATCTCTGCAAGCCGTTGGAGCAGATGATCAACTTGTGTTCTTCACGATCTTCATTTTCACTATACTGTAGCCGAAGGCGATCCAGCGGCGACGGGGGATCGACGACCACTGCATCGATCGCCTGCATCCCAACGAGATGTGCGGCCGTCCAGCGGCGCTGTCCGATGAGAATCAGGTAGCGCGCCGCAGGATAGGTCGCGCTGCTGCCAGGATAGACGACGATCGGCTGGAGCTGGTGTTCAACCATCGATGCGCCGAGCGCGCGAAGTTCGGCAACCAGTTCCTGGTACATAGCCGGTGTCATGCCGCCAACCACTAACTCGTCAGGGCGTGGCAGCATGCGCGGCTGGCGCATCTCGGGACGAAGATCCGGCGCGATATGGCCGATGGGAATTCGTTCGACGGCTCGGTTCGCGACGAGATGTTCCACATGTCCTAGGAAGTGACCGAGTGCTTGTTCCCTACGGTCAGTTGCCGGCGTGCTGTCGGTGCCTGGTGCCGCTGGTGGAACAGGCGCTGCACTCGGTGCTGCGGCGGGCAGACCGCCCACGCGCGCTTTGATCGCAGCAATCTGATCCTGTTGCCGCTTCTGTGCGCTCATCAAAAACCTCCGAGGTAACCGCTGCCTTCAGGCGAGCGGAGGAATGGGAGAACGGCCGCAGATATGGCGTCCGCAGCTGTGGTCGGGAATCGTTTCATTCGGCGTTCTCGTGGCGTAGGCATAGCCATCGGCCCGTTGGACGATTCGGCAATGCCGGTGGCGAATTCCCTGAATCAAGCCTGACGCTGTGGTGATATTGAACGAGCCACTCGTCCGAATAGCCAGCCGGCCCATGTGCGTGCCGCCATACTTCCCGCGCGGCACAACCGCTTTAACCAGATCGCCGGTCTTGAAGCCGAACCAGCGCTTCTGCCTCGGCACATGCCGACTTGGAAAACCATACTTGTCTGTCCGGCATATCTGGCGGCGACCGTGGCCCTTGGCCGCAATCACCAGCACGCTGCTCGGCCGTGCTTCCAGAGCATCCGGCGTGCTGGCTCCGACACAGGCTGCATCCAGCCAATGACTCTTCTGCATTCCGAGACGAAGACGGTTCCACTTCGTACGCCCGCCCGTTCCGACTTCTAGCGGAAGGCCCAATGCCTTCAGCTCGTGATAAAGCACCCACCGCACACTGTTGACCGCAGCTGCGTCTCGCAAGGGAGCTTTAGCCTGGGCCATCAGGTGCGGGAAGCCAAATTCTGCTGCGGTGCGGTTGCCCTTCTTCTGGTTGCACGGCTCGCACGCCAGTGTAAGGTTGCTCACTCGGTTCGAGCCGCCCCTTGCCCGTGGAACGAGATGCTCGACTTGGAGCGGAACACCCGTCGCCCCGCAGTAGGCGCAGCGCCGGCCCCACTTCTCTAGCAGATACTCGCGCACTTCGTAGCCCGCCAACGTCCCTTGCTGGTAGGCCGCGCCGGCGATCTCGGCGTCTTCCATGAACTGCGTGTCGAACCGAGATAGCTCCATGCTGATGGCCGTGAGCGGAACAAGCCGCTCAATCCGCTTCGCCCAGGTCAGGGTGGTCAGGACGCGGTGGTGGAGCGAGGGCGCAAGCCAGCCAGTTGGCCGCCTCCGATTCAGGAAGCGTACCCTCCGGTAGCGCGTCTTGCGCTGCCTCCGGCTGCGGCGGCTGGCCCGCCGTGCGAGCAGAGCCTCGCGAATGTCCTGGCCGCGATGGGTCAACTCGGCAGCCCATACTACCCGGCTCCCTCGCTCCTGGAGCACCGCCAGTCCGGTGGCCTTGCTGCCGGGATCAAGCTTGAGCCGGTGACTGGAAACGGTGCCTCCCACCCGCTCGCGCAGGATGATGGTGAAGGGATAGTGGCGGAACACCGCCGCCTTTCCCTTGCGTAGTAGCTCCCTAGCCCGCGCCTCGTGGCAGGGGTCAAGCGGCTCCTTTTTGCTATCTAGAACAAAGACCATGATTGAGTCCTTTGCCCGTTACCGGGCACTCCGCTTGCGCGGGTAAAGTGGGCCTCGCCCATGCGCGTCGAGCTTGTCTTGCCCGCCCGATGCCTGGCTTGCCCCACCAGGGCGTTCGGACGGGCGACAGGGCTGCGGACTGGCCCGCGCATCCGCAGGTGTCATGACTCGACGGGCGGAGCGGGATGACGCCCGCCTGGGCTGGTCAGGACGGGCTTGAGCCGAGACTCAAGCCACCTCGTTTACAAGGTGGTTCCTGACGCGGAACCTCCATCGAGAACGAGTAGCTCTTCGGTAAGCTTCAAGAATGCCTCACGAATTGCCACATCATCCGAGCCACGATACGTAAAGATGCTCTGCTGGGCGCCGGAGGCGAGACGGATCAAGGCACGGGGTGGGATAATCGTCTGTAGCAGGACATCAGCATAGCCTTCGGCCAGCGCCTGATCGTAGGCCCGATCGAGGGTTGCGCGCGGCGCATAGTTGTTCCGCAGCACACTCAATCCACGGAGTTGAGCGTTAAACTCGTGCGCCTGTACAACTGACTCAGCGAGATCACGGAGCGACTGAAGCACGAGATCAGCGGCCTGCACCGGGGCGATGCACCGTGTGGCCCCGGCGAGCGCGGTGGCTAGCACCGGGCCGCGTGCCGGTGCTAGATCAAGCATGACCACATCGTAGGAGCGGCCGGCATCAGTTAGGGATTGCAGTGCTTTCCTTAGTGTGTAAATCCCCCCACCCATGCTCCGATTGAGTACGTCCGGGAGCGCCACAAGCTCTTTGTGGGCCGGGACAACATCGATCCGCTCATCCGTGGACACAATACATTGGGAGAGGAGTCGGTGTTGGATTGCGACGCCCAGGAAACTGTCTTCGACCGTTATTGCCTCTGTGTCAATGCCAAGCCACCGCGAGGCATGACGTTGCGCATCCAGGTCGATCAGGAGGACACGGAGATCGAGTCGCGCGAATGCTGCGGCTAGATTGACCGCTATAGATGTTTTGCCGACACCGCCCTTCTCAAGCGCCACTGCATAAACATGAGGCATGGGCTGGCCTTTTCTTCATAACGAACCGCTAGGGGCTCGGAGACGAAACCGTTGAAGGAATGAGTGCGTCCTACTGCGCTAAACGGCCGAGTCCAATATATTGGACTCTTCTGCGATACTGCATGTTTCTTGATAGCATTATTATATATGGACAACCTATCTTGTCAAGCAAATTTGTTCTTCTTTGAGAAGCGTAGGACAACTATTGTGGGTAGCGGAAACTACACAATTCACAGCCAAGTGAGAAGGTTGCCTGGACTGTCTTTGCAAATCTATGATCCACGCTTCCACGCCGGCGTCAGCAGGTTCATGCCTGTCGTACCCACACTGTCAAATTCTAGCCTTGCCTGTTCAGCCGCCGCAGCGACGCTTTTGCGTCGATATCCTCGCCAATGCAGTAGACGTTAAAGGCATCATTCCGTCCGTGCCTGGCGAGCGGGCAATCGCTGTGCGCACTCAGGCAGTGGATATAGCGGTGCCCGTTGGTGGCATAGATCTGTAGGCTGGCGTGTTCATCCGGGTGGAAGGGGCAGAAATACAGCCCGCGCCGCTTCGCTGGCCTGGCTCCGTAGAACCTGATCAGATCCTCGACATCGTGCGTCTCCTTGTATCGTGTGATAGTCATGCCTTCGCCGTTTCGCTTGGTGGCGGCTGGCCTGGGGCGCGGCTGAGGTGGAGATGACAGTGCGGGGAGTTCGGCGCTGAGGTTCTCGCAGTAGACGTCAGAGAGTTCGGCGAATGCGCCGGCGGGATCCTGATCGATGCTGATATGTCGATCGCCGATCACCAGGTCGCCGAAGTGCCCGGTGTGCGTATGACGTGCCAAGGGCAGCCGGGTCACTGCGTGGATCGCCCGTGGCTCAATCTTCCAACCCAGACGGCGAGTTGCTGCGATCAGCTGCGCACCCAGCGCCTGGAGCCGATCCGTGTCCGTGAGCACATCGAAGGGTAGCCAGACGTATCCGCGTTGGTCCGCGTCGGCCAGGCCATAGCGCTGGCAATACTGTCCGAAGGCCCACAGATCACGCAGTTTCGTCTCAGCGATCAGGGCGTGGATCGCGGCGATGCCGCCGGCGTCGATGTCCAACGGGAGCAGGTGTGCGCGGTTTTCGACAGCGGCTGGCGCCGCCAGCGAGATCGCGCCTTCGAGATGGCGGGCGAGCATCATGTCGGTGATTGCCCCGCGCCGCTCCATATACTTCTGGCCCAGGCGCTGGGCTTCATCGGGGGTGAGCATAATGGCATAGCGCCGTGGCGCGTGACGCAAAAAAGCGCGCCGGAAGAATTCGATGCGCCAGTCAATCGGTGGCATTGTATGCACTTTCTGTTGTCGCCGGATAGAGCATCAGATGGGTTAAGCAGGAGAGTCCGAGACCAGGGACAGGATCGCTGCCCCTGGTCTCAGTGCTTGGGAATCTAGAACGGCGCGTCGGGATCGTCGTCGATGAGAGAGGCGATCGCCGACGCGGTGTGCCTGGCCAGCTCCTGCCGTGGCACAGCGGTGACGGATACGGACGCTTCCGGCAGTGGATCGTCCTCGCTCCCGGTGAGCATCGCCGTGGCCTTCTGGTGCAGCGCGTCGATCTTTTCCGCGATCGTCTCCTGTTGCAGGCTCAGCAGCGTCGCATAGGTTCTTGCCCGATCGCGCACAGTCTTGAACTTCTCCAATCGCCGCGCGATAGCGTCCGGGCTGACGTTTTTGACCTTGCTGCGCAGATCGTCCAGGTCTTTGTCGAGCGCCTCCAGGTCGGCCACAAAGCCGATATGCACCGCGCGGGCCAGCTCCTCCCTAGCGTGGGTCTCGTCCACGATTGGAACCATGATCAGGTACGGCGCGTTCGCGCTGCCTGGGTCGACCGGCAGCGACTCGATCAACTGCTTGAATGCGAGCAGGGTCTGTTTCTCACTGGCGGGTACGAAGTAGACCGTGCCACCTTTTCTGGTGCGGATGGTATTCGGTATGCCCTCCACGATGGCCCGCATCATACGGCCGAGGTCTTCGGAAAGATACGGGTGCCGGTACGTCTCCCAGATCGGGCGCAGCTCGTCGGTCACCTGGCGCGCCTCGTTCTCGGCGGCGATCTCGCCGAGCGCGTCGGTCGTGCAGATCAGTTTGGGTTGCCGCTGAGCTCGTTCGTCGGGTTCCAGCTTCTCCAACAGGATCCGCATGCTGGTGCCGTGATACAGCCCCAGTAGCGCAAAGTCGACCTCCTCGGCGACGATCGCAAACACGGAATACTTCGCCCGCCGCTTGTTGATTGGCCGGATCAGCGCGCGGGT
>WNFZ01027929.1_pt1 | contig 10048 bp, 7 predicted proteins | sample 5400081 | NCBI WGS metagenome assembly WNFZ01 (sample SAMN13153365, study PRJNA577476) | soil metagenome | isolation source: 80 cm soil or saprolite under grassland replicate 1 | place: USA:California | collected 2016-06-15
CCAGCCGCTACCGCGAGTGGAAGGCGCGGAAAAGGTCAGCGGCGCTTTGTCCTATACCGCCGATCATTATCGGCCCGGCACGCTATGGGGTAAGGTGCTGCGTAGTCCCTATCCCCATGCGCGCATCGTCAACGTCGATATCAACCAGGCGAAAAATCTTTCCGGCGTCAAGGCGATCGTAACCGCGGCGGATCTCGATCCAAGACTTATCGGCGCGGTGCTGCAAGACATGCCGGTCTTGGCCTCGGATCGGGTCCGCTACGTCGGCGAAGACATCGCGGCGGTGGCCGCCGTCGACGCCGATACGGCGGAGGAAGCGGTTCACCTGATCGACGTCGAGTACGAGGAGTTGCCGACGGTCTTCGACCCGCTCGAGGCCATGACGCCGGAGGCGCCCGTGCTCCATCCGGACTATGAACGCTATCACGGGCCGAAGACCAAAGCGCCGACCTTGAAAAACGTCCAGACCCTGGTGCGAGCGAGCAAGGGCGATATCCAGCGCGGCTTTGCTGAGTCGGATCATATTTTCGAAAATAGTTTCCGCACCCAGCTCGTGCACCAGGGCTATCTCGAGCCTTACGCGATCACCGTTGAAGTCGATAAACAGGGGCGTCTCGCGATCTGGGTGGCCAATCAGTCGGTATTCAAACTGCGCAAGGTTTTGGGTGAGTACTTTGACATGCCGCTGGAGATGATCACCATTTACCCGAGCAACATGGGCGGCTCCTTCGGGGCCAAGGACTATCCATCACTGGCGCCGGCGGCATACTACCTGTCGAAACAAACCGGGTGCCCGGTACGCTTCGTGAAAAACTACACCGAAGAGCTGACCGCGACCTCGCCGCGCCATCCCGCGGTGGTGCAGCTGCGCACCGGCGTGAAAAAAGACGGCACGCTATGGGCGTGGGAAGGCAAGACCTTTTACAACGGCGGCGCTTACGGCGCATACAAACCCAATCCCCAGGGATCGATGAGCGGCGCGTACATGGTCGCCGGTTCGTATAATATTCCGCATACACTGCTCGAAGGCTACTGCGTCTATACCAATCAAGTTCCCGGTGGCTACTTCCGCGCGCCGGGCGAGGTCCAAACTCTTTTCGCAGTGGAAAGCCACGTCGATACGATGGCACATGCGCTGGACATCGACCCGCTGGAGTTTCGTTTGCGCAACGGACTCAAAAAAGGCGATACGCGCGCCACCGGCGAGAGTCTGAGCGATCCCTACTGCACCGAAGTGCTCCAGCACGTGGCGAAAATATCGGCCTGGGGAAAAAGCCGACCGGCGAAAGCAGCGAACTCCGTCACGACGGGACGGGGCATAGCGTTGGGTGACCGCCATGTGGGGCATGGCGATTCGAGTTTCGAATTGGTTCTGGAGCGCGACGGGATGCTGCGGCTCTTGAGCGGCGTGGGCGACCAGGGAGTGGGCGCGTACACCATGCATCGGCAGGTCGTCTCCGAGCTGCTGGGCGTCGATCCCAACTCGATAAGAATCGAAGTCGGCAACACCTCCAATGCGCCCTACGATCAGGGCATCAAAGGCGCGCGCGGCACCCATATCGAGGGACAGGCGGTGCTGCGGACGACGAACTCGTTGATCGACGCGCTGCGCGAGCTAGCGGCGTCACGATGGGGAACCACGGCCGAGAACATTACTTGGCAGCGCGGCGGCGCGCTGTTCAAGGAGAATGGCAAAGCGAAGCGCTTGGGGTTGAAGGAATTGGCAGCGCTTTCGGATAGACCGCTCAAAGGATTCGGCGAATTCGTCGGCCATAAACCAGATGTCTATTCCTTTCAGGCCGTGGTAGCGGATGTCGGAGTCGACACTGCTACCGGTGAAGTCAGGCTCAAGCATCTTTACTTTGTTTACGACGTCGGCACGGTTATCAATCCATTGATTCACCAAGGCCAGATCGAAGGCGGCATCGTGCAAGGATTGGGTTACGCCCTCACCGAAGAGCTCAAGCCCACTTCGCTGGTGCAAGCCAAAGCAGGCCCCGGTCCCTTCGGCGCCAAGTCGGTTGCCGAAGCCGGGATCAGCATCATCGCGCCGGCGGTGGCTAATGCGGTTTACAACGCAACCGGAGTCAGAATCACAGAACTTCCACTGACGGCGGAAAAAATTCTCAGAGGTCTGAAATGCCTTTCCAAAGCTTGAGAGACTACCTGCAAAAAGTCGACGAGCACGGCGACCTGCTAAAGATCGACGGCGCCGACCGGGAAGAAGAAATCGGCGCATTGGCGGAGACCATCGCCAGCACCGCGAGCCATCCCATGCTTCTGTTCGACAACATCAAGGGCTTTCCGCGTGGATATCGCGTCTCATCCAACACGATGTCCGGCATCAGAAGAATGGCTCTGGGGCTGGGGCTCGATCCGAATCTTCCCAACGTGGATCTGGTCAAGGCATGGAAGGATAAGCTCAAGACCTTTAAACCGCTCGCGCCGAAGAAGCTAAAAACCGGTCCGGTTCTGGAAAACGTCTTTTCCGGAAAAGATGTCGACCTGCTGAAATTTCCCGCGCCAAAATGGCACGAGCTGGACGGCGGCTACTATATCGGGACGGGATCGTGCGTTTTCACCCGCGAGGCTGAAGCCGGTTGGGTCAATATGGGAGTCTACCGGGTGGTCGTGCACGACGAAAACACCTTGGGTATTTTCATCAATCATATCCATCACGCGCGCTTGATCGTCGAGAAATATTGGGCGCGCGGTGAAAACTGTCCGGTGGTGCTCTCTTTTGGCCAGGAGCCCGCGCTGTTCCTCGCCGCGGCGCAAAGGGAGCCGTGGGGAGTCGAAGAACTCGATGTCGCCGGCTGGCTGCGCGGCGAGCCGCTGGAAATCCTCACCGGCGAGCGGACCGGGCTTCCCATACCGGCCCACGCGGAGATCGTCGTCGAAGGCGAGATGCCGCCGATCGAGCGCGAGTCGCGGCCGGAAGGACCGTTCGGAGAAAGAACCGGCTACTACGCGACTGGAGTGCGGAACGAACCGGTCGTCAAGATCTCCAGGGTGATGCATCGCAACGACCCGATCATTCAAGGAGATCCGCCGTTAAAACCGGTACCGGGAATGGATCATTTCGGTATACCGCTGCCGGCGGCCGCAGTGTGGTCGGCTTTGGAATACGCCGGCGTGCAGGATGTCCGCGGCGTATGGCTGCATGGCCCCTTTGCCACGGTGATTTCTCTCAAGCAGCGCTACGAGGGACATGCGCGCCAGGCGGCGGCCATTGCTTTGGGCGTGCGCGCGACTTTAGGCATGGGTCGATTCGTGATCCTGGTCGACGAGGACATCGACCCGTCCGATCTCAGAGACGTGTTTTGGGCGATCACGAGCCGCTGTGATCCGGCGACGCAAACTCAAATTATGCACGATTTTCCGACCAGCGATATCAATCCGAGAGTCGCGCCCGAGGATCGCGAGGCGGGTCGCTTCGTCGCTTCTCGGATCGTCATCGACGCCTGCCGGCCTTTTCGTTGGTTGAAAGAATTTCCGGCGACCAACGTGATGAGCCAAGAGAAGAAAAAACAAATAGCCGCGAAGTGGCATAGCGTGCTCGATAAACTCGACCGCTAGCGCGGGCGCTGAGCGCAATGAAAATCGAAACGACCAAACTCGATACCAAGCTGCCGGCTGGCCGTCTTCCTGCTTTTATTGAGCGCTCAAAGCATTGCTCAAGAGCGGCCCGATGCCCGGCTTATCCAAGCGGCCGAGAAAGAAGCGAAGCTGGTTTGGTGGACGACGACGAATCTCGATTTGAGCCAACGGATACTGGAGCGCTTCGAAAAAAAATATCCGTCGGTCAAAACCGAGCTCTTCCGCGCCGGGCGGGGACCGCTACTCAACAAGATTCTCGCCGAAGCGCTTGCCGGCAGGCACGCCTGGGATGTCCTTTCCGGCAGCGGCGAGATGTATGCGCCGCTGATGGAAAGAAAGCTCGTCGTCCCCTATAGGTCGCCGGAAAGCAACGCCTATGATGGATCGATGATCGGTCGGGACGGTGAGTGGATCGCGTACCATACCAATAGCTATGTTCTGGGTGTGAATACCCGTCTGGTGAAGAGCGAACACGCGCCGAGGTCCTACGAAGCTCTGCTCGATGCCAAATGGAAAGACGGCAAGATCTCCCTGGACTCCGACGCCTATCCGGTGCTCATCGGTCTCAGCCAAGCATGGGGCAAAGAAAAGGCGGTCAATTATCTGAAACGGCTCGCCGGACAAAATCCCGTGGTCAAAAGGGGCAACGACGAACGGGTGCAGCTCGCCGCGGCCGGAGAATATCCCCTGGTTATGGCCTATGCTTCCGGGATTAGCCGGGTGGCGCAAAAAGGCGCGCCGATGGAGTGGCTGGCGCTCGATCCGGTCGTGGTGCAGGTGAACCCGCTGCAAATCGCGGCGCGCGCGCCGCACCCGAACGCGGCGCGGCTGTTCACCGACTTCGCTCTCTCCAAGGAGGGACAGGAAATGGTTCGAAGCGGTCTTCGCGAGCCCGCCCGAACCGATGTCGAGTCACCGTCGAATGCGTCACTCAAAGGTTTCCAGCGCGTCGTCATCAGTCCGGAAAATTATCAGGACTACAAAGAGTACGTCAGGCTGTATCAGGAGATTTTTAGAACTCGCTAATTCAGGAGCGTCATCGAGATGTTCAAACGCGGCGGGATTTTTGTGTTCGGCGTAAAGATCGCTTTGGCGCTCGGAACGACATTCTTATCGACGGTGGCAAATACCGCGTATACGTCGGAAAGAAATTTGCGGGTATCCTATTCGGCTCCGGCAACCGCCTTCTTGCCTCTCTGGGCCGCCAAAGACGCAGGAATTTTCGAAAGGAACAATCTCACGGTCGAGCTGCTTTATGTCGGCTCGTCGCCGATCGCGTTGTCGGCGTTGCTCAGCGACGAGCTTGATGTTCTCGCCGGTGGCGGCACCGCGGCGCCGACTGCGTACCTTCAGGGCTTTCGCGACCTCGCGCTGTTTTCGACCCTCGACCACCGCTTCGCGTTCAAGATATTTACCGTTCCCGCCATCGTCGACGTCGCCGGTCTGCGCGGTAAACGATTCGGGGTAACGCGGTTTGGCGGGAGCCTAGATTTTGCCAGCCGCTACTTTCTCAAAACTTCCGGCCTGGACCCGCAGAAAGATCTGCAGCTCGTTCAGATCGGCAATACCGCGGATATTTTGGCGGCGTTGGTGAACGGCACGGTCGATGCCGGATCTTTGACGTTTCCTTATAACTTCGCGGCGAGCAAGCTGGGGTATCGGCAGCTGGCGGACCTGTCGCAAAGCGGCGCGCGCTACGCCACCGCGGCTTTTTTATCCAAGCGAAGCTTTCTGATTGACCAACGGCTTCGTATGCAGTCCTTCGTCAAGGCGCTTGTGGAATCCATCCATTACGTCAAAACGAACCCGGAGAGCGCCTTGAAAATACTTCAGCGCTATACCCGGATGGCGGACCGGGAAATCTTAAAGTTGGCCTACGACGAGTACGCGCAAAAGGTTTGGCCCCGGTCGCCCGCGATCGAGCCGGACGATATCAAGCTGATTCTGGAGCATCTCGCCCAGACAAATCCTAAAGCCCGGGAAATCCAGCCCGCAGCGCTCATCTACAACGACCTGGTCGATAACGTCACGCGCTCCGGTCTTGTCGAGCGGCTCTATAAATAATTATGGCCATCCTACGACCCGAAGATCACGAGCGCATGGTGATGGAATCGGTCAGCTTCGCCAAGGAAGAGGTGAAGCGGAGGCTGCAGGCGCCCGTGCAGATCAAGGCCGAGGAGATTCGCTCTCAGTTTGAGAACAACTCGCATCTTTATCTCGTCGATCCACGCCTGGGTTTCAATCACCGAACTTTTCGTTTCTGGATCAACCGTATTCCGGCCGACGACTGGGCGCCGGGAGATTTCATCAGCGTGCCGATGTTTTCCTGGCATCGCCATCTCAATACCGGGAACGAGGATTTCATTTATCTGGCGGCGACGACGGGGCCGCTTTCACTCGCTCTTGGCTTGGCGGTGTACGAGGACGAGCGCTACCCCGACTATTGGGTGTTCGGCCATAAGAGCGAGAGCGCGATGAAGTCGTTGATTCCCGGCGCGGACGACTCGACGCGCGTAAGTATCCAAGCGGCGGCAACGACAGAACCGCTCAATCCGACCGATGCGCTCTACAAGGAACAGCTGTTTTTTTCCGGCGGCGAAGAAAAGCGGCGGCGCGCCAGCCGCGTGTTAGTTGATAATGCGAAAGTCGAGTTCGAGAAGACGCCGATGGGCCGAGTGCGCTATGTGATCGACCCAAAGACCGGATTTCTCATGCGGGTGCTGGGAACGCTGCTCGCCGAGATTTCCCCCGGCAAGCGCTCTGGGGCCCATCGGCATATGTACGAAGAGGTGAACTACGTCATCTCCGGACAGGGTTACAGTCTCATCGAAGATCGGCGCTACGACTGGAGCGAAGGAGATGTTCTCTGTATTCCGGTTTTTAGCTGGCATCAACATTTCAACACAGGCGATCGCCCGGCTCGCTTCCTGGTTCATCACAACCGGCCGTTGATGGAGAATCTCGGCTTTATGCATGTCGAGCAAGGAGAGTCGAGCGATGAATAAAAAAAGTTCAAGATTCAAAGCCTGTCCTGAACCAAGTGAAGGATCTTTCTTACCCCTTGTAATAGATCCTTCGATGCTCAGGGTGCGCGAGGCGCGCACCTGGGACCTTGAACGTGGAACCTTGAACCGAGAAGCGCGAGCATCGACCATCACGATTCAGCGGACAGTCAGCGCGAAGGCACGGAGCCTTTTATTTGTCGCCGCCATCATTCTTCTCGCGCTTCCGGCGAGTTCTCTGGCGCAACGCAAAACTTTGCGCGTTTCTTATCCCGCGCCGGCCACTGTCTATTTGCCGTTGTGGATCGCCAGCGAGGCCGGGCTGTTCAGCAAGCACGGCCTTGACGTCGAGCTGGTCCACGTCGGCTCTTCGCCGATCGCCATGGCCGCCTATCTCGCCGGAGAAATCGATATTCTCGGCGGCGGCGGCTCAGCCGGACCCAACGCCTATCTGAGGGGCCAGCGCGACCTGGTATTTTTCGGCGCGATGAACAACAAGTTTGTTTTTTCCATCTATGCTCATCCATCGGTGTCGACCGTGGCGGGAGTGCGCAGCAAGCGTATCGGGGTCACGCGCTTCGGCGGCACAATGGATTTCGCCACGCGGCATTTCTTGCGGCAAAACGGCTTCGATCCGGGCCGCGAAGTGACCATGGTGCAAGTCGGCAGGGTGCAGGACATCTTGTCGGGGCTGATCGCCGGATCGGTGGACGTCGGCACCATGGCATTCCCCTACGACATCAAGGCGAAGGAAAGCGGCTTTCGCGAGCTCGCCGATCTATCCCAGAGCGGCGCGAGGTATGCCTCGTCGTCTTTTCTGGCAAAGAGACAGTTTCTCGCTCAGAACAAGGGCCCCGCCGAGGGCTTCGTTCGAGCGATCATCGAGGCGATGCAATTTATCAGGGTGCGCCGCGATGACGGGATCAAGATCCTTGCCCGTTACACCAGAATGTCGGACATGAGGGTGCTGGCGCAGACTTACGATTATCACAGCCGCGTGATCTGGCCGAGAGTGCCTGAGATCCTACCGGAAGATCTCAAGCTGGTTTTGGAAGAGTTGGCCGAAGCCAATCCGAAGGCGCGCGAGATCGATCCTGCAGAGCTGATCTATGGCTCGATTGTCAAGGATGTTATCGCGAGCGGTTTTGTCGAGAAACTCTATGCGCGGTGAGATGGGCACGATGGTGCGAAGGTAACGAAGTCCGGCTTTGTGGAGCGATTTATAGGTAAATGTTATGGCGGAGAAACAAAAAATCCAACGAGCCACGCGTTACGCGCGTCCGGTCGTAACCCGGTCGCGCCTGATGCTTGAAACGGCCTCGGAGCTCGTCGGAGGCGATGGTTGGCCCTACAAACAGACTCTTGTCCAGGTTCGCGAACAGGGAACTGCAGAATGGTCTCTGAGCTTCTTCGCCAGTGATTCGCCTGAAGGAATCTGGGAGGTCGGGGAAAAAAGAGCAGACTTCGCCATCATCAATCCGGCCGCGCCGGCGACGCTGGCTTTTCGCGGCACAGGACCGTTCAAACAACCGCTCCCCTTGCGGGCCATCACCGTTATCCCGTCACTGGATAGAATCGGCTTTGCCGTAAGCAAACGCACAGGCCTTACATCGCTTCTGGCAATTCGGGAAAAACGTTATCCTCTACGGGTTTCAATGCGAGGCCACCTGACTCATTCCGTGCATCTTTTCATCCGAGAAGTACTCGCGGCCGCCGGTTTTACGCTCGAAGAAATCGGCCAATGGGGAGGAGAGGTGCGCTACGACGATCGCGTGGCTAACGGACCGAAGCGGATGGAGGCATTAGCGAGCGGAAGAATCGACGCGATTTTCGATGAGGCGCTCAGCACTTGGGGAAACGAGGCTTTAAACTCGGGTATGCGCTTTCTCCCCTTAGATGATCCACTGCTCGAGAGGTTGGATGCCATGGGATTTCGCCGCGCGGCCATCACCAGGATGCAATGTTCTAAGCTGGATCAAGACGTTACAAGCCTAGACTTCAGCGGCTGGATGGTTTTCACGCGCGACGACATTTCCCATGAAATCGTGCGAGCATTTTGCCATGCCCTTGAGGTGAGAAAAGACCGGATTCCCTGGCAGGGCGAAGGCCCGCTCCCGCTCGACAGCATGTGCCGGGATACGCCTCAAGGTCCTCTCGAAATCCCTCTCCACCCGGCGGCAGCACAATACTGGCGCGAGCGCGGCTATTTAAGCTGAAATTATCACCGATGCAGTCCATGAATTTTTGCAACGATTGGCCGCTCCGTTCCTCGCGTCGACGGCATAGGCATGTCGTTCCAGGCCTTGGACTAGAACGAGAACTGCGGGGAAAATGGTATAGGCTTTGATTTGCTGATTTTTTAGCGAAAGTGATGGTGCGGTCCAGTTTTCTTCTTTACGGCGGTGAGATGGACAAAAGAATTCAAATAGCTTTGTTGCTCTTAGCTATTTCGTTCGGTCTCGTAGCGGTTAATGCATACGGCGCCACGGCGCCTCCTATGCGCGTTTCCTATCCGGCGCCGACGGCGACGCAGCTGCCCCTCTGGGTCGCCAAGGAGGCGAAATTTTTTGACAAGCACGGCGTCGCGATCGACCTTGTCTACGTCGGCTCATCGTCGCTTGCGATCGCCGCCCTATTCAGCGGACAACTGGCCGTGGTTGCCGGCGGCGGAGTCGGCGGCATCGCCTCTTACCTGCAGGGCTATCGTGATCTCGCGCTGTTCGGCAGTTTGAACAACCGGCTCAATTTTTTTGTTTACGCCCAGCCGTCGATTGTCGACGCCGCCGGCCTTCGCGGCAAACGGTTCGGGGTCAGCCGGTTCGGCGGCGTCGGCGATTTCGCCGCTCGCTATTTTCTCAAGCGCGCCAATCTCGATCCGCGCAAGGACGTGAGCTTCCTGCAGGTCGGCAGCCAGTCGGAAATGACTCCCGCCTTAGTGCGCGGCGCCATCGAGGCCGGCGTCGTCGCCGTGCCGCAGAACTTTACGGTCAAAAAGCTCGGCTTTAAGGAGCTGGCGGATTTGACTCAGAGCGGCGCGAGATACGCGTCGAACGCCTTTTTGGCGAAACGGCAGTTTCTCATCGACAACCAAGGGCGAATGGAGTCTTTCCTCAAGGCGCTGATCGAATCGATTCACTTTATCAAAACCAAGCGGCTCGAAGCATTGAGCATTCTCTCCCGTTATACCCGGACGACCGATCCGGAGGCTTTGAGCATTACCTATAGCGAGTACGTGCAAAAGGTCTGGCCGCAGATTCCCGACATTCAGCCGGAAGACTTGACTGCCGTTTTGGAGCAGCAAGCTGAAACAAACCCCAAGGCGCTGGAGATCAACCCTGCCGAGCTGATTTACGACGGCTTGATGGAAAACGTTGTGAGGTCGGGATTTGTCAAACAGGTTTACCGCTGATGGAGCTGGAAACAATTCAACCGAGGAGAGCGCGAAG
>WNFZ01010883.1_pt1 | contig 10043 bp, 8 predicted proteins | sample 5400081 | NCBI WGS metagenome assembly WNFZ01 (sample SAMN13153365, study PRJNA577476) | soil metagenome | isolation source: 80 cm soil or saprolite under grassland replicate 1 | place: USA:California | collected 2016-06-15
CTGACCGGCGCGGCGCAGCTTCCGCCGACGCCACTGCACCCCCACGGGCATGAGCAGCAGCCCGGCGACGAAGAACGCGGGAAGCACCAGGAAAAGGATGATCCCCGCGTAGGGGTGCACGGGTCGGAGCTGCAGAAGCTCGAGGGCCCAGAAGCCCACCATGGTCAGGCCGGAGCTGGTGGTCAGGATCGCCCCGGTCAGGGTCAGGCCGTTCTGGCCCAGGAAGACGAGGGGCCGCACCCAGAGCCGCGCGCGCTCAGTCCACTTCACGGGGTCGACGCTCCTCCTCGCGCTCGGCCAATGGTAACGCGGACCGGAATCGGGACTCTGCGCCTCGCCCGGTCTTCACCCGCCTCAGGGGTCAGGGGGCGTTGACGAGGGGCCCAGGGCCTGCGTCACTTCCTCGACCGCGTCGACGAGGAGGGGAAGGTACGTCCAGAGGGCGCACTCCCCCGTCTCCCGGAACGGGCAGTGCCCCTCCTGATCCTGGCCTCGGCAACCCGCGCAGATCTGGTCCTTGACGGCATCGACGTACGCGTCCATCCGGTCGCTGCGGACGGCGAGGACGGCCTCCACCACGCGGGGCAGTTGAGCCTCGATGGCGCAGAGGCGCCCGCCCGCCAGGTGACAGGTGCCGTCGTCACGCTGATCGAGGCAGACGGCGCACACGCGACGCCGAATCGCGTCCATGTAGGCCTGGTAGCGATCGTCAATGGCCGTGGCCATGGGGGCCTCCTGGGACGCTTGGCGTTCGTCCCCGCCCAGAGCGGTTGCAAGCCAGGTGCCCAGCCGGGCGAGGGAGAATTGGCCGCAAGAGGCGCCTCTCGGGCGCAAGAACAGCGCCCATTCCGGGCCCGTCGGCAATTCTTTCGGGGAGGAAACCGCGATGGGGACGCCTCCCCTTCGATTGGTGTCGCGCTGGCCCTGCCTTTTCGGAGGACGAGAGCGCGCCGGACTCTGGCACGGCGATTGATCCTGGAGGGGCAGGAGGTCGCGACGATGGCCCAGGCACATCATTTCCTTCGTCCCGGAGGGGCAGCCTTCGCCGAGCCGCCACGACTGCCTCCCCCGGATTTCCCGTTCCGGAGCCTGGTGTTGAGCGAGCCCCGCTCGCGAGCCAGGGGGCTCTTCGGTGGGCTCGGCACCTCCATGACCCTCCATACCCTCCTCGTCCTCGCGGTGGTAATCGTGCCGACCCTGTTGTACGAAGCCATACCGGAGCCGGGCGCGGCCGTGAGAGCCTTCTTCAGCACCCCCACCGTCCTCCGCGGACACCCCCTCTTCGACGAGGCCGCGGTGGCGGCGGTCCGGCAGTGGCGCTACAGGCCGCTCCTCCTCAACGGCGAGCCCACGGAGTTCATCCTCACCGTGACCGTATTCTTCAACCTCTCGAGCCCCGCCGAGGCCAAGTCGCCGTGACCTCCGCGACGATATAATCGCCGTCGACGTCGTTCGCTTCACGAGGAGGTTTCATGATTCTCCGGTTGGTCGTGGCAGGCATTGCCGGGTTCACCCTCGGGATGGGCGCTGGCGCCTCGGCCCAGGACGCCGGCCTGGTCGCGAAGGGGAAGAAGGTCTACGATGGCGCCACGCCCAAGTGCAAGATTTGCCACTCGATCGCGGGCGAGGGCAACGCCAAGGGCAGCCTGGACGGAGTGGGCAGCAAGGTGAAGGCCGAGGAGGTCAAGGCCTGGCTGCGGACCCCGAAGGAGATGGCGGCGAAGGCGAAGGCGGTTCGCAAGCCGCCGATGCCGGCCTACACGAAGGAGAAGCTCTCGGACGAGGACCTGGAAGCCGTCACCGCCTATCTCGTGAGCCTCAAGAAGTAGCGGCGCGACCCCTCTAGTTGTTCCTCGCGCCCACCGTGAGCGGCACTTCGCGCAGCTGGAGCAGCCGCACCCCACCGGTTCGGCGGCGTGATGGCGCAGGTGCACGCCGTGCGCGGCCGCGACCCCCGCCCCGGCCTCGAACGGGCTCCGCCAAGAAGGCATCGACGACGTCAGGCTCGCGAGGCGAAGGCGAGGAGCGCGAGCCCGGCGAGGAACAGCGTGGCGCTCAAGAGATCGAGCAGGTGCCGGCTCATGATCCCCCCTGGATCTGGGTTCCCGGCGCTAAGCCGGCCGCGAGGGCCGGCTTCACCTCGCGGTGCCACTTCCAGATCTCGAAGATGACGGGGTAGATGAGAAGCTCGAGCAGGAAGGACGTGACGACGCCGCCGACCATCGGGGCCGCGATCCGCTTCATCGTGTCGGCGCCGGCCCCCTGGCTCCACATGATGGGCAGCAGGCCCATCAGGATGGCCATCACGGTCATCATCTTGGGGCGGATGCGTTGCACCGCGCCTTCCTCGATGGCCTCCTGCAGGTCGCGGAGGCTGTTCACCGATCAGCGAGAACGGGACCGCGAGGAGGACGATGCCGATCTTCGTGACGTTTCGTGTGTTGAAGTACAGGAGGACGATCACGAGGAGCAGCGTCACCGGGATCACGACCTTCAGCCGCTCCTTCGCTCGGAGCATGTACTCGTACTGTCCGCTCCACTCCAGGTAGTACCCTTCGGGGAGCTTCACCATCTGACCCACCACGCGTTTCGCATCCTCGACGTAGCCGCCGATGTCGCGGTCCGCCACGTCCACGTAGACGTAGCCCAGGAGTTGGGCCTGCTCGGTGCGGATGACCGTGGGGCCGGTGGTGAGCGTGATGTCGGCCACCTGCTCGATGGGGATCTGCGCGCCGCCTGGGGTGGCGATCAGCGTGCGCTTGAGCGCGTTGACGTCGCTGCGGTAGGAGCGCTGGTAGCGGACGTTGACCGGGAAGCGCTCGCGCCCTTCGATGGTCGTCGTGATGTTGGTCCCGCCGACGGCCGACTCGATGACCATCTGGACGTCCTGGATGGTGAGGTTGTAGCGGGCGATCTGGTCGCGCTTGATCTTGAAGTCGACGTAATAGCCGCCGGTCACGCGCTCGGCGAAGACGTTCCGCGTGCCCGGCACGCCGCCGATGGCGCCCTCGATCTGTGCTCCTATGTCGTTGATGCCGTCGAGCTTGGGCCCAAAGATCTTGATGCCCACCGGCGTGCGGATGCCCGTCGAGAGCATGTCGACCCGCCCCTTGATCGGCATCGTCCAGGCGTTCGCCACACCCGGGAGGCGGACTAGGCGGTCCAGCTCGGCCTCGAGTTTCGCCGGCGTCATTCCCCGCCGCCACTCCTTTTCCGGCTTCAGGTTGATGACCGTCTCGATCATCTCGAGCGGGGCCGGATCGGTGGCCGAGAGTGCGCGTCCCGCCTTCCCGAAGACGGACGCGACTTCGGGGACCTGCTTGATGATCTTGTCCTGTGCGGCCAGGATCTGCTGAGCCGTCTGTACGGACGCGCCGGGCAGAGTAATGGGCATGTAGAGGAACGTCCCCTCGTAGAGGGGCGGCATGAACTCAGAACCGAGGCGCAGGAAGACGGGCACGGTGCTGGCCATCAGGAGCACGGCCGCCACCAGGGTCACAACCCGGTGACGCAGGACGAAGCGCACGAAGGGGTGGTAGGCCCAGGTGAGGAAGCGGTTGATGGGGTTCTTCCCCTCGGGGGCGATCTTCCCGCGGATGAAGAGCACCATCAGGAACGGCACGATGAGCACCGACGTGAGGGCCGCGAACCCCATGGCGAACGTCTTGGTGAACGCGAGCGGCTTGAAGAGCCGGCCCTCCTGCCCTTCCAACGTAAAGATGGGCAGGAACGAGACGGTGATGATCAGCAGGGAGAAGAAGAGGGGCCGGCCGACTTCCTGGGCGGCCTCGATCAGGACTTCGCGGCGCGGCCTGTCGGGCTCATGCTCGAGGTGCTTGTGGGCGTTCTCGATCATGATGATCGCGGCGTCGATCATGGCCCCGATGGCGATGGCGATCCCGCCCAGGCTCATGATGTTGGAGCCCAGGCCGATGTAGCGCATGGCCAGGAAGGACAGCAGGATGGCGAGGGGCAGCGTGAGGATCGCGACCAGGGCGCTGCGGAAGTGCCAGAGGAAGACGACGCAGACGAGCGAGACGATGATCGCCTCCTCGATCAGCTTCTCCTTCAGGTTGTCGATCGAGCGCTCGATCAGGTCGGAGCGGTCGTAGGTGGTGACGAACTCGACGCCCTCGGGGAGCGCGGGCTGGATCCTCTCCTTGACCGCCTTCTTGATCTCCTGGATGACGCCGTAGGTGTCGACGCCGTAGCGGATGACCACGATCCCGCCCGCGACGTCACCCTCGCCGTTCAGCTCGGCCACTCCCCGGCGCATCTCGGGCCCGAGGTGCACCCGCGCGACGTCCTTGACGAGGATCGGGGTCCCATCCGGCTTGGCGCCGAGGCTGACCTGCTCGATGTCCTCCACCTTCTCGACGTAGCCCTTCCCCCGGACCATGTACTCGCGGCCGGTCCACTCGACGACGCGGCCGCCCACGTCGTTGTTGCTCTTCCGGACGTTGTCCACGACATGGTCGAGCGGGAGGTTGTAGGAGAGGAGCGCGTTCGGATCGATCTCGATCTGGTACTGTTTGACGTAGCCGCCGACAGGAGCGACCTCGGCCACTCCACGGATGGAGCGGAGCCAATATTGGACGTACCAGTCGTTGAGCGTGCGGAGCTGCGAGAGGTCGTGCTTGCCCGTGCGATCGACGAGGGCGTACTCGAAGCCCCAGCCCACGCCGGTGGCGTCCGGCCCCAGGACTGGCTGGACGCCGGCCGGGAGGCGGCCCTGGAGGCCGTTCAGGTACTCGAGGACGCGGCTGCGCGCCCAGTAGGGGTCGGTCCCATCCTCGAAGATGACGTAGACGAAGCCCACGTCGAAGTACGAGAATCCCCGGACCACCTTGACCTTGGGCGCGGAGATCAGGGCGGTGACGATGGGATAGACGACCTGGTCCTCGACCAGGGTGGGGCTGCGCCCCTCCCAGTTGGCGGAGACGATGACCTGGACGTCCGAGAGGTCCGGGATGGCGTCGATCGGGGTGGCGTGGATGGCCCAGATGCCGCCGCCCACGATGGCCAGCATGAGCAGGACGACGATGAAGGCGTTCCTGGCGCTGAAGGCGATGAGCTTCTCGATCACGTTGGCCTCTCCTCTACCGCGGGTGCGACTTGTGCTCGCCCGACGGAGACGACTGGGGAGCGGTGGGAGGTGAGGGCTTGGGCATGTCCTTCCTGTCGCCGCCGCCCTTCATGTCCATGCCGGGCATGCCGATCATCGATTGCATGGCCGCCTGGAGGTTCGTCTCGGAGTCGATCAGGAACTGCGCGGAGGAGACGACCGTGTCTCCCTCTTTGAGGCCCCCGAGCAGCGGATAGAAGTCGTCGCTCGGGGGACCGACCTGGATCTCCTTCGGCGCGAAGTAGCCGTTCGGGTGAGCCACGAGCGCGTATCGCTTCTCGCCGTTGTCGATCACGGCCTCCTTGGGGATCGCCAGCCGGCGGCCACCCTCGGTGCGGATCACGACCGTCACGTAGGTCTCGGGCTTGAGCGTCTGGCCCGGGTTCGGGAACTCGGCGCGGATGCGCACCCGCCGGGTCTGGGGATCGATCCCGGGGGCGATGAACGTGATCCGGCCCTTGCGCGAACGATTGGCCTGTCCGTAGGGGAACTCGATCTCCGCTTCTTGGCCGAGTTTGATCAGCGGCAGTTCGTATTCGAAGATCGCCCCGAAGGCCCAGATGGTCGAGAGGTCAGCGATCTTGAAGGTCGTCATCTCCGGCGTGATGTACTGGCCGGGGAAGGCGTTGCGCTCGAGGACGATCCCGTTAAACGGGGAGTGCAGCATCAGGGTGCGGCGGACCTGGCCGCTCTGCTCCAGCTCCTTGATGTGCTCCTCGGGGACGTCCCAGAGCTTGAGCCGGTCCCTCGCCGCGGCCAGGAGGCTGTCGGCGGCGGCGCGGGTCGTGGCGATCGAGCTCCGGCCGAACTGCGCCTTGTTCCGGAGGGCCAGGAGGTATTCGGTCTGGGTCGAGACCAGCTCCGGGCTGTAGACGGTGAGCAGTGGCTCGTCACGCCGGATGTCCTTGCCTATGTAGTCGACGTAGACGCGCTCGACCCAGCCGGAGATCTTGGTGTGGATCTGGGCCACCCGCGTCTCGTCGTAGGCGAGCGTGCCCACCGTGCGGACCGTGGTGCCCAGCTCGCGCTGCTCGATGACCGCGGTGCGGACGCCGATGAGCTGCTGGCGGGCGGGCGAGATGTTGATGGTCTGGCCGCCCGTCTCGGCCGGGTGCCCGCCCTCGGGGGTGGCCTCCATCCCCGGCATTCCCGCGTGCTCCTGGACTCCTCCTGCTTTCGCGGAAGGAGAAGGCGGTGCCGGCGGAGCCGGCCGCGGTGCCCGGAGGAAGAGAGCGGTGCCGCCAACACCAGCGGCGATTGAGACGAGGGCCACCAGCACGAACGGGAGCCAGGACCGCGCCGGACCACCCCGGTCCGGACCCGTCCCTCCGCCCTCGAGTCCCAGCGAGCGATCCTGCTCAGTCATCGTCCCCTCCCTCACCGATTTCCCATGCCGCCGGAGCCGCTCGTGGATGCGCCTCCGCCAGAACCGGCCATGCTCAGACTGCCTCCGCCCACCCCCATGCCGCCCGCTCCCGAGACCATCCCCGAGGTGGGATCGAGGCTCGCCTCCTCCAGGCTGGCCAGCGTCTGCTCGTGGTTGGCGAGCAGCCGCAGGTGTGTCGCGCGATCGTTGTAGAGGGTCGTGAGGGACTCGAGGACGGCGATGAACGGCACCTTGCCGGTCTGGTAGTTGGCGAGCGCCGCCTCGACCGACATGCGGTCCTGGGGGACGATGCCCTCGTCGTAAAGGGTCGCGACCCTCTCCGTCGTCTTGAGCTGGGTCAGCCGCTCCTGGGTGCGAAAGCGGAGCTGCAGCCGGACCGACTCGATGACGCTCTGGGTGGAACGGAGCTGCGCCTCCGCCTCCGCCAGGCCGGCCGACAGCCTCTTCCGGTAGAGCGGCACCGAGATGCCGATCCCGGCCTGCCACATGGGGGACAGGCCCCCGCGGTTCATGTAGGCGGTCTGGACGCTGAAATCGGGCTTGAACTCCTTCTTCGCCAGGGTGACGGCGAGGGAGGCTCTCTCGGCGCCGAGGCCGCTGGCCTTGAGCTCGGGGCTTATACCGGTGGCCCACTCGAAGAGCTGCTCCAGGCCGCCCTGCACTGGACGAAGGGCCAAGGGGGCGGAGGTTTCGAGAGCCGCATTCGGCGCGCGGGCGAGGAGGCGGTTGATCTCCGCGAGACGGATGTCGGCCTCGGCTTCCTGTTCGGCCTGGAGTTGCTCGATGCGGGTCACTTCGACCTCCACACGCAGGACGTCCTGCTGGGCGCCCTGCCCCACCGCGTACCGCGCGCGGGCGACGCCTTCGATCCGCTTCCAGTTCTCCTCCTGGTCACGGATGAGGTCGAGGAGGTTCCGGCTGAGAAGCAGGCCGTAGTAGGCACGCTTGACCGCGGCCCTGATGCCGCGGCCGACGCGCTCGGCCTGCTGCTCGACCTGTTCGGCCTCGCGGGACGCGATGTCGCCGCGCAGGCCACGCTTGCCGGGATAGGACAACTCCTGGCTGGCCATGAGGCCGAGCGTCGTCATCTGTTGCGTGCCCAGGCTCGGCGACCAGCCGTCGTTGGTGTACCCAACCGACAACATCGGGTTCGGCAGGGATCGGGCCTGAACCGGCCGTTGACCCGCGGCCGCCGCCGCCTGGCGCGCGGCCGCGACGTCCGGGTTCTTCGAGAGCGCCTCGTCGATCAGCGACGCGAGGAGGGGATCCTCGACCGGGACGGGCCAGGGGACCTGCGCCCCGGCGAGGGCGGACGCGAGGACGAGTTGTACGGCGACACCGGCGACGAGCAGCTTGCGAGCGAAAGACACCTGAGCACCTCCGCGATCCAAAGGGACGGCCGGGATCCTGCGACCCTCGTGCCACCAAGGGCGGCCGAGGACCCCGTACGGCTCGGGGACCACGCGCGGGCTTCTGGCCGCGCGCCCTGCGATCAGATGCGGAGGTTGAAGAGAGGAGGGAACGCCCCGCCGGGCGGATGGGGTCCGGCCGGACGGCTCGGGTTGGCCAAGAAGGCGTGATCGTCAGCAAACGTCATCGACGCCGGGATGGAAGCGAACGAGAGATGGAACTGGCCGGTGACCTCCACCAACGCCTGGGGCGTCGCGGGGCCCACACAGCAGGCCACTTTCATGGCAGCGGCGTTGAAACCCGGCTTCGATGGGCAGCAACCGTGGCCGTCGCCCTTGGCGTGCGGGGGGCAGACACAGGGACCCAGGGCAGCAAGGAAGACCGCGAGACAGAGGAAGGCGGTCCCCGCCGTCAAGAGGAAACGCCTCGCTACCCGGTGGGGTCTGGCGAGACCCGCGGAGGCGTGCGCGGAGGGAAGAACGGCGGCCGCCTGACTCGGCTTGATCCCGCGCCGGAAGGACGCCGCTCTTGGCGCACCGATCACGGCCCCTCCGGGAGCAAGAGTCGTTCCGCACCCGCGGTCACCGGGCGACTGCGCTTGCCCTGAATGACCTAGAGCGTTACGGCCGCTTTTGCTGCGGCCGACACGAAAGGCGTGCGCCCTCGTCGGGCGGCCGGCGCAATACTTGCCGGCTGAAGGCGTCCCATTCCGCCTAACTCTGTCTCAGCAGTGAGACGCGAAGGGTGACGTCGTCGCCCTCGGCACAGGACGCTGGCCTGGTCGCGAAGGGGAAGAAGGTCTGCGACGGCGCCACAGCCGCCGATGCCGGCCTACACGAAGGAGAAGCTCTCGGACGAGGACCTGGAAGCCGTCACCGCCTATCTCGTGAGCCTCAAAAAGTAGCGGAGCGACCCCTAGCTGTTCCTCGTCCCCACCGTGAGCGCCACTTCGCGCAGCTCTCCCGCGCGGAGCAGCCGCACCGTGACCTCGGCTCCGATGCGCTCGGCGTCGAGGAGGCCGAGCAGGTCCGAGGGATGGCGGAGGGCCTGCCCGGCAAAGGTGAGCAGTGCGTCGCCCAGGCGCAAGCCGGCTTTCTCCGCTGGGCTCCCGGGCTCCACCGAGACGAGCATCAGGGCTACCGGCTGCCCAGCCTCCTTCTCCAGCGCCGCCGGCAGACGCACCGGATAGGTCCCGATGCCGAGGAAGCCGCGACGCACCTGGCCATGGGCGACCAGCGCCTCCACCACCCGGCGCAGCGTCGGACCGGTGACCGCCAGGGTGGCTCCGCGCAGAAGGCCCGCGGTGTTCAGGCCCAGAGCCTCTCCGCCCGCGCCCACCAGCAGGCCGCCCGAGAATCCGGGATGGCGCGCGAGGTCGGTCTGGACGTAGTGATCGAGCCGGCCCCCCGAGGGCGTGCGCCACGCTTCGCCGCGCACGCTCACGATGCCGAGGCTGGCTCGAACGCTCCGCCCCGGACGGGAGAGCGCCAAGACCAGGTGCCCGACCTTGATCCCCGACGGATCGGCCCAGGAGGGAACCAGGAGCCCGGTCGTGGAAACGCGCAGCGCCGCCACGTCGGTCGTGGGGTCGCGGCCGACCAGGGTGGCGGGGGTGGTCGAGCCGTCGGGAAGGCCCACCTCGATCCCCTCGTCGCCCTCCACCGAATGGCTCGCGGCCACGATCACGCCGTCCGCCGACCAGACCACGCCGCTGCCCGGCGTCCGGCTCGACTCGACGCGGACCACGCTCGTCCCGCCCCGCTCCACGACCTCCGCGAGGTCGTTCGAAAGTCCCTTGGCGATGTCGGTCATGTCATCGAATCTAGGCGGCGCGGTCGGATCGCGCACCGTCCGCCCGGGCAGGGCGACCCGTCTGAACGGACAGGGTGGTGCGAAGCTGCTGCTCTCCCCTTGTTACCTTTCGTACTATTTCCAGAACGAGTTCAGCCCTCGCGCCTCACTCGCCGCCCCCCGATGGAATAGTCCAGGCTAGAGGGTGACCAGCCCCAGCCGGACCGCGATCACGACCGCTTCGGTGCGGGTCTCCGCCCCGAGCTTGGCCAGGATCGCGTTGACGTGGAACTTGGCGGTCCGCTCGCCGATCCCCAGCCGCTCTCCGAT
>WNFZ01020501.1_pt1 | contig 10043 bp, 8 predicted proteins | sample 5400081 | NCBI WGS metagenome assembly WNFZ01 (sample SAMN13153365, study PRJNA577476) | soil metagenome | isolation source: 80 cm soil or saprolite under grassland replicate 1 | place: USA:California | collected 2016-06-15
GCAGAAACAGGCATGGTGCAGGAGCGAACAGCAACACCATCAAAATGAATGGTACATGCGCCACACAGCGACATGCCGCAACCAAATTTGGTACCCTTCAAACCAACGATATCACGTATTACCCAAAGCAATGGCATTTGCGGATCAACATCAACTGTGTAGGACTTGTTGTTAATGGTAAGTTGGACAGAAGCCATGACAAAATATTTTATGAGAAGAAAAATTGGTTAGTAACTAATGTAATTTTTATATAGTACGTTTTAATCCCTGGATCATTTTGATCAACAAATTTACAACACTTGAAGTGTGCGACGCAAGAAAAGTTTAATAAATGATTCTACAGCCTGGAACAAAATATCTCTTAAAATTATTTCACGGCAAAATGATATTTGCCGGAGCCAACATTTAATACGACATATCCATTCTCTGTTCCTTCCACTTTAATATCCTTTGATAAAGATAAAGCATTGCCACCTTCTGTAATCTCGTCCGCATTCTTTGCGGGAATATATACTGTGGCTTTAGTATTTGCCGGTATTTCCACATCAAGTTGCAGCTTGCCATTGTCAAGTTTCCAGTGAGCGCTTACTGTCCCATAATAAGTTTTAAGATCGGCATTTGCATAAGTTAAGTTGCCGCCGATATGCGGCATTATTTTTATGTGCTTATAGCCAGGTTCGTCTGCATAGGTATCAATACCAGCCACTGTTCTGTACATCCAGTCACCAATGGCGCCATAAGAATAATGATTGAATGAATTCATCGAAGGCGTTTCAAATGTACTGTCTGGTTTGATGCCGTCCCATCTTTCCCAAATTGTAGTAGCCCCCATTTTTACAGGATACAACCATGATGGATATGTACCCTGCAACAATAATTTGTACGCAACAGAATCATATCCAAAACGTGTAAGCACATGACATAAATAAGGTGTACCTAAAAAACCAGTGGTAAGATGGTTGTCATAACTTTTTACATTATCTGCAAGGCGTTGCGCAGCTTCCGCTCTTTGAGATTCAGGAAGCATATCAAAATTTAAAGCAAGTACATAAGCTGTTTGCGTGTTTGAAACAAGACGACCATTTGGCGTCATATATTCTTTTAGAAATGCATCTTTAATATTTTGCAAAAGCATTAAATATTTATCTGTCACTGCTGAGCGACCATCGTTATCATCAAATGGGCGATAGAACAACCAGTCACCAAAATGAAACCCCGTATTCCATAAATAATTTTTACTCTTTTTATTCATGTACTCAACCCATGCCTTCATACTACTGTACTGTTGTTCCAATACTTTTTTATCACCATAAGCGAGATATATGTTCCAGGGGATAATGGTGCATACATCGGCCCAGCCCGCAGAACCCCCTGCACCGGGACCAAGAAGATTCGGAATAACAAAAGGAATGCTTCCATTTTCTTCCTGGTCAGCAGCCACATCCTTCAACCATTTTGCAAAAAAATTATTTACATTCATGTTGAAAGCAGCAGTACGTGAAAACACTTGCGCATCGCCTGTCCAGCCAAGGCGTTCATCGCGTTGCGGACAATCCGTTGGTACGTCAAGAAAATTTCCTCTTTGGCCCCACTGAATATTGTGTTGCAGTTGATTGATAAGCGGATTAGAGCAACTGAAAGTGCCTGTTGGTTGCATATCAGAATATAATGCAACTGCAGAAAAGTTTTCCGGTTTTATTTCACCCGGATAACCTTCAATTTTTATATAGCGAAATCCATAAAAAGTAAAATGTGGTGCAAAGGTTTCTTCATCATTGCCTTTTAGTATGTAAGTGCTTTGCGCTTTTGCTGCACGTAAATTTTCTGTATAAAAATTTCCTTCTTTATCTAATACTTCTGCATGTGATATGGTGATTTTATCACCCGCATTTCCTTTTACTTTTACAATTTCCCAGCCAACAAGATTTTGCCCGAAATCAATTACCTTTTCCCCTTTTGGAGTAGTTATTATTTTCACCGGCTGAAAGGTTTCATGTTTTTTTATCGGTTCATTCTGCGTTGCAATAAGTTTTGATTTATCATAATCTTTTACTGCAATGCCACTCCAGTCTGCATCATTGTAACCGGCATTGCACCATCCTGTTTTTTCTTTGCCTGCATCAATTGTCTCGCCATTATAAATTTCGGCACTTATTATACTTCCTGTTGATGACTTCCATGATTCATCAGATATAACCGTTTCTTTAGTTCCATCAGTATAAGTAATCTCTAACTGAAATAATAATGCTACATCTTTTCCGTAAGTATTTTTATTTCCACCCCATGCTAAATACCCTCTGTACCAACCATTGCCCAATGTTACGCCAACTGCATTGTTGCCTTGCGTCAATAGATCGGTAACATCATAAGTTTGATATTGCAAACGTTTGTTGTAGCTTGTCCATCCGGGAGTTAAATAATGATCACCTACACGTTTGCCATTGATACAGGCTTCATACAATCCATGAGCTGTGATATATGCTGTTGCCGATTGAATTTTTTTTGAGGCTTTAAATTCTTTACGGAACAAAGGACTTGATCGGTTTATAGTATCTTCTGGAAAGCCTTGCTCTATCCATTTTGCTTTCCAATCGTTTGCGTTTAGTAATCCCATTTGCCAGGATGCAGGTTCACTCCATGATGATGCTTTGCCGGCATTATCCCAAACTCTTACCTGCCAGTAATATTTTTTTCCTGATTCAAGTTGAGCTCCTCTGTATGTTATATACACAGACGAATCCGAAGAAATTTTTCCCGTGCTCCAAATAATATCTTTATCTTTTTCAAGTGATGAAGCATTATTGCTTACACGAATTTCATAAGCAGCTTGCATAATATTTCTCGCATCAGAAATCAATTGCCAGCTAAATCGCGGATGTTGCTCATCAAGACCAATTGGGTTGGAAAGATTTTCGCATAAAAGATTTTGTATAGTTTCCTGTGCAAAACAAAATGAAGCGAGATACATCGCATAAAAAAAACAAACGGCCTTTTTCATTATAGCAATATTTTAATCTGTAATGTTACAAGAGAAATTTGAAAGTTGCTGAAAATAGATAATGAGTTTTATACAACTGTTATGCACTGTACTGATGGGGGCTTCAAAAATTATTACAGAAATAAAATATCTATTTATATAATTCTTCTTTCTCAACATCTTTTTGAAACAATGTTTTATCGCTTTGATAAAACCTGATAAAATCCAGTGCTGATACCTGTTCTTTATAAGGAACATAAAATTCATATCTTTCTTCCTGTTGAAAACCGCATTACGCCATGATAATGAACGCAAGGCTAAAAAAATTCTTCTATACACTCACATGCAGCAAATATTTTTCTTTGAAAGATTCTTCTTCAAAAATTTCTTCAACAGCAATCATGCGGGGACGTAAACCACTTTCATAAATTTCCTGAGCAAGGTCACCACCTTTTAAGCTGATAAGTCCATTAGGTAATTCCTGTGTGTTGCCTTTTTTTATTAGTGGCTTACTCCATTTCCACAAATCTTTTAAAGGAGCAACAGCACGTGAAACTGCAAAATCAAATTTTCGTGTCTTTATTTCTTCGGCACGAATATGTTGTGTAGTTACATTTTGTAAGCCGATTGCACTGGCAACAGCTTCAACAACTTTTAATTTTTTCGCAATGCTATCCACCAAATGAAATTGTACACCAGGAAAATAAATGGCAAGTGGAATGCCCGGAAAACCGCCACCAGTGCCGATATCAATGATTTGTGTGCCGGGTTCAAAATCAATTATGGTGGCGATACTTAAAGAATGAAGTACATGTTTTTCATAAAGGCTGCCGATATCTTTTCGTGATATTACATTTATCTTATTGTTCCAGTCGTTATACAAATCTTCAAGTGCTGCAAATTGCTGTAACTGTGTATTTGTAAAGTCTGAAAAATATTTCAGTATCAACTCCATGTTTTTGCCGGCTTTTTCCATAAGGCTGGAAAATATAAGAGGTAATAAAAAAACATCCAGATATCAAGAAAAATAAACCATAGCCAAAGGTCTGCTTCATTTAATTTTTTCATGCTTTTATACCAGATTATTCCCTGCACCAGCATTCTTAAGCCGAACACTGTGAGAACAATCCACCATGCATAAAAAAGCAGCGCTATAATTAGAAATGGATAGAACAATACTTGCGATAACGAGTATAAGCCCAACCAGAATTTATGTTTGCCCTTATAATATTTCGAAGTTGTGTAATGACGAAACTTTTGTCTTTGCCATACACTCCATGTAAGTGCAGGTTCACTTAATGTATGCGCATCTTTATCAACCACAATTGCCGTATTCTTTTTTGTGGCAACCATATTAATGAACAAATCATCATCGCCGCCGGGTATGTGATGAATGGAAGAAAAACCTTTATTGTTAAAAAACAATTCTTTTTTATACGACAAATTTCTGCCCACGCCCATATACGGCATTCCTGCAAGTGCAAAAGAAAAATATTGCAGCGCTGAATGAAAAGTTTCAAAGCGTATTAATTTATTCAATATGCCCGGATGTTTGTGATAAGCGCCGTAGCCAAGTACAATTTGTTTATTATCATAATAACCATCCTGCATTTTTTGTATCCATAATTCACTGGCAGGTACACAATCTGCATCTGTTAATAATAGCACTTCATACTTTGCCGATTTTATACCCATTGACAAAGGAAATTTTTTGCCGGGAATCATTTTTGCTTCCTGTGTAAGCGGAATTGGATTTAAGTTTTTAAATGATTTTTTAAATTCTTTCAGCAAATATTTTGTTTCATCCGTAGAGTTATCGTTGACGACAATTACTTCATGCGTTGTTCTGTATTGCTGAACCAGTATGCCCGGCAGGTTGCGGGCAATATTTTTTGCTTCATCTCTTGCGCAAACAATTATAGAAACAGGATATTCCTGCGATGCCGGCTTTACCGGTGGTTTATACACAGCAAGTCGTCGAAAAAAATACAGGTAATAAAATAATTGAATCGCTATTACAATGCAAAAGCAGATAAATATAATTAGTCTCCAAAAGTCGGGTATATTCAATAAATCCATGAGCACAAAAATACCTTAACTGCTGTAGATTTTGAACGCTGTTATATCAAGTTATCCACATTAAAAATTGTTTAAATAAAAAAGTTAGAAGAACCGGAAAAGTCTGTAAAGTCAGAAAGTCGGACTTCCGGTCTTTCGGTCTCCTGACTTATTTTTTTACTTTTGGGTTTTTTTAAAATGGCAGCATTAACATTTCAACTTCAGCATAAAGACAACAGCAGCAAGGCGAGGGCAGGGATCATCACAACAGATCATGGTGAAATACTTACACCTGTGTTTATGCCTGTAGGTACTGCAGGCAGCGTAAAAGCAGTTACACAGCAACAATTAAAAGATGAAATAAAAGCGCAGATCATACTCAGCAATACCTATCATTTATACTTACGTCCTGGTACTGCTATACTGGAAGCGGCCGGAGGTTTACATCGGTTCAATGGTTGGCAAAAACCAGTGCTTACTGATAGCGGTGGTTACCAGGTTTTTTCATTGGCCGAAAACAGGAAGATAAAAGAAGAAGGTGTTTTATTTCAATCACATATTGATGGCAGTCGTCATATGTTCACCCCGGAAAATGTAACGGATATTCAGCGCAGCATTGGTGCAGATATTATCATGGCATTTGATGAGTGCACACCTTATCCATGTGAATACCGTTATGCAAAAGAAAGTATGGAACTTACACATCGCTGGCTTGACAGGTGTTTTAATCGTTTAGGTGAAACCACTGATAAATATGGCTATACCCAAAATCTGTTTCCTATTGTACAGGGCAGCACTTACACTGATCTTCGTATTAACTCGTGCCAGTATGTGTCTTCAAAAGAAGCAACTGGTAATGCTATCGGTGGTTTAAGTGTGGGAGAACCTGAAGAAATGATGTATGAGCTTACAGCACTGTGCACAGAAAATCTGCCTGTGCAAAAGCCGCGATACTTAATGGGTGTAGGTACACCATGGAATATTCTCGAATGTATTTCTTTAGGCATTGACATGTTTGATTGTGTAATGCCAACCCGCAACGGCAGAAATGGAATGATATTTACCACACAGGGCGTTATCAATATCAAAAACAAAAAATGGTCAGATGATTTTTCACCAATTGATGAAGGCTTGCCTTGTGAAACCAGCCAGTATTATACAAAAGCATACCTGCGACACCTGGTTGTTCATGGAAATTATTAACGGTTGATATAGTCAAGCAACGTTTATAACAAGACTACAACAAGTTTTATTTTACATTTGAGCCTTTATGAAAATGATTTAATGACTGAATAACTTTAATAACTCAATATCTTAATAACTTAATATCTCAATAACTTAATGACCTTGCCGTGAAGAAAATAGATTGGTACATACTTAAAAAATTTTTGACTACTTTTTTCTTTGCTATTTTTCTTTTCAGCGTTATAGCTGTTGCGGTTGACATCAGTGAAAAAGCAGATGATTTTGTTTCATCAGGGCTTAGCACAAAAGATATTATTTTGAAATATTACATAGCTTTTGTACCCTATATTGTTGCTTTGCTTTTTCCTTTGTTTGTATTTATTGCTGTTATATTTTTTACCTCTAAAATGGCGGTGCGCAGTGAAATAATTGCCATCATAGCAAGTGGTACCAGCTTTAACCGCATGATGCGTTCTTACTGGGTTGGCGGAATCATATTGGGCTTGTTGTTATTATTTGCAGCCAATTATGTTATACCGAGAGCTCAGGAAAAACGTACTGCATTTGAAACAAATTATGTTAATGTTCATTCTACCTACGATCCTTTACATCCCCGAAGCAGAAATATTTATTTCCGTATTGATTCATTTACTTATGCAGGGGTGCGCAATTATGATACTTCCAGCAAAAGTGGCGGGCCTTTCTTTATGCAGCGTGTAAAGAATAACCAGATGATATATAACCTGCGTTCAGAAACAATTCGATGGGATACCGCTCGTAAAAACTGGTTGCTTCAAAATGCTATTGAGCGATATATAAACGGTTTAAATGAAAAGGTGATTTATGCAGGGCGCAAGGATATGAGCTTTAACTTTAAACCTTTTGATCTTAGTCATGATGAATATGCAAAAGATAAACTAACCACACCTGAACTAAAAAATTTTATTCATCTTGAGGCGTTAAGGGGCGCAGAAGATCTCAATACTTTGCTGGTGGAAGAATACCGGAGATTTGCTACACCCCTGGCAGTGCTGATATTAACCATAATTGGTGCTGTAGTTGCCAGTCGTAAAGTGCGCGGGGGCAGCGGTTCACATATAGCGCTCGGTATTATGCTGGCAGCCGCTTTTATTCTTATGGACAGGTTCTCTACTATCTTTAGTACCAAGGGAAATTTGCCCCCGTTTATTGCTGCATGGATACCGGATATTTTCTTCTCATTTGTAGCTTTATACCTTTACAGAAAGGCGCCAAAATAATAATGTCAAACAAAGTATTTTATTTATAAAATTGTCAACATAAATCTTCCTTAATTCAAGCCATTATTTTGCTGGATAAATGTGCAACAGGATTATTTATAAACGACCAAACGATTGTTAGGTCAAATACAAGGCTGGTCAACAATATAACACCGCAGCAATTAAACAATTGCAATCAGTCAAAACTTTTGTTCTGTTAAGGCAACTTGTTTTACCTTTACCGCACTTGCTTAGCCTGTTGAAAAAAGTTATAACCGTGTAAGTGTGCGACGTCCGCCCGTGCCGGTACGGACGGGCAACAGCAGTGCAAAAGCAGGGGCGCATAAAAAATCTTTTCTCATATTTTGTGCAGTAATAAAACAGAAACAATTACAATTAAAATATATGGCAATCGCTACTATCAAGGAACGTTTTAAGACTAAGGCAGATGCAGCATCCCAGGAAATAAAAGAATTATTGAAGCAGCATGGTCAAAAAAAAATTGGGGAAGTAACCCTGGCACAAATATACCAGGGTATGCGTGGGGTAACGGGTTTGGTAAGCGAAACAAGTTTACTTGATGCACAGGAAGGAATTCGTTTTCGTGGATATTCTATTCCGGAATTAAGGGAAAAACTACCCCCTGCAAAGGGCGGCAGTGAGCCTTTGCCTGAAGGCTTATTTTATCTTATGCTTATTGGTGATTTACCAACACAGGAAGATGCAAATGAAATAACAAGCGTTTTGCAACGCAGAAGTCATGTGCCCAACCATGTATTTGATACCATTGATGCGTTGCCTTTGAATACGCACCCTATGACGATGTTTGTAATTGGTGTGATGGCACTGCAAACAGAAAGCAACTTTTCCAAAGAATATGCAAAAGGGTTGGCTAAAAAAGATTATTGGAGTCCGATGTTCGATGATGCAATGGATCTCATCGCACGGTTACCACGCATAGCTGCATATATCTATCGCAGAAAGTACAAGAATAATGAACATATTCAGCCAAATGGTTTGCTTGATTGGGCCGGTAATCTTGCGCGGCCCTTTACACGGACTTGCCAACCAGGAAGTAATTAAGTGGATATTTGAAATGGAAGATGAATTGGGCACAGATTCGCCCACTAAAGAACAAATTTCAGATTACGTTCAAAAAACTTTAAGCGCCGGTAAAGTAGTGCCAGGCTATGGACATGCTGTATTGCGGAAAACAGATCCAAGGTTTACTGCACAAATGGAATTTGCTAAAAAACATATTCCTGATGATAAGCTGGTAAACACCGTATGGAAGGTTTATGAAACAGTGCCACCTATCCTTCAGTCTCTTGGGAAAGTAAAAAATCCCTGGCCAAATGTTGATGCACACAGTGGTGCATTACTGGTGCACTATGGACTTGTAGAATATGAATTTTATACAGTTTTATTTGCTGTAAGCCGTGCACTTGGTGTAATGGCCAGTTTAATTTGGGACAGAGCGTTGGGCTTTCCAATCGAACGGCCAAAAAGTGTTACTATGGCTCGAAGAAAAAGAAGAGATTTGGGAAGGATGAGGAGAAAAGTATAAAAAGTGTAAAGTATAAAAAGTGCTCTGTGAGGAGCATTTTTATATAAAAAGTGTAAAGTATAAAAAGTGCTCTGTGAGGAGCATTTTTATGTACTTAAGCACTCATACTACTATTGATCTTTTGTTGCGTCGCACTCTTGTACTTATTTTTCGCTATTGTACAAATGACTTAGTGACTATTTTAATTCTTCTTTCAATGCTTCAATTACATTATAAACAATAGGGCAACGGCCATAGTGCATAAATGTAGCAAATAGCCTTCCTTTAAAATCAGGTTTATGCAATCCCGGAAATTCACAGCATTCATCAGGTCTTGCTTTATATACAGTGCATTTATTATTGTGAAGAAAGTGACAGGGAATTGTATTCATTACAGCCAATATTTCTTCTGTTGATTTTTCAACATATTTTTCTTCAAATGTTTTTTTCGAAATGTGTAAATGATTAGCTAATCTCTCTGCATCATTGTTGTTGACATTTATCATTAAACTTCTGCAACAGTTACCGCAGGCAGTACAATCAATTTGTCGTGAGATTGATTCATTCAATGCAAACACAAGTTTATCAATTGACTCACCATTTTCATTTCTTAATAATTCCTGGAAGTGCAGATTTTCTTCTTCATTTGTTGCGGCATTGCGCTCTATTGTGGAAAGATCTGTTATAACCATTATCTCCGCAAGATAATGGTTATCGCTCAGGGGAAATTCATTACCAGTTTTACCTGGTCATTTAAATATGGGCCACCTGGATAATGTGCAGTATAATCAAGATTCACCCAATACTGACCGTTGTTTTCATGATAATAAATGCGGTTAACATTATCACCAAAAAACTGGATGATGGCCTGTTGCATTACGTCAAAATCTTTTTTGTCACCTGCATAAATTTCAGGATACATATGCCCTTCCACAATTACAAGCCTGCATAAAGCGCCAATGCTCATAAGGCAGCTTGCCATTAAAATACTGTGGTCATCACAATCACCGCCAAGACCATTTAAAATAGTTTCTCTTGG
>WNFZ01008254.1_pt1 | contig 10035 bp, 4 predicted proteins | sample 5400081 | NCBI WGS metagenome assembly WNFZ01 (sample SAMN13153365, study PRJNA577476) | soil metagenome | isolation source: 80 cm soil or saprolite under grassland replicate 1 | place: USA:California | collected 2016-06-15
GACTACGTTCATCATAAACGGGGCCACCTATGGACCGGCGGCGACTGTCGTCAACGACAACACCGCCGGGACGGGATTGAATCAGTTCAATTACGTGGGTACCTGGAGTTACTACAACGGCCAAACGGGGGCTTACAACAACGACAACCACTGGAGCGGCAACACGAACGATTACTACACCTTCCAGTTCAACGGCACGCAAGCACGGGTCTATGCCTCGATGGCCCCGAGCGCAGGAATTCTCGGCTTCTCGGTCGATGGCGGACCGGAGAGCTATTTCGATGGCTACGCCGCCACTCGCATCGACAATGTGTTGATGTTTGCGACCCCCACGCTGGCCAACATGACGCACAACCTGAAGGTTCGCGTAACGGGCCTCAAGAACCCAGCATCCTCCGGCTACTATGTGCCTGCCGATCGCATCGACGTGGTTGGAGCGAGTAGCGGAGTGGGACAGGGAATCTACCGGATCGCCGTCTCCAGCACCAGCTTTATAGGCGCGAATCAGGACCTGGAAGTGAACTCCGGAAGCCTGTCGGATGGCGGCACAGTTGACATTGCTCCGGAGACCGGGGCTACATACCAGCGGTGGAACGTCATCGCGGTGGGCAATGGTTCTTATCGCATCGTCGATCTGAACAGTGGGTTGGATCTGGAGGACCCCGGATATGCCAACACTAACGGCAGCAAAGTGGATCAATGGGAGGACGGGGGCGCCGGAAGCTGGAATGAGTATTGGTGGTTCACGAAGCAGGTGGATGGGACCTACAGGATCTCCAACCAGGCCAGCGGCCTTGACCTTGAAGTCAATGGGGCTACCGGCGTCGTCGATCAGTGGCAGGACGTTCCCGGCGCCTCCAATGAGCACTGGCAATTGATCCCTATTAGCCAGTAGTTCTGTGCAGAAACGGTGTAGTTAGCGTGTAGGTGCGTTCCCATTCCCCATAGTGGCCCTATCATTCAACGCTTGCACAACATCCCTAGTAACGACAGGCGCGAGCACGATTTTGTCCGGGCGAGCATCGGCGCAGACAGTCAGAGTCGATGTCTCGATGGCCAATCAAACGCTGGAAGGCTGGGGCACCTCGCTGGCTTGGTTCGCAAACTCAGTCGGTAGCTGGACGAACACAACGAACCAGAACAACTTGATGAATGCGCTGTTCAGCCCCAGTTCCGGGCTGGGCCTGAATTACCTGCGATACAACATCCCTGGTGGGAATGACCCCCTTTGCGGCACTGGCGGCTCGCACTACGCGTGCATTACTCCGTGGTACCACGGGGTTCCTGGTTACGAGCCTTCGAGTGGGACCTACGATTGGACACAGGATTCAACCCAACGCTGGGTCGCGACGCATGCGCAATCGCTTGGAGCCAATCTGTTCGAGGCATCTTCGTTTTCGCCTCCTTATTGGATGACGAATAGCAGAACCTCAGAAGGCGGAGTGAACGGCACGGACAATTTAGCGTCGACGTATTACGGTTCGGGATCTGGCACCTTCGCGGATTATCTGACCAGCGTGACCCAGCATTTCAGCTCTTCGTTTGGAATCACTTTTCACCATTTGGAGGCCCTCAACGAACCCGGGCAAAACTGGTGGGCAGCGGGAGGCACGAAACAGGAGGGGTGTGGCTTCGGCCTGACAAATCAGGAGACTATGATTCAGGGCTTGCAGAATTCCTTGGCGAGCAAAGGCCTGGCGACGCAAGTTGCTGCCATGGACGAATTCCAGGAAGGCGTTCTCAATTCGAGTTCCGGGACCGCCGCCTCCGAATTTTACAATTACGATCCCACAAGCGCTGGCGACATAAGCCAAATCAACTCGCACGGATATTCCACTACAACGGGGAGTGTTGCCCTTGCGACCTCAGCATTGCATTATGGAAAACGCCTGACCATGTCGGAGTGGGGCCCTTTTAGCGGCGACACCACGGGCAAGGACCTCTCCAACCAGATTTTGGCCGATATGTACATGACACGTCCGACCGCATGGGCTATTTGGCAACCTGATTGGCCCGGGCTCTTGAACATTGATTACACCAATCAGGCTTACACCCTCAACGAGGACTACTATGTTTTCGAGCAATACACCAAGTTCATTCGTCCGGGATTTCAGTTCATCGCGATCGCCGATTCTCAATCTCTGGCGGCATTCAATCAGCAGACCCAGACACTAGTGATCGTTACGCAAAATTGGACGAACACCAATCGCAGTGCTACCTATCAGCTGGCAAACTTCACAAGCATCGGACCACGAGCTTCCGTTTACCGGACCTCAGCGACGGAAAGCTTCGCGTCCAAAGGCAACGTCAACATCTTGAACGGCTCGTTCACGTATACGACAAACAAGAATTCCGTCACGACCTTCGTGATTCAAAACACTTCGTACACGCCGTCCGCGACTACGGTCAACGACAATACAACCGGCACCGGGCAAAACCAGTTCAATTACGTAGGGAACTGGAGTTATTACAACGGGCAAACCGGTGCATACAACAACGATAATCACTGGAGCAGCACTGCGAACGACTTCTACACCTTTCAATTCAGTGGACAGCAGGTTCGGGTTTATGCGTCCATGGAGACTAACGGTGGCATCGCCGGGTTCTCAGTGGACGGCGGGCCGGAAACGTACTTTGATACCAACGCGGCCACTCGCGTCGACAATGTTTTCTTGTTAGCGACTCCCACATTAGCAAGCGGCACTCACACCTTGAAGGTGCGTGTCACCGGCCTGAAGAACGGCGCCTCAAGCGGATACAACCTTCCGGCGGATCGTATTGATGTCGTGAGCAGCGTCGGCCAAGTCGGACAGGGAGTCTACCGAATCGTCAACGTCTATACAGGCCTGGATCTTGAGGTCAACGGCGCCAGCCTCGCCGATGGTGGAACGGTAGATCAGTGGAGCGATGTCTCCGGAGCCAACAATGAGCACTGGAATTTGATGGCAGTCGGCGATGGCTCGTACCGGATCGTAAATGTGAACAGCGGCCTCGACCTAGAGGACAATGGGTGGGGCACAGCCAACGGCAGCGTCGTCGATCAATGGCAGGATGGCGGGGCTGGTCAGACGAATGAATACTGGCGGTTGACTCAGAACGCAGACGGCTCCTACAAAATCGTGAATGCCTATAGCGGACTCTTGCTGGAGGATTATGCTTGGCAGACCGGCAATGGCGCCGAAGTCGACCAATGGGCGGACAACGGAGGCGCCAACCAGCATTGGAATCTAGTTCTGAGCCAATGATCGGCGCTAAACAAATATGGTGTTGCGGTTTCTTCTAATCTCCCTTTTGCTTGCCTCGGCTTCGGGGGCGGTGGGTCAAACCACTACCCCTTCGGCGATGCCTCACGGGGGCAGGGCGGCGGACGGATTCAAACAGGCGCGCGAGTTGCTTGCCGCAGGGGACCTCGATCAGGCCTTTACTTTGACGAAGCAAGGATTAGCGCAGGCCCCACACAGCGTGGTCGGGCTCAACCTGCTGGGCGTGATCTATAACCAGCAAGGCAAATACGACGAGGCAGTCGGGCAGTTTCAGCACGCGTTGACGATAGCCCCGAACTCATCGGAGACGCTGGTCAATCTTGCGACCACGTATGCAGCTCAGAACAAGGCTGAACTTGCAGAGCAAACTCTGAGGACGGCTTTGCGGGTAGAGCCAGCCAATAAAACGGCAAACTACAATCTCGCGGCTCTTTTGTTGGAACAGAGAAAGGCTAAAGAATCGCTGCCGTTTCTTTCGCGAATACCGTCGCCCGATCCGACCACTCGGCTGATGGTAATTCGCGCATACCTGGATGCGGGCATGACCGTCCCTGGATTGGCGGCCGCCCAGAAGCTGTCAAACGATTTTGCCAACAACACCAGAATTCATTTTTCTCTTGGTGTATTGCTGGCTTCTCACCGGCAATATCAGGAGGCGGCGCCCGAATTTGAGAAAGCAGATGCTCTAAAACCTGGAGACTTCGATATCTTGCATGACCTCGGCGAGGCCTACTTATTGAGCGGGCAGTTCACAAAGGCTCAGGAAAGCCTCAATCAGGCATTGCGTTTGCAGCCGAACTCCGCGGAGACCATGTATCTGTTAGCAGAGACCGCTGCCGGGATGCAGAAGGAAGTGGACGCACTGGAACTGCTTGTCCGCGCACGAAAACTTGCGCCCAACAATACGAACATTGTGTTTTTGATGGCGCAGCTCAGCATGAAGCAGTCGTTTTTTGAGGACGCGATCGAATTGCTAAAGGAAGGTCTCAAAATCGATCCGCGGCGCGCCGATTTCCACGCGGCGTTAGGTGAGAGCTATTTCACAGTAGGAAAGACTGACCAAGCACTCGAGGAGTTTAAGACACTCATTTCCATTGACCCTTCGCCGCGCTCCTACGTCTTCATGGGGCTTTGCTACCGCCATCTCGGAAAGTTTGACGAAGCAAAAGATTACCTGAAGAAGAGTCTCAGTGCTGATCCGAAAAACGTTCCAGCGCTATTCAACCTCGGTTTCATAGCGAGAAAGGAACGTGACTATCCCGCAGCTGAAAACTTTCTAGAGCGGGCAGTACACCTGGACGGGAACTATCCCGAAGCGTTGTTCGAGCTGGGAAGTTTGAGGATGGACGTGAAGAAATACGAGGAGGCGATCCCACTATTTAGGCACTTTGTGGAAGTGACCGCAAATCCGACCCAGGGGTATTACAAGCTCGCCATTTCGGAGAGAAATCTTCATCAGCAAGAAGCCGCGGAGCGTGATATGAACGTCTTCAAAACGCTGTCGAAAAACCCGCAGCCTGCGCCGTATCCTCTGCAACATTTCTTTGACTACTTGGAACGCCGTAGCGCTTTATCTGAAGAACAGCAGAATGAAAGTGATCTTCGCGAGTTGGAGCTGGAAGTCCGGCAACATCCCGATCGCCCACGCAGCCTTTATTTGTTGGCAGAGTCCCTTCTGAAATTAGGACGCACAAACGATGCTATGCAGGCCCTACAGCGCCTCAATACGATCAGTGGCGGAGATTTTCGAACGGAACTGAGTGCGGGAGTCTTGCTCGGCCGCTTCCATCTTTATGCGGATGCGATCCGACACTTTCAAGCGGCACTCAAGATAAACCCCGCATCGGACGATGCCAAATACAATCTCGCCGAAGCCGAATTTCGGAGCGACAATTACGAAGATGCGCTGAAGTCACTTCTGCAGGTATCTCAGGAAGGGCAAAAGGAGAGTTCGTATCTGGGTTTGCTTGGCGATGTCTATGCACGGCGGGGCCGCTATGAATACGCATCCCGATGCTTGGAACAGGCTATCGCCACCGCGCCGGACAATGATCAGTACCGTTCCTCGCTAGCCCTGATCCAGTTGCGGGCTGGTGATCTCGAGAATGCAGAACGTGTGGTGCGAAGCGGCCTAGCACGAATCCCTGTCTCCGGCTTGCTCTATTGGACCGCCGGAATTGTGGCGGTGGTTCGCGGTCAAGAGCTTGATGCTGAAAAACTGCTGAAGAAAGCATCTGAGCTCACTCCTTCTGGAGAAGCGATTGCGGCAACACTTGGAATTCTTTACTACGAGGAGAGGCGATTCTCGGAAGCACGGGAGGTGCTTAGAAAGTGTGAAGAGATGTTTCCGCAGAGCACCCTCGATTTTCAGAAGATAAGTGCGGTCCTGGATGCAGCCTCAAGTTCGGGATCGGAAAAACAACCGGAGAGTATTCCGCCTGAGAGACGTAAGGAGTTTTACGAACTCGCGCTCAGCATGCGTGACCAAGAGCGATAGCAGTTCAATCCGGAGCGTCTCTCGATCTGCACTTCACGGTGCTACAGTTTTCCCAAGCATGAATCGGTGTTTTCAATCTGTCATCCTGGTGCCGCTGCTAGTGGCTTTTTCCAGCACTGCACAGGTCAAGGATTCCCGCCAAGCAGCATCGCCACCCGGGAAATTTGTTGATGTCACCTCATCCCTGGGAGTGCGATTCGAGCATGCTGCGCCCCATACGTCGAAGAAGTATCTCCTGGAGACGATGGGGTCTGGGGTCGCGCTTTGTGATTATGACAACGACGGCAGGCTGGATCTGTTTGTCGTGAATGGCGCCGAAATTAGCGATCCAATGCCGCCCGGTACGGTTCCGCAGAAGACAGGGCCAAAATATTGGAATCGCCTATACCACCAAAAATCGGATGGCACTTTCGAGGACGCTACTGAGAAAGCCGGTTTGCAAGGTGCGGGGTACGGAATGGGAGTGGCCGTTGGCGATTACGACGATGATGGATTCGAAGATTTATTCGTCACGGGCTATGGCGAGAATCATCTTTACCACAACAATGGAAATGGCACGTTCACAGATGTGACCGACAAGGCGGGAGTCGCCGGAGGCGGCTGGTCCACAAGCGCGGCCTGGGTTGATTTAGATGGCGATGGACTGCTCGATCTGGTGGTATTGCGCTACATGCAGTGGGACTTCACTGACATCTGGTGCGGCGAACGCAAGCAAGCACTCCGTTCCTTCTGTCATCCAGACGAGTTTCTGGCGATTCCTCCTCTCGTTTATCACAACGATAGCAACGGACATTTCAGCGACATCACGAAGCAAGCTGGATTCGCGAAGCCGGGGAAAGAGCTCGGGATTGCAGTTGGAAATTTCAATGGGGATCGTCACATCGACGTCGTCATGGCGAACGATTCAATTCCAGAGTTCTTCTATCAGAATAAAGGCGATGGCACTTTCGAAGAGACCGGACTCTTCGCCGGCGTCGGTGTGGACGGAGACGGACACGCATACGCCGGGATGGGCATAGATGTTGCCGATTACGACAACGATGGATGGCCGGACATTGTCATCAGCGATCTTGCATATCAGAAATACGCGCTGTATCGGAACAATGGCGATGGCACGTTTTCCTACGCAACTGACAGCTCAGGCCTGGGCGGAATGACCTTTCTTCACTCCGGGTGGGGGATGAAATTCGTCGATTACGACAACGATGGATGGAAAGACTTGCTGGTTGCGCAAGCGCACGTGATGGATACCATCGAACTGAATTACCCTCAGCTGCGCTATCGTGAGCCCATGCTGCTCGCGCGCAATACCGGCCACGGTTTCATTGATATCTCAAGTGACTCGGGGCCAGCTTTTCACGAACGCTGGGCGAGTCGGGGAATGGCCATAGGCGACATTGACAACGATGGAAAGCTCGATGCTGTGGTCACAGAGAACGGCGGTCCAATTCACATCTTGCACAACGAAACGGACAGCGGAAATCACTGGCTCACTCTGAATCTTGTAGGGCACAAAAGCAATCGGGACGCAATCGGCGCATCTGTCAAACTGGTCACGACCGAAGGAGAACAATATGCAACCGTAACGACCTGCGGGAGCTATCTCTCGTCGAGCGACAAAAGAGTGCATTTCGGACTTGGTCTTCAAACCGCAGTCAAGGAAATTGATATCCGCTGGCCGAGCGGAACCCGGCAGACCCTTCGTGATGTGAAAGCCGATCAGATTCTGCGGTTGGACGAACCCGCGAAATAAGGCTCTATGTTTCGCGCGCCGAAGCGCCATTGACCAGCCGTCTTGCAAGATTTGCTTGACAAAGTCCATTCCTCGGCCTAAAAAGCGTGTACGTACACTGATCTAAAACTAAGGCCGTGCTGTGATTCACCAAAGGAATGTGCACGAAGTTCGTCATCAGCTCTCCAGCAATCGACGTGAGTTCCTGCGCGCCGCTGCGGCACTGACGTTAGGAACCACCGTCTTGCGTTCTCCGTGCGCCCACGCAGCAAATATCGCGAAACAAAAGAAGGTGGTTGTCGTCACCTTCGGCGGCGGTGCGCGCGATCAAGAGACCTTTGCTCCGGAGGGGCAAGAAAATATTCCTAACATTATGCGGGAGCTGATCCCTCGCGCCACGTTCTTCACCCAAGTAGTAAACCGTGGAATTCTCGGGCATTATGTCGCCACGGCGAGCTTGGCCACGGGCGTATATGAGACCTTCAACAACTTTGCCGCTGTTCCACCGGCCAATCCCACCGTTTTCGAGTATTACCGCAAAGATCTGAAACGTCCGTCGTCCGATGCTTGGGTTGTCGCTCCCAGCAACGGGTTCAATCGCATCGGGGAAAGCAATCACCGCTCGTACGGGTCAGGATTGGGAGCAAGAGTGATTCTTCCGAAGTACTTGTTGAAGGCCGCAATGTCGGGCAGCGGAGCCGATTACGAACACTTACTGCGCGACAACTACGAAAATCCCTACTACACGCCGGAGTTGGGGAACAGAGAGTTCGAACTACAGCACTTGGAAACGATACTCAAGCTCTCGGCGGACGACTTTAAAGGGTAACAACTCTGCGCTTGCGATTAGTCCTTCCATCCCTCGCCAGACCGAGTCGGACTCAGACGCTGATCTAGAAAAGCTCCTTGACTGGCTGCTCTGATTTCGAATCCGATTTTAGGCGTCCTGACTGGCTCCCCAGCGCCCGCAAAAAGGTTTTTCTGAATTTCCGCGCACTTTTTTCTTGACAAGAGTAGTGCAAACAGACTAATCGTGTACGTGCACGTCACCGTGTACGTACACACTATGCCGGAGGGGGCTATGTCACGACTCACCCTGTTTCCACTACGAAGCGCCGTTCTCGTCGCCATGGCAGCGACTCTGCTGCTTTGCGGTTCCGCGGTCGCACAGGTCGACGCGGGAGCCGTTAGAGGTACAGTCACCGATCCCACAGGAGCCGTCGTTCCCAATGCCAAGGTCACTCTAACGAATAACGCTACGGGACTCAGCGTCACCGCTGTTACTGGGACGGACGGAACCTATACGTTCGGACCGGTTAAGATCGGGCCCTACAATGTCGCCGTTGAAGCAAGCGGTTTTCGCAAGGCGACAACCCAACTAACGGTCAACGTTCAGGAGCAAGCTCGTGCTGATTTCCAACTCGTCGCCGGAGCAGCCACTGAAACGGTCGAGGTAACTGCTGCGGCACCGCAGCTTCAGACGCAAGATGCGTCAGTAGGCACCACGGCGACGACCCAGCAAATCAACGATCTGCCGCTGAATGGCCGTAACTACACATTCCTTGCGCAGCTTGGCGCGGGTATTACCAAATTGAACCCGACTCGTGGATTGGACGCCACCGGCAGCTTCGTTGCCAATGGCCTAACCACCGTTCACAACAATTACATGTTGGATGGAATCGACAACAACAACGACACGGTCGATTTCCTTAATGGCGCAGCCTATGCCAACTTGCCTCCCCCAGATGCCATCCAGGAGTTTAAAGTTCAAACCAGCAATTTCAGTGCCGAGTTTGGACGAGCGGGCGGCGCCGTGGTCAACGCAGCGGTGAAGTCCGGCACCAATCAATTCCACGGCAGCGCATGGGAGTTCTTGCGCAATGACCTGTTCGATGCGACGTCCTTGGATCAGTGGTTCACTCCCGCAGACCAGAAGAAAAAAGGGGAACTCCGCCGTAATCAATTCGGAGTGGCGGCAGGTGGGCCGGTTATCAAGAACAAATTGTTCTTTTTCGGTGACTACGAGGGTACGCGCATTCGCCAAAGCGTAGAGAAGAATCCTAGTGTTCCAACCACTGCCGAAGCTGCGAGTGGGTTCCTGGATTACCGGGATCGGTTCTCATCGACGACCACAAACTACACAGATTTACTGGCTAGGTCCTTCAATGGCGCAACAATTTTCGATCCGGCCACGACCCGGACGGTTGCGGCCGGTTCGGCAGATCCAGTGACTGGCCTTGTTGCTACCGGTTCGGGCTTCGTGCGTGATCCTTTCTACACGGGCGGCAGCATCGCCGGGATGACTGACTTCACCACCGCAGCACAGATGAACTTGATGAACCAACTGTCTTCCAGCCGTATTGACTCGAACGCGCTGAAACTGCTGCAGCTGTATCCGGCGGCGAACGGCCCTGGTTTCACCAACAACTACTTTGCCAACCGCAGCCAACCGGATGACAACAATCACTTCGATGTTCGCGTGGATGAGAATTTCAGTCAACGTGATCAGATGTTTGGTCGCGTCAGCTACAGCCGCAGGCATG
>WNFZ01007111.1_pt1 | contig 10034 bp, 8 predicted proteins | sample 5400081 | NCBI WGS metagenome assembly WNFZ01 (sample SAMN13153365, study PRJNA577476) | soil metagenome | isolation source: 80 cm soil or saprolite under grassland replicate 1 | place: USA:California | collected 2016-06-15
TTGTTCCGGCGGTTAATCAAATAGAGTTTAGTCCCTGGTTATATTTGAAAGACGTGCTGCAATATTGCGGTAAGCATAATATTCAGTTACAATCTTATTCACCGTTAACGCGGGGTAAAAAGTTTAATGATCCGCGATTACTGAAGCTGTGTAAGAAATATGATAAAACACCAGCGCAAATTATTTTGCGATGGAACATAGAACATAATGTTTCCACTATTCCAAAATCATCCAATCCAAAACGTCTTAAAGAAAATTTTGACATTTTTGATTTTTCGCTTTCAAAAGAAGATGTGCAATTAATGGATGACTTTAATGAAAATTTTCGCGTAGTGGAAGATCCAATGGATATGTTGTAGTTTTTCAAAAACATAAATTATGCTTCACTTAATTTTACTTTGCAATGGCAAAGGAAAAATTATTTGAAAGTTATATAATAACAGCATCCACTCTTGTACAACAATATGATGGCACTATTCCACTAAGTGATTTTTTAAGACAATATTTTTCATTGCATAAAAAATTTGGATCAAGAGACAGGAAGTATGTAACAGAGTTATGTTACTGCAATTATCGGACAGGTCATGCATTGAAGAATGTTACAACTGAACAAAGAATTTTAACCGCGTTGTTTCTCTGCGCGCAAAAACAAAATGAATTACTTGCACATTTGAAACCGGAATGGAACGAAAAAGCAGAACTCTCGCTGGAAGAAAAAATTTCATACTTAAATTATCCTTTCAACATAACAGATATTTTTCCCCGGAAAGACGAATTAAGTGAACACATCGATAGAACTGTATTTGCGGCATCGCACCTAATACAACCCGATTTATTTTTAAGAATAAGACCCAACAAAAAGAAACAAGTATACAAGAAATTACAAGAGAACAAGATCGAATTTAAAGAATGTGCAGAGGATTGTTTAGTTCTTCCCCACACAACAAAAGTTGAAAACGTATTTGAGTTAAACAAGGAAGTTGTTGTGCAGGATTATTCCTCTCAAAGAATAAAAGCGTTTTTGCAAATAATAAAATCAGACTTCAAACATCAGACATCAGACATTAAAGTTTGGGATTGTTGCGCAGCGAGTGGCGGAAAATCAATTCTTGCGGTTGATGTGTTGGAAAAAATTGATCTTACTGTTTCTGATGTTCGTCCTTCCATTATTTATAATTTAAAACGACGTTTTAAAGAAGCAGGAATAAAAAATTATTATTCATTTGTTACTGATCTTACTAATTCCCAATTCCCAATTCCCAATTCTAATTTTGATCTCATCATCTGTGATGCCCCCTGCACCGGCAGCGGCACATGGAGCAGAACACCCGAGCAACTTTATTTCTTTACTAAAGAAAAAATAAATTACTACGTGGAACTGCAAAAGAAAATCGTAACGAACACAATTCCTCATCTTGCAAACAACGGATTCTTCTTATACATCACCTGTTCTGTATTCAAAAAAGAAAATGAAAGTGTGGTTGAGTTTATTCAAGAAAATTTTCAACTACAATTATTGAAACAGGAAGTGTTAATAGGTTATGATAAGAAAGCAGATACAATGTTTAGTGCTTTATTTAAAACCCGTGCAGTCAGTAAGAAAAATTAAAGATCAAAAATTATATATCATAAATAACCGCCGCAGATCTTTCAGGCAAATATTTGGGAAGGAACCAAACTAAAAATGCACTTAGTTTATTAATGAAGCCTGGTATTACTTCAGTTTTATTTTTAAGCATTCCCTTTATTGCAATCACTACCACTTTTTGCGGCTGCATATTAAACATTTTAGCAAGCTTTATAGCTTTTACGCTTTTTATGTTTGCTCTGTTGATGAAATCTGTATTAGTTGCTCCGGGGCATACTACAGTAACAGAAACATTCATGCTTTTTAATTCATATTGCAATCCTCTGCGGAAACTTAAAATAAAAGCTTTGCTTGCAGCGTATACATTTAATCCGGGAACTGCCTGGTGTGAAGCACTGCTCGCAATATTCATAATGTATCCTTTTTGTTGTTCCTTCAACTTAGGCTGAAACAAATAAATTAGTTCAACAGTAACCGTCATATTTACATGCATCATATCAATATGTTCCTGCAAAGAATAATTTTCGAATTCACCGCTTAAACCATAGCCTGCATTATTTATTAGAATATTGATGGAATAATTGTTAGCATTACACCATTCGAAAATTTTTTTTGCCGCGTTTGTTTCAGACAGATCAACAGCAAAATAATTTGTTTGAACAGTGTAGGTTTTAAAAAGGTATTGTGCTATTTCTTTCAATAATTCCTCGCTTCTCGCAACTAACAACAAATCAATTTTTCTTTTAGCCAATTCTTCTGCAATTGCTTTGCCTATTCCTTTAGTTGCTCCTGTAATTAATGCATAAGCCCATAAATAAAACTACATTAGAAATTACATAACAGTTCGCATTTACAATTGTTAAAAAAAGTTCGGAACGTACAAGAGAGTGACCCAACATGCGATGCCATGAAAAACTATTGCTGGTCCCAAGCGCACGACTTAAAAAATATTTTCAGTCCGCAGATTTTTCTGTGTTTCTTTTTGCGCATTGTCATCTTCTTTCAATGTATTCATAAGCTTATCCCAAAACGTAAAATAAAAGCCATAGTTATACTTTGAGTTGGTATGATGCCTGTCGTGGTTTGTAACAGAGTTCTGCCATTTGAATATGCGATGCCTGCGAAAATTTTCAGACACAAATTCAAAACCTCCGTGCCCGGCAAGGTTCAGGAATATGTTGTATAACATAAAAAGCACCAGCGTAACCGGGTGTACTGGCAAAAGAAAAAAAATGAGAGGATAAATAGAATATTCGATGAACGCTTCACCGGCCCGAAATGCATAAATGGAAAAAGGCGATGGATTGCTTGATTGATGATGAACGCTGTGAAAATATTTGAAAACTTTTTTGATGTGCATAAAGCGATGCGTCCAGTAAAATAAAGTATCATGAATAAGAACTACAATTAAGGGGCTGCTAAAAAAATAAAGGATGCCATAATCTTTAATTTGAAAATACATTTTAGTATATCCATTAATAATGCAATAATAAAGAAAGACCGAAATCAGTGAAAAGATGGCGATAGAAAAAAGTGAATATTTTATTTCCCGTTTAATTTGAATTGCAGCCGGAAATTTTTTTTGAATGCGCATGTGCTTCCATTTTTCCCTTTTTCGAATAAAGAACAAATAATACCATATTCCCGCTGGAATAAAGTAATAACCTGACGCTAGTAATAAAAAAATTATTGTATAATATTTCAGAAATAAAAAGACGATGTTCATATTAAATAGTTAATTCAGTTGTCCGGTAATTCCATTGATTTATGTATGTGCCCCATCTTTCTTCTACTCTTTTAAAAGTATCTTCATTATACTGATATTGAAATTTTCGGTATTGCTTTTCTTTTTGAAGCTGAGGCAAAATATTATCAATTGCCGCTTCAAAATTTGGAAGATGTAATTCTGAATAAATTCTTTTTAACACCTTAAGAGGATCTGCTTCGAGTTCTTCATACTGTATTTCTATAAGATGTCCCTTTGGAATTAATTTTTTATCTCTTTCGTATTGCTGCGTTAAATACTCAAAATGCTGAAAAAAGAGTTCTTCGATTTGCTCATTTGAAAAGTTCTGCATAATATAATTTTTTTTAATCCCTTTGATCCACATATTTCTCATCGAATAAAAAAGATGAAATGGATTGCGACGTATATAAATGAATTTTGCATGGGGAAACATCTCCAGAAGATATTTGATACGTTCAGTATTCGGAGGATTTTTTGAAACGATTTGTCTGCCTTTGTTTTTGAAGGTTAACAGTTTCAGTGTATAGATATATTCTTTTTTCCAACCCATAAGGTACTTCGGATTCCTGAACCGCACGGAACAATTGAGCCATTTATTTGAACGTTTAGGAAAAATAAATCCCCAGTAAGCAGAAAAAGCTGATGCCCTGCCAATTAAAAAACGGTCTTCTTCACAAGGCTCATGAAGCTGAACGATACTGTTGTTGAAAAAATCATCCCTGATCTTTAGTTTGTTAATAATAAATTGAAGCAATTGTTTCATCCATTTTCCAAACAACAAATTTGTAAACGGACATACCATCTCATAATTTGATAAGTAACAGAACCGCTTGTCGCTCATGATTAATTTGTGCAGGTAAGTGGTACCGCTCCTGTAATGACCAAGAATAAAAACAGGATCTTTTGAAATAACAGTTCTTTTAATTTTTCCTGAGTAAAAAAGAAATTGTATGCAAGTGCCCGGTAAGGCAATAATGAATTTGAGATAATAAATAAAAGCCAAAAATATTCCTCTTGTTGAGACTCCGCCACTCAGCAGCAATCTTCTTGTAAGTTCCACGAGTGGAATATTAATAGGCAAAAATTTCCTGTTCATTAAGAGTATGATTTGATTTTGGTGTAGTTAACTGAATTAGTTCTTTTCTAAAAATCCTGTATCGCTTGTATAGTTGTGCATTTAAATTTTCCAGCGCACGTATCATTAAAGGATTTGCTTCTGAAACCCAGGACAGTTCTGCACCTGTGAATTTTCTTTTTGCTCCTTCAATAATTGTTTGATAATAAAAAACAGCTTCAAGCCCTTTTCTACGGAAAGGCTTATTGATGCCCATCAGTACTACTCGTATATCAGTGATCTTACTTTTGAGAAAGAGAAATTTGAAAATACCAAATGGAAATAATTTGCCATTCATTCGTTTCAACACCTGGTTAATATCAGGCAATGCAAGAGAAAAACCGAGCTCCTCTCCGTTTACTTCAGCAAAAATGGCAAGCTCCTTAATCAATATAGGTTTGAGCGATTGTGCAATAAAATCGAATTCCTTTTTTTCCATTGGCACAAAGCCCCAGTTATCACTCATGTAATCATTAAAAAGCAAACGAATTTTTTCCACTTCATTTTTAAAATCTTTTTTGTTGAAATGTCGAAATGAAATTTTCTCCTTTTTTACAACAATATGTGAAAGGCGCTTCAAGCGTTGCATGATCTTTTCGTCCTTTAATATATGATCACATATATAAAAAGCGAACAAGTCATGCTCCTTCTCATACCCAAAAGTTTGTAAAAGATCAAGGTAGTATGGAGGATTATAATTCATCTGGATAATCGGCGAACGATCGAAGCCTTCAATTAATAAACCACTTTCATTTGTAAGCGAAAGATTAACCGGACCCCGTGCTACAGTCATACCCTGCTTTCTTAGCCATTCATTTGCAGCCAACAGCAATGCATAAGAAGCAGATTCATCATTGATGCATTCAAAATAACCGAAGAATCCTACTTTGTCCTGGTAATACCGATTGTGTTGATGATTAACAATAGCTGCAATTCTTCCAACGCATTTGACATCCTGAACAGCAATCCAATATTTTATTTCAGCATCGTGAAAAAATGGATTTAACTTTTGATTCAATTGTCTTTTTAAATCGAATAGTAATGGAGGAACCCATAGTGGATCGTTTTTATAAGTTTCCCATGGAAGTTTTATGAACTGTTTCCACTCATGTTTATTTGTTACTTCTTTTATTTCAATATTTATCATTAAAAGATTATTTTATAATTCTAAGAAAACGAGCGGCAGTTTCAATTTTATCAAGTGCATAATCTAATTCGTCATTATTAAGTGCTGCAGTAATTGAAATTCTTATCCTCGATTTTTTCTTTGGCACTACAGGATAAAAAACAGGATTTACGAATATTCCGTCATCATGCAAAGCGTGGCAGAATTTCAACAACTTTACTTCATCACGAATAATAAGCGGGATAATAGCACTGGCAGATTGATTTTGTTCAAATCCCATCTGTTCAATTCGCTCCTTGAAATAATGAATGTTTCGCCATAACTTTCTATAACAGAAAAAATCTGTTTGAAGTAAATGAATAGCCTCAATTAGTTGTGCAGCCATATTCTGAGGGATAGAAGTGGAAAAAATAAAAGGTCTGCTTGTCAATTCGAGAAAGCTGATTAATTCATAAGAGCCGGCTATAAAGCCGCCAATTCCTCCCAAGGCCTTTCCCATAGAACAGGAGATAATGTCGGCTTTTTGTTCCATTGCAAAATAACTGTGTGTTCCCTGTCCATTATCGCCAATCACTCCAATTGCATGCGATTCATCTACCATTACCCAGGCATCGTTCTCTTTTGCCACTTGCATAATTTCATTCAGAAAAGCAATATCGCCATCCATAGAATACACGCCGTCAATAATCACAAGCTTATTGTTGAATGCTGATGCTTTCACCAGTGCAATTTTAAGAGAAGCCGGATCATTATGTTTGAAGAAAATTTTGTTCGTATTGCAGCAGCCATCAATAGCGCTCGCATGCACAGACATGTCAAGGAGCGCGGCATCTGCAGGTGTTAAGAGCGCATTTAGCAATCCATAGTTAGCAGCGTAGCACGAATTGTAAGTAATAGCTGAATCATAGCAAATGAAAGAAGCAATTTCACTTTCTAATTTTTTATGCAATGGTGTGGTTCCTGCCAGCATAGGTACACTGCCGGAGCCGGCACCAAACTTTTTCATTGCGAATACTCCTGCATTAATTATGGCGGGATGCTGTGCAAATCCCAGATAATCGTTGGAAGCGAGATTAACAGATGCAATGGATGGGGACATTTTATTTCCTGTTGCACTGCCAATTGAAAAATCATCCACTGTTCTGCGGTAGAAATATAATTCGTTTTCTTTAAATCCTTCAATCACTTCATGTGCTGTCGATAATCTTTCCGCAAAAGAAAATTTCGATATAGTTTCATTATTTTTTAAAGTATAATAGTACTTGTTGCACAATTCAGAGATAATTTCATCAGGTTGAATTTCTTCTGTTATGAAAAGATTTTTTTTGTTTTGGTTCATATGGTATATTTTAAAAATTTATGGTGCAATTGCCAAATTGTCTTAATCACCTGTATGCCGATAGTTGTTACTTAAGATCATACTTACAATTTTCCCAGTTTTTTCAAAAAAATATAATGAGACCGAATAGATTCCCACAGTGAAAGATTAGTATATTCTAAATTATATTCGCCTGAAGTACTCTTTAAAATTTTAGTGAGTTCGGGGTAATGAATATGACAAATACCTGGAAACAAATGATGAATTGCATGTGTATTCAAGCCTCCAAGCATAAAAGTGACATATCTATTCTCTGCCATAAGATCTGATGTATTCAGAAGGGTATGAACAGCCCAATTTCTGTGAATAACTCCTTTCTCATCTGTTTCAATAAAATGCGCTTTGTCGTTAGTATGAATTAAAACCTGAACACCCACGGCTATCAAGCCCATTATTATGTTTACAAACAAATAACCCAGAAGTATTTTCCACCATATAACGTTTAATAAAATCAGTGGTAAAATGATAGCATATATTAAATAAAAAAACTTCGAAGCAAAAAACATGAAATACTCCTTCCTGGGATGTCGGACATTTAGCAAAGGGCTATCTTTTTTGGGAATAAATTTAAAATCTTCAAAGTCTTTTACAAAAATCAAAAAGAGTGTGTAAAACATGTAAATGAATAATGCATATAAATGTTGATACCTGTGAAATTTGTATTTAGGCGCCCCAGGCGAAACGCGTAACAATGGATTGGGTTGATTTAAATCAGCATCAATGCCAATTACATTTGGAAAAGTATGGTGAATTCTTACATGATTTAAATGATATAAATACCCGGAACTTCCCAATAAATTCATAGATAAAAGCAGAAGCTTGTTCCATTTCTTTTCTTTGAACAAAGCATTATGAGAAGCATCATGGATGACATTCAGTGCGATTATAATACTTGTAAAACCAAAGATAATCGCATATATCAAAACCATTCCTCCTGTGTTACCCTTTGAATACATCATAAAATAGGAAGAAAAAAAAAGGATAAATAAAAGAATAATTTTCAGACGAATTCTCCAGTCTCCGAATTTTGATAACCCATTACTTTTAAAATAATTCTCTATCCGTTGATGAAGCACCTTATAAAATTCGTGGCTTTCTTTGGTATCATATTTTATTCTTGGTAAAGTGGCTTGTCCAGTTAGCATAAAAAATTAATTTATGATGTGAGAACTTATTATTTAAAATTTTTATTTTACTGTGTCAGTATAAATTTTCACCTTCTATAACGGAACATTGCTACAGAGTATTTGAACCAGTGTAACGTTGTACAGCGCAAGCTTTTCCTGGTTACACAATTTTTAAAAGGAGGATAAAAATTCGCTCCACCACACCAGGGCTGCAATAAGCAAAACCGCAAAAAGTATTAAAGCCGCAATGCCGAGACCGCTACCAATATTCGCCTTTGTTGTTTTTTTAGTGCCTGATTTTTTAGCATTGCTGCCAAATATTATGGCTAATATCCCGAGCGGAATTACAAGAAAAAGCGTATACCAGGGTATTAACGCAAATAGCAAGGCCAGAGCACCAAACCATAATGAGGCATTAGCCATGTTGTCCGCTTTTGCTGTATCATCCGCTATTTTATAATGATGCTTTTTTAATTTGTGCATCGCAATTTTAAAAGCCAGTCTTTGAAAGAATCCCATCTTTTTTTCTTTCACTTCGGCAGGAGGTTTTAGTGACGCACTAACTTTTGCAGTTGTATCTTCTGCGGGCTTTGTTTCTGCAATTGGAATGGTAGTAGCAGAAATAAGAGAAAGACAAATACCAATTAAAAGAATGACGTAATATTTTGTTTTCATATCTATTAGTTTTGGTTTAAAAAAATATTTGAACATTTGAAAAAACCTTCACTCTTCATACGACCATTGTTTATCATTTATGTCTTTTAAAAAACATGGAATATTAATTACATGAAGGCAATAAGGATGGGTAACTTGTTTTAAAATGATTATTACTCCAGCAATTTCCCATACCGGAACCATCCCATAAAAGATCAACACCCGGAAGTGGAATGGGAAGTGATGGCGGAGCAGCACCATTTTGTTGAACGACATTGTTCTGAATTCTTGCTCCATCAGGGTTTGGTTCAATGTCTGCAAAAGCCTCCGGGGGAATGCCTGCAAGCGCACCCAGCACTAACGTACTGAAAACTGTAATACCTGCAAAATTGTTATCTGTAACAGTATTCTTTTCCACAGAGGTTTCATCTGTGCCAAGTATAAGTATTCCTAATCCTGATGGCACAAATGATTCCAATTCACCCGGCTCTCCAAAATTGACATGATTGTTGTTGTACACATGGTTATTTGCTATATAAACATTTGTTGATGTTTTGACATCCTTGCCCGGTAACAGATCTATTAACATGCCGCAAACATTATTGTATGACTGGTTATGGGTAACATTAATGTTCGATGAATTTTCTACTTCCAGACCATTAACATTTTCAAATGCAAAGTTGAACTGCATATTAACGTCAGATGACTGCCCGACATAAATACCGGTATCGGTATGCCCGCTTGCACTGCAATGTTCAATCACTCCATGAGAAGAATGAACAGGAAAAATTCCATATTCACCATTGTCAATTGTTGTAACGTGAGAGATAGTAAAATTATCAACACCATCCAGCAGGACACCATTTTCTTCAAAGTCGCGTACTGTTACATTTTGAAGTGTAAAGCCATCACCTGCATCTGTAACGCTGATGCCATCTTCTTCATCCCCCGGATTTTGAATAATTACACCGATATTATTTTTAGTAAGACCAACTAATTTAATTCCGGATTTTGCAACCGTTATTGCTTCAGTATAAGTACCTGGTTCAATTTGTATTAACATGCCCTCCTGTGCAGCATCAACAGCAGCTTGTATTGACTCACCGCTGTGAACAACAATGTCTGCTTTTGCATTACTTAACTCTGAAGATGATTGAGATTGCTGCAATGTTTGTTCTTTCTTACAACTGCTGAATATGACAATTATGATGAACAACATCATAAAGCCTGTTGATAACGGGGTATGTTGTATGATACCTTTATAGATTGTCTTCATAAAAACCTCCTTTGTTTTAAATAT
>WNFZ01013943.1_pt1 | contig 10034 bp, 10 predicted proteins | sample 5400081 | NCBI WGS metagenome assembly WNFZ01 (sample SAMN13153365, study PRJNA577476) | soil metagenome | isolation source: 80 cm soil or saprolite under grassland replicate 1 | place: USA:California | collected 2016-06-15
AGCGGACTCTGGCCCATCGCCGACTGGCTCGAGCGAGAGGTGTGGGACATGTTCGGCGTCCGCTTCGAGGGCCATCCGGATCTGCGGCGCCTCCTCCTCTACGAGGAGTTCGTCGGCCACCCGTTGCGAAAGGACTACCCCATCAATCGGCGCCAGCCGCTCATCGGCCCGAAGGTCTAGTCGCAGGATGGCCGAGCGAACCACCCGCGAGCTGTTCCTGGGCGACGGCGCCGCCGTGGACGGCGGCAGCGAGCACCTGCACGTCAACATGGGACCGGCCCACCCGGCCATGCACGGCATCATCCGCATCTTCGCGGAGTTGGACGGCGAGACCGTCGTCAAGGCCGAGGTGGAGATCGGTTACCTCCACCGCGCCTTCGAGAAGGATTGCGAGGCGGGGCCGTACAACAACGCCATCCCCTACACCGACCGCCTGAACTACGTGTCGCCCCTCATCAACAACTTCGGCTATGCCTCGGCGGTCGAGAAGCTCCTGGGCATCGACATCACGGACCGCTGCAAGTACATCCGGGTGATCATGAGCGAGATCTCCCGGATCTGCGACCACCTGACCTGCGTCGGCGCCAGCGCCATGGAGCTGGGCGCCTTCACCGTCTTCCTCTACATGATCAAGGCGCGCGAGTTCCTGTGGGAGCTGGTGGAAGACGTGACCGGCGCCCGGCTCACCATCTCCTACGGTCGCGTCGGCGGCGTCAAGGCCGACCTGCCGGAGGGGTTCGACGCCAAGGTGCGGAGCGCCTTCGTCGAGGTGCGGCAGGTGCTGCGAGAGGTCCACACGCTCTTGACCGGTAACCGCATCTTCATGGACCGCATGGTGGGCGTGGGCGCACTCTCCCGGGAGGAGACCATCGCGTGGGCCATCACCGGCCCCCTCCTGCGGGCGGCGGGCGTGCCATTCGACGTTCGCCGCGCCCAGCCCTACTGGGCCTACGACCGGGTGGAGTTCGAGATTCCGCTGGGGAACAACGGCGACAACTTCGACCGGTACCTCGTGCGCATGGCCGAGATGGAGCAGTCCATGCGCATCGTCGAGCAAGCGCTCGCGGGGATGCCGGGCGGCGCCATCAACGTCGACCACCAGGGCAAGCCCATCGACCCGGCGGCCTACGTGGACAGGGGCAAGCAAGGCAAGACCGAGGGCCTGCTGCTGGTGCCCATCACGCTGTCGCCCAATCTCCAGGGCCAGGACCGGGGCGCCCAGGGGCGGGTCAACGTCCGGGACAAGCGCGTGGTGCTGCCGCCCAAGGAGGACACCTACGGCTCGATCGAAGGTCTCATGAACCACTTCATGCTGGTCATGGACGGGTACGGGATCCGCCCGCCCGCCGGCGAGGCCTACTTCGCCGTCGAGGGCGCCAACGGCGAGCTCGGGTTCTACGTGGTGTCGGACGGCACCGATCGCCCTTACCGCGTGCGGTGCCGTCCTCCCTGCCTGCCGCCCGTCGCCGCGATCCCGCGCATGATCGAGGGCGAGATGGTGGCCGACGTGATCCCGACCTTTGGCTCGGTGAACATGATCGGCGGCGAGCTCGACCGGTAGGTTAGGTAGCGAGACATGCCCGGCGGCGATCCGAGACATCCGCAGCTCAGTCCCGAGCAGCTCGCCGAGGTGCGACGGCTGCAGTCGCTCTATCCCGACAAACGGGGGGCGCTCTTGCCCGTCCTCCAGCTGGCCCAGGGGACCTTCGGCTACATCTCGCTCGAGGTGGAGGAGTACGTCGCCAAGCTGTTCGACCTCACGCCCGCCCACGTCCACGAGGTCGTGACCTTCTACACCCTGTTCTTCCAGGAGCCCAGGGGACGCCACGTCATCGCGGTCTGCCACAACCTCTCCTGTCACCTGATGGGCGCCAAGACCATCATCGACCACCTGAAGCGGCGGCTCGGCGTCGAGCCGGGCGAGACCACGGCCGACGGCCGGGTGACCCTCCTGTCCGTGGAGTGTCTCTGCGCCTGCGAGCTGGCGCCCATGATGCAGGTCGACGACGGCTACGAGGGGGTCCTCACGCCGGAGAAGGTGGACCGCATCCTCGTGGGGCTCGGGTGATGGCCGAGAGGATCTTCACCCGGAACTTCCACCTGCCGGACTCGCATACGCTCCGCGTCTACCGCGAGACCGGCGGCTACACGGCCATCGCCAAGGCGCTGCGGATGGAGCCCGCCGCCATCACCGAGGAGGTGAAGAAGTCCAACCTCCGCGGGCTCGGCGGCGCCGGCTTTCCCACGGGGACCAAGTGGTCCTTCATCCCCAAGGGGTCGACGGCGCCCAAGTACCTCGTCGTCAACGCCGACGAGGGCGAGCCGGGGACGTTCAAGGACCGCTATCTGCTCGAGCGAGACCCGCACGCGGTCATCGAGGGCATGCTGATCGCCGCCCGCGCCATCGACTCCCGCCAGGGCTTCGTGTACATCCGCGGCGAGTACGTCCAGCCCTGGCGGATCTTCAGCGGCGCCGTCCGGGAAGCGTACAGCGCGGGTCTCCTGGGCAAGAACATCCTGGGGTCAGGCTTCGACTTCGACGTCGTCGTCCACCGAGGGGCCGGCGCCTACATCTGCGGCGAGGAGACCGGCCTCATCTCCTCTCTGGAGGGCAAGAAGGGATGGCCGAAGGTCAAGCCGCCCTTTCCGGCCATCAAGGGGGCCTTCGGCCAGCCGACCATCGTCAACAACGTCGAGACGCTGGCCGCGGTGCCGCACATCATCAATCGCGGCGGGGAGTGGTTCGCCGGCCTCGGGTCGAAGACGCAGGGCGGCACGCGGCTCTACTCGGTCTCGGGCCACGTGGTGACGCCCGGAGTGGTCGAGGCGTCGGTCTCCATCACCCTCCGCTCGCTCATCTACGACGAGTGCGGCGGCATCAGCAACGGCCGGCGGCTCAAGGCGGTCGTGCCGGGCGGAGCCTCCGCGGCCATCCTCACCGCCGACGAGATCGACGTCACCATGGACGTGGACGGCCTCAAGAACGCGGGGACCATGGCCGGCTCGGCCGGCGTCATCGTGATGGACGACACGGTGTCCATCCCCGAGGCGCTGATGGTGGTGGCGCGCTTCTACGCCCACGAGTCGTGCGGGCAGTGCACGCCCTGTCGCGAGTCGACGGGCTGGATCTACAAGATCGCCGGCCGGATCGTGGAGGGCAAGGGACGCAAGGAGGATCTCGACACGATCCTCGACGTCGCCAAGCGCGGGGCCGGCACGACGATCTGCGCCTTCTACGACGGCGCCGTCGGCCCCTACATCAGCTACGTCGAGAAGTTCCGCGACGAGTTCGAGGCCCTCATCCGGAGCGGCGGCGGTGCCTAGGCTCACCATCGACGGGAAGGAGGTCGAGGTCGGCGCGGGGACCAACCTCATCGAGGCGGCGCGGGTGATCGGTATCGAGATCCCGCACTACTGCTACCATCCGGGGCTCAGCATCGCCGGCCAGTGCCGGCTCTGCATGGTGGACATCGAGAAGAACCCGCGGCCCCAGATCAGCTGCAACATGACGGCGACCGACGGCATGGTCGTCCACACCCAGACCGAGCGGGTGCTCGAGACGCGCAAGTCGATCATGGAGTTCCACCTGATCAACCACCCGCTCGACTGCCCGGTGTGCGACCAGGCGGGGGAGTGCTGGCTGCAGATCTACTACATGAAGCATGGCCTCTACGACCCGCGGATGGTCGACGAGAAGGTGCACAAGCCCAAGGCGGTGCCGCTCGGGCCGCACGTCATCCTCGACGCCGAGCGCTGCATCCTCTGCTCGCGCTGCGTGCGGTTCTGCGACGAGATCACGGGGACGGGCGAGCTCGGCATCTTCAACCGGGGCGACCACTCGGAGATCGGGCTCTTCCCGGGCACGACGCTCGAGAACAAGTACTCGGCCAACGTGATCGACATCTGTCCGGTGGGCGCCCTCACCGACCGCGACTTCCGCTTCCAGGTCCGCGTCTGGTACCTGGACACGGCCAAGTCCATCTGCCCGGGCTGCGCGCGCGGGTGCAACATCGAGCTGCACACGAACCGCGCGCGCATCCATCACAACCAGGGCCGCCGCGTGGCGCGCATTAAGCCCCGCTTCAACGCGGACGTGAACCGGTGGTGGATCTGCGACGCCGGCCGCTACGGCTTCGGCGGGATCGACGACGACAGTCGGCTGACCTCCCCCCTCGCGGGGGAGGGCGGGAGCACCACCGTGGAGACCACGTGGGACGAGGCCATCGCGATGCTGGCCCAGGCGCTCGGGCGCTACCGGCCCGAGGAGATCGGGATCCTGCCCTCGCCCCGGATGTCGAACGAGGACCTCTTTCTTCTCAGGCGGCTCGCCGAGCACCTGGGGATCCTCAACCTGGACTTCCGGGTCCCGCCGTCGACGCCGGGCGACGAGGACGACTTTCTCATCCGCGCCGACAAGAACCCGAACTCGCGGGGCGCCCTGCTCTGCGGTCTCACGCCCGGCGGCGCCGGGCTCGACGCCGCGTCCATCGTCGCGGCGGCGGCGGCGCGGCGCCTCAAGCTCCTCTGGGTCTTCCACCATGACCTCTTCCAGTCGGCGTGGGTCCAGGCCGATGTCCAGGCGGCGCTGAGCGGCGCCGCCCTGGTGGTCTTTCAGGGCGCCAATGCCAACGCGACGAGCGCCCGGGCCCGCCTCGTGCTCCCCAGCGCCGCCTGTGCCGAGCGCGAGGGCACCTTCACGAACTTCCAGGGGCGGGTGCAGCGGTTCCGGGCGGCGCTCACCCCGCTCGGCGAGGCGCTGCCCGACTGGCAGATCCTGGCGCGACTGGGACGCGCCGTCGGCGCGCGGGATCAGCTCTACCTGGCCGGGCGGGCCGAGCAGGTCTTCAACGCGCTCGCGGCCTCGGTGGCTCCGTTCTCGGGCATGACGTACCGGGGCCTCGGCGATACGGGGCAGATGGTCAAGTCATGAGCGGCGTCGCCGGCGACCTGCTCGCCCGGTTCGGCCCCGTCGCCTTCGTGATGTTCGTGGTGCTGAACCTGGGCGGGCTCCTCGGCTGGGTCGAGCGCAAGCAGTCGGCGATCATGCAGGACCGCATCGGGGCAAACCGCGCATCCATCTACGGCATCCGCATCCTCGGGCTGCTCCATCCGGTGGCCGACGCGATCAAGATGCTGACCAAGGAGGACTTCATGCCGGCCCATGCGGACCGGCTGCTCTTCCAGCTCGCCCCCTTCGTCTCGGTGTTCTTCGCGCTCGCCGCCTTCGCCTCGATCCCCTTCGGGGACACGCTCCGCATCGGCGGGCGCGAGATCGAGCTGCAGGCGGTGACGCTGAACGTCGGCATCCTCTACGTGCTGGCCATGCTGTCGATGGGCGTGTACGGGCTGATGATGGCGGGCTGGGCCTCGGCCAACAACTATGCCCTGCTGGGCGGGCAACGGGCGGCGGCCCTGATGATCTCGGCGGAGGTGGCGATCGGCGCCTCCATCATGGGCGTGGTGATGGTCTACGGCTCGCTCAACATGCAGGACATCGCCCGGGGCCAGGGCCAGCCGCTCCTGCCGCATCTGTTCGGCAACTGGGTTCCTGCGTGGGGCATCCTGACCCAGCCTCTCGCCTTCGTGCTGTTCCTCACGGCGGGCATCGCCGCCACCAAGCGCATCCCCTTCGACACCCCGGAGGGCGAGTCGGAGATCATCGGGTACTTCGTCGAGTACAGCGGGATGAAGTTCGGCGTATTCCTCATGTCCGACCTCCTCGAGACCGTGGTGGTCGCCGGCATGAGCACGGCGCTCTTCCTGGGCGGCTGGCAGATCCCCTATCTGGAGCGCGCCGGCTTCGTGTTCCCGTGGGGCGCCACCGTCGGCCTGCCGCACCTCCTCGTCACCCTGCTCCAGGTTGGCGCGTTCCTCCTCAAGGTCCTGGTGATGATCTGGTTCCTGATGCTCATCCGCTGGACGCTGCCCCGCTTCCGCTACGATCAGGCCATGCGGCTGGGGTGGCTGGGGCTCTTCCCGCTCTCGATCCTCAACATCGTGCTCACGGGGCTCGCGCTCCTGGCGGTGGGGTCCTGAGCCATGGAATCCCGGCCCGTGCCCGTCGACCGCCTCGTGGAGTCCGGGCACTCCAACCGACTCTCGCTCCGCCAACGCTTCTATCTCCTGGAGGTGCTGGTCGGCCTCGGCGTCACCGCGCACCACTTCTTCACCAACATGTGGCGGCACACGCTCCACACGGTCTTCCGGGTGAAGAGCGCCCGCGGCGCCGTGACCATCCAGTATCCGGACGAGCGCCGGCCCTACGCGCCGCGCCTGCGCAGCCTCCACCGGCTGGTCCGTCGGGAGGACGGCTCCCCGCGCTGCGTGGCCTGCATGATGTGCGAGACGGTCTGCCCCGCCCACTGCATCTACATCATCGCCGCCGAGCACCCCAACCCGGAGATCGAGAAGGTGCCCGAGCGATTCGACATCGACCTCGGCAAGTGCGTGTTCTGCGGCTACTGCGTCGAGGCGTGCCCGGAGGACGCCATCCGGATGGACACCGGGATCCTGGAGTTCTCCTCGTATAGCCGGGCCGGGATGATCTACACGAAGGAGGCGCTCCTCGCGCTCGAGCCGGCCCGCCCGGACGGCACCCCCACCTCTCCCGTGCCCATCCCGCCCGACATGAGGCCCTCATGAGCGTGGTCGCCTTCGTGATCCTGGCCGTGCTGGTGATGGGCTCGGCGGCGGGGCTTCTCCTCAGGCGGCTCTTCCTGGTGGTGAACCTGGGCAGCGTGGCCGGGCTCTTCCTCACGCTGCGGGCGGAGTTTCTGGCTGCCGCCCAGGTCATCGTGTACGCGGGAGCCATCGCCGTGCTCTTCGTCTTCGCCATCATGGTCCTGATCCCGGGCAAGGAGGAGACGGGGCCCGACCCGCTCCGCGGCCAACGGTGGATGGCGGTGCCGCTGGTCGGCGTGTTCCTCGTCCTGGTAACGCTGGTCTTGCGGTCCGCGGTGCTGCGCGGGTCCGGACCGAGCGTCGCCGTACCGGGCGGCGTGCAGGCGCTGGGGAGGCTCCTGTTCACCGACTACCTGTTCCCGTTCGAGGTCACCTCCGTGCTCCTGCTCGTGGCGATCGTCGGCGTGATAGCGCTGGCGAAGCGGAAGGTGGAGAGTGAGTAGACGCCTTGTCGGAGAAGACTTCGTGAGACGTGGGGGACGTTGTTCGAGCGCCGGCTTTGCCGGCGCAGGCTCCGGATTGCTCGCCTCGGACGCACGGGGCCCAGCCCGTGGCCGTCCTGCGGCTCGCACTGCCGGATGGCTCACCCCGGACGCGCGGGGCCCAGCCCGTGGCCGTCCTGCGGCTCGCCGTGCGTCCTGGGGGGAGGTTCGGAAGGGGGGCGGAGCCCCCCTCCGAGTGTCCTAGAATGGTGCCGGAGTCCTGGTACGTGGCGCTGTCGGCGGTGCTGTTCAGCATGGGCGTGCTGGGCGTGCTGATCCGCCGCAACCCACTCGTCATCTTCATGTCCATCGAGCTGATGCTCAACGCGGCCAATCTCGCGCTCGTGGCCCTTGGACAGCGCCACGGCACGGCCGAAGGGCAGGCCCTCGTGTTCTTCGTGATGTGTGTGGCCGCCGCCGAGGTGGCCGTGGGGCTCGCGATCATCGTGTCGATCTTCCGCGTCCGCCGCCGCCTCTCCGTCGACGAGCTGAACCTGATGCGGTGGTAGTGCGAGGCGCAGCCGCAGGCGAGGCGAGCGTGAGATGGTTCGGCAGGGTGAAGTAGGCCAGGAGAGAAGAGGAGGAGGGACCTGATGGCCCAGACGAAGACCGCGGCGCCGGCGACCCGGCTCGATGCCGAGCTGGCGCGGCGGCTGCTCACGCAGATGTCACTGATTCGGCGTTTCGAGGAGAAGGCGGCCGAGATGTACGCCCTCGGCAAGATCGGAGGCTTTCTCCATCTCTACATCGGGCAGGAGGCGGTGGCGGTCGGCGCCATGTCCACCATCCGCCCCGACGACTACGCGATCTCTTCCTACCGCGAGCACGGCCATTGCCTCGCCAAGGGGAGCGATCCGCGGCGGGTGATGGCCGAGCTGTTCGGCCGCCGGGACGGGCTCAGCAAGGGCAAGGGCGGCTCCATGCACCTGTTCGACAAGAGCGTCAACTTCCTGGGCGGTCACGCCATCGTGGGCGCGCACCTGCCGCTGGCGACGGGCGCGGCCTTCGCCATCAAGTACCAGGGCGGCGACCAGGTGGTGCTCTGCTTCTTCGGTGACGGCGCGGTGCCCGAGGGCGAGTTCCACGAGTCCCTCAACCTGGCCGCGCTCTGGAAGCTGCCGGTGATCTTCATCTGCGAGAACAACCGCTACGCGATGGGCACGGCGATCCACCGCGCGCTGGCCCAGACGGAGATCTGGCGCTTCGCCGAGACCTACGGGATCCGCGGCGAGGCCGTGGACGGGATGGACGTGCTGGCGGTGCGCGACTGCGTGGGGCGGGCCGTGGAGCGGGCGCGCCGGGAGGGGGTGCCGGCGTTCGTGGAGGCGCGCACCTACCGCTTCCGCGGCCACTCCATGCGGGACCCGGCCGGGGCCGTGTATCGTACGCGCGAGGAGGTGGAGCGTGAGAAGCAGCGGGACCCCATTGCGCTCTTCACCGACCGCTGCGCCCGGGACGGGGTGCTGGCCGAGGCCGACCTGAGGATCATCGAGAAGTCCGTCAACGAGCTGGTCGAGGAGGCCGTCGCCTTCGCCGACGCCTCCCCGGAGCCGCCGGCGGAGTGGCTCCTGACCGACGTGTACAAGGACTAGTCGGCGTGGCCGTCATCACCTACCGCGAAGCGCTCAACATGGCCCTGCGCGAGGAGATGCGCCGCGACCCGCGCGTCCTCGTCATCGGGGAAGAGGTGGGGCTGTACGAGGGCGCCTACAAGGTGACCCAGGGGCTCCTCAAGGAGTTCGGCGACAAGCGCATCGTCGATACGCCGATCTGCGAGTCGGGGTTCACCGGTGTCGGGATCGGGGCCGCCATGCTCGGCCTCCGGCCGGTCATCGAGATGATGACCTTCAACTTCTCCATCCTGGCCCTCGACCAGATCGTCAACTCGGCGGCGAAGATGTGCTACATGTCGGGCGGGCAGTACAACATCCCGATCGTGGTCCGGGGCCCCGGGGGCCCGGCCGCCCAGCTCGCCGCCCAGCATTCGCAGAGCATGGAGGTCTACTTCTACCACGTGCCGGGGCTCAAGGTCGTGCGGCCGTCGACGCCGGCCGACGCCAAGGGCCTTCTCAAGTCGGCCATCCGGGACGACAACCCGGTCATCTTCATCGAGGCCGAGACGCTCTACGCGGTGAAGGGTGAGGTGCCGGAGGACCCCGAGTTCACCATCCCGCTGGGACAGGCGGTGGTCCGGCGCGAGGGCACGAATGTCACCGTGATCGCGTACATGGGCATGATGTATCGTGCCCTCGAGGTGGCCGAGGAGCTCGAGAAGGACGGCATCTCCGTGGAGATCGTCGACCCGCGGACGCTCCGGCCGATGGACACCGAGACCATCGTCGGCTCCGTGAGGAAGACTCACCGGGCGGTGGTCATCGAGGCGGGGGCGGGGTTCGCGGGCATGGGCTCCGAGATCGCGTCGGAGATCACGGAGGAAGCCTTCGACGACCTCGACGCCCCCGTGGAGCGGGTGACCGGGGAGAACGCCCCCATGCCCTATGCGCGCAACCTCGAGCTGCTCAAGACGCCCTCCAAGGCCAAGATCGCGGCCGCCATCCGGAAGGTCTGCTACGCATGATCACCAGGGTCGTGATGCCCAAGCTGTCGGAGGCGATGGAGACCGGGAAGGTCATCCAGTGGTTGAAGAAGGAAGGCGAGCCGGTCAAGGGGGGCGACGTCATCGCCGAGATCGAGACCGACAAGGCCAACGTGGAGATCGAGGCCTTCGGTTCGGGCGTGCTCCGGAAGATTCTCGTCGGGCCGGGCGGGCAGGTTCCCGTGGGCGAGATGATCGCGGTCATCGCCGACCCGGCGGAGGACATCTCCGGGGTGGCGAGCGCGCCCAGCCCGCCAAAGCCTGCGGCCTCCCCG
>WNFZ01010936.1_pt1 | contig 10030 bp, 8 predicted proteins | sample 5400081 | NCBI WGS metagenome assembly WNFZ01 (sample SAMN13153365, study PRJNA577476) | soil metagenome | isolation source: 80 cm soil or saprolite under grassland replicate 1 | place: USA:California | collected 2016-06-15
AATCAGGCAGCCAACAACTCAATATCGACAATCCGTCAGCATGCCAATTATTCTCGAATGGCATCCGCGTTTGTTTTGCCTTTCTTGATTTTTACAAGGCGAACGGCGGCACTGCACAGTTTGGAAGCCCGATCTCACCGTTTGAATTCCATGAAAACCTGATTGTTCAATATTTTGAAAAGGCACGTTTCGAATGGCGAGCCGACCGACCCGAAGGTCAACGCGTAGTGCTGACAGATCTTGGACGTATCTACTTCGATCAGATCGCGGAAGACCAGGCATCTCTCAAACCCATCCAACCTCTCAACGCGACCATCGACAATATCCTTGCGATCAATGCACGCGCTTTCGTATCAAAAGCCGTCACAATTTCAAGCGGACAACAAACGGTATACATCATCGCAGAGAGTCAAACACATCAAGCCGTGTCCAATGCGAATGGCAAAGCGACCATCCATTTCTCAGACGGTCACACCGAAGATTACTTCTTCACCACAAACGCATCTGGGCTGGGAAAGATCGCATTTAATTTTGTGAATCAAACGCAGGGCGAACTTGTGACGATTGACATCATTGTCACATATCAGGGTCTTTCGACCACAACGACAACATCATTCAGAATCTGGTTCTAAATTTCCTTTAAATCGAACACCGGTCCATCTTTACAAGCCATCGCCCAACCTGATTTGGTAACCACCGCGCACACTCCACATTCGGCGACTCCCCCACATGGCATCGACGTGCGGATCAAAACCTGCGCGTCTCTCACAGCCGATAATTGGTTCCCCTTCTCCAACCTTTCCATCAACGGATGGAGATTCTGGCGATCCACATCCACAGCAATATAATCTCCCCAATCTAGGATCTCTTCCACAGCGGATAGCGGCTGGACTTCCACTTCATCGGGCAAACGCTCGACATTCCAATCACAAACCAAAACAATGGATGCTTCCTGCCGTAACGCGGGTTGGATGAGTCCACGCAGGCGCGCCGGAGAATCATCAAAGGCAAGTAATCCGACCTTGCGCGCGGATACTGGCAGTGAGAACCCACGTCCCAGCGGACCGCGCAAGTACAACGTCTCACCCGGATTCCACTCATTTGACGCGGTAGAAATAAAACCCTTGGGCGCAGAATCCGTATAAAAAATGGGGACAGGCAAAGGCGAGTTGGAATCGTCACTTGCGAGCAGGTATTGACCTGGAGCTGGGATCAAGTTTTCAGCGCAGGCAATGTGCGCGTAGCGGCATCCGTCTACCAAAATCAGTTCGACCAGCCGCCCAGTTCCTGTGTGCATATCGCAATGCTATCATGGCGGTATAATAATTTCAAATACATCGGAGGAACAATGAACATTGCTAGTTTGCTACAAGGTATTGCAGGTTTTGCCTGGATTGGAGTAATTGGTGTTTTCGTTTTGATCATCGTTAGGGTGAGCCGTCGCCAGCCTGTCAAGGCGTTGAGCAGTCTCATTATTGGTCTTATAGTGGTTGCAATTCTAATGACTACCGTCGGTGCCGGTTTGGTATTTGTCGAACCGGATCAGCGGGGCGTTGTAATTACTATTGGTAAGGGCGGAATTCTTCCCGACGCGTTGCAGCCGGGAATCCACTGGATCATCCCATTCGTACAGCGAGTGGAACTTTACAGCATCGCTCGTGCCACGTATACAATGGCAGCCACCGCAGGCGAGGGCCAGGTCCAAGGCGATGATTCCATTGAAGCACGCACGAAAGATGGGCAGCAGGTATATATTGATGCTTCGGTGATTTATTCTGTGGATCCAAGCAAATTGGTGAATTTGCACATCACATGGAAACATGCGTATGAAGACAACGTCGTACGCCCCGTTTCGCGCGCTGCTATCCGTGATGCCGTTTCACAATACGGTGTAGAGGAAATTGTCAGCACAAAACGCGTAGAACTAGAGGGGAAGATCAGTGATTCCATTGAACAAGGTTTGGAAAACAACAATCTAAAAATGGTTAATTTCCTGCTTCGCAACATCCGTTTCAGCGATGAATATGCCACGGCAGTAGAGCAAAAGCAGATCGCTGAGCAACAAGCCCAGCAAGCCAAGTTCGTGGTTGAATCCAAGAAGCAGGAAGCCGAACAGGCTCGTCAGGTGGCGCAGGGTCAGGCAGATGCGGCAGTGATCTCGGCAAAAGGTGCCGCAGAAGCGCGTGTAATTCAAGCCGAGGCGGAAGCCAAAGCCAATGGGCTGCTGGCTGCGTCGCTCACGCCAGAGTTGGTGCAATATCAATACATCTTGAAACTTGCGCCCGGAGTACAGACGATCTTTGTGCCAAGTGGTAACCAATTCATTTTGCCATTACCGAGTGAGACAACAAATCCAGCGGCAACAGCACCGACAGTAACGCCATAGGTTTGTACGAGTTATACTTTATGACCAGTAACCAGAAAGACTGGTTGCTGGTCAATTTTTTATGTAGCCTTGCGAAGGTTCACATTCTTCGGCTCGCCTCAGAATATGCCTTCGCAAGGTTGAAAGAGTAACATGCCGATTCCAAAATCTGGACGCGAGATCCGCTTAACGACCTTATCCGCTTGCGCGGGTTGAGCGTCTAAACTAAGCGCGGAAGCGCTGACGCAGGTACTGCGTCCTGTGAAGGATATTTTCGATAACGCTTCCTTCCCGGACCTGTTAGTGGGTCTACGGGAACCTGACGACGCGGCAGTTTGGCGTTTGGATGAGAATCGCGCCATCGTGATAACGACAGATTTCTTCACACCTGTAGTAGATGACGCCTATGATTATGGTGCCATCGCCGCGGCAAATAGCCTCTCCGATGTGTATGCTATGGGAGGAGTACCCTTTCTCGCCTTGAACATTGCCGCGCTTCCAGATGATTTGCCGAATGACATTTCCAGTGAGATCATTCGCGGCGGTGCGGAAAAAGCGCGCGAAGCGGGAGTCGTCATCGCGGGTGGACACACCGTCAAAGATAAGGAACCAAAGTACGGACTCGTTGTCATTGGCTTTGTTGATCCGCGCAAGATGTTGAGCAAGAGCGGACTCAAGATCGGCGACGCACTTGTGCTCACGAAACCTCTCGGATTCGGAGTCACAACTACAGCATTGAAACAGGAAAACGCCAATGAAGCGGACGTGATCGAAGTTATAGATTGGATGAAGCGATTGAACAAATCCGCGAGTCAATTGGCTGTGGAATTTGGTCTGCGCGGCGGGACGGATATTACCGGCTATAGTTTGCTTGGTCACGGGATGGAAATGGCAAACGCATCTGGTGTGTCATTGAAGTTTGAGTTTGCAAAGATACCGTTTGTCACAGGTGCGCGCAAATATGCGGAGCAAGGAATTTTCCCTGGCGGTGCGTTTGATAACAAAAAGCACTTCGAGCCAAACGTGAAATTTAGTGATGCGATTGATGAAGCGAATCAAATGCTACTGTTCGATCCACAAACGAGCGGAGGCTTGCTATTGGGAGTTCCACAAGACGGATTGGAAACCTTCCTGGCGCGGGCTCAGGAAATGGGACAAGCCGCTTGGCTCGTGGGAGTTGTCGAAACGGGAACTGGAATTCAGGTCGATTACAAAGTGCCGTCAAATTGAGTAAACTTGAATTACCATTTCGATTGACAAAGCGATTGAAAAGGGTACTTGTCAGTTAGACAAGCGGCAAAGAGATGCTTCATCCATAGTAAAATATTGGTAAGCGAGAAAAATCCACAAGAATCATGTCAGAAATCCCCATAGAAATAAATTTGACTCCCGGGCTAATCACTATTGGTGTTTTGCTCATTATTAACGCGATCCTGATCATGGCTGAGACGGCGTTGCTTTCCACACGCAAAGCGAGATTACAGAATGAAGTCAATAAGGGTAATCAGCGTGCAGGGATAGCACTTAAGCTGACGGAAACCCCAAACCAATTTCTTTCCGTCACCCAAATTGGAATTACAACGATTGATATGCTGCTTGGTGCTTTGACGGGCGCAACAATTGGTGTATGGATCGACAATCAATTAAATAACTATCCTCTATTAGAACCGTATAGTGCTGTAATTGGTTTGTTGGTTGGTGTTCTACCGATCACGTACTTGTCACTCGTGGTCGGCGATCTTGTTCCCAAGCGATTGGCGATGCGTGATCCCGAAGGCGTTTCCTCTTCTGTTGCCGGGGCAATGATGTTCTTTACGCGCCTTTTTTCGCCACTCGTGAGGTTTCTCAGCTTTTCCACCGAATCGGTTTTGCGGATGATGGGCGTGAAAAATACGGAAGGGCCACTGGTTACGGAAGAAGAGATTCAATTGCTAATCGATCAAGGGACGCAGGCGGGAGTGTTCCAAGAAGCTGAGCAGGACATGGTCCAGGGTGTATTCAGTCTCGGCGAACAGCGCGTCTATTCGTTGATGACGCCGCGCACCGAGATCGTTTGGCTGGATATCGAAGACACGATTGAAGAAATCCGTATGAAGATTGCAGCGCATGATATCTCGCGCTTTCCCGTGCGACAGGATACGCTGGATGTCATTCTCGGAGTTGTTAAGGCACGTGATCTGCTTCTGGCAAGTTTGAGCGGCAATGAGATCAAACTCAAGCAGTTGCTGAAGCCTGCTTTCTATATCCCTGAAACCATGTTCGCAGGGCGGGCGCTGGAGATCTTCAAGGAAAAAGGGACAGAAATGCTATTGGTCATTGACGAGTTTGGCGGCTTGCAAGGTTTGCTGACAGTCAATGATGTGATCGAGGAAATCGTTGGCGAGATTGAGATTGAAGAACCACAAGCGACCCAACGACAGGATGGCTCATGGCTACTGGATGGCATGTTGGAAGTGGACGAATTCAAAGAGATCTTCAACCTCCCCACCCTCCCGCATGAGGACGAGTATGAAACTCTAAGCGGATTTGTCATGCTGTCCCTCGGACGCGTTCCACAAACGGCTGATCAATTCGAATGGCATGAATTGCGCTTTGAAGTCATCGATATGGACGGTCGCCGCGTGGATAAGGTGCTCGTCACTACCCTGCCTCAAAAGCCACTAGCTTTGGAGCCGCGCGATCAGAAGAAATAATCATCATAAAGCCTGCTAAAGTAGTCCTGCAGATTCATCTTAACTTCTGCAATCAATAGGAGAAACGCAATGTCATCCGAGCCTCGAACGCTGAAACCTATGCCACTGCCTCTGGCTCTGCTCTATTTTGGAATTCCTGCCCTTGCATTCATCTTCTGTGTTTATGTCCTGATTCCATTTTTCATTAATCGGGGGATGACGGAGTTCATGAGTTATAGCATCTCACTTCTGATTCCCTTGATCCTCATGCTCATCGCCTCACTGGTCGTGCTGTGGATGGAAGGTTATCCCATTAACCGGGCATCTATCCAAGAACGATTTCGCCTACGAAAAATGGACCGAACCGATTGGGTCTGGACCGTCGTATCATTTATTGTGATGTTGATTGGCGCGGGAATCTTTGGTGTTTTGGGAACTATTCTTGTTAACAAAGGGATCATTCCGCTTCCTGCAAAGATTCCTACATCATTGCTCGACCCCACAGTCGACCCTAAGAATCTGTTGACTGTGTTCACCGCCGCATTAGGACCGAACGTAAAAGGAAATTGGGGATTAGTGGTCGTTACCATCATCCTGCTTGTCTTTAACATTTTTGGTGAGGAATTCTGGTGGCGTGGTGTGATTCTGCCGCGCCAGGAATTAGTGCACGGAAAAAACACCTGGCTTGTTCATGGAACGCTGTGGGCATTGTTTCATGCCTTCAAATACTGGTCATGGATCGGTTTGCTGCCGGTCACTTTGGCGCTGTCCTTTGTAGCGCAAAAGCGGCAAAATACCTGGCCCGGCATCATTACACATTTTGCTGTAAATGGCTTGAGCTTAGTTCCACTCATTGCAGTAATCCTTCGATGATATGTCCCGAAACTTTTTACGCGCAGTGATCTTCGATCTTGGGGGAACCCTTATGTATGAGCGCGACTCATGGCATGAGGTGACGGCACAGGGCGATGAAGCTCTCACACGATATTTGATCAACCAAGGTTTGGAATTAAACTTATCCACCTTTCCGGTTGAGTTTCGACGAAGGCTCGGCGAATATTTCTCGCAGCGTGAAAAGGATCTGCTTGAGACCACATATACCTACGTCCTGCTGGAATTATTGAACGATAAAGGCTATTCAAACCTGCCTGATGAAGTTGTTCGCAAAGCATTGGACAATCTTTTTGCCGTCACCCAAACCAATTGGATTCTTGAAGAGGATGCATTATCCACCCTGCGAAGACTGGAGCGGGATGGATATCGTATGGGCTTGATTTCCAACGCGGGTGATGATCAGGATGTACATCAACTCATTCGTCGTTTTGAAATATCAGCTTATTTTGATTTCATTCTCACATCCGCGCAGTGCAGTTATCGCAAACCACATCCACGCATTTTCGAGCTCGCCATCGCGAACTGGTATTTTCTCCCATCCGAAACGGTAATGGTCGGTGACAACCTGGATGCAGACATTCGCGGCGCGAAAAGTGCGGGCTTATACGGGATCTGGATCAGCCGCCGCGCCGGTTCATCGAGCGAGGATCAGCCCCGGTTCGAGCCGGACGCGAGCATATCCACCTTATCCGAACTTCCCTCCTTACTTGATCGTCTCCAAATTTAAAGAATTTCATCTCACACCACGGATCTCATCAATGACACAAAACAAATCGCTACTTGCCTACATCGCTTTAGGTGTTGGCATTTTCTCACTTAGTTTCTCTGCCATGTTTGTTCGCTGGGCAAACGCACCAGGACCTGTCACCGCGTTCTATCGTTTATTATTTTCTGTATTTTTGTTGTTGCCCTTTTTTCTGCCGCGCATCAAAACAAATTCCTTCATCCGCTCGCGGTTCGTGATTTTTCCTCTGCTGGCTGGTGTATTCACTGCTTGCGACCTTGGGTTATGGACAACTTCGCTTTCCTATACAACCGCATCCAATGCAACATTGCTTGGGAACACATCGCCGCTATGGGTCGCGTTGGGAACATGGCTGATCTTCCAAAGAAAATTATCGGGACGCTTCTGGCGAGGGCTGGCAGTTGCCCTGCTGGGAGCAGCACTCATCATGGGCACAGACTTTATCCTGCACCCGCGCTTTGGCGTAGGAGATGCGATGGCGCTTTTCACCGGATTTTTCTACGGGGGCTATTTTCTTTTCACCGAAAAAAGCCGTGAGACATTCGACCCAATTAGTCATATCTGGTTTGTAGGTATCGGCGCGAGCATTACACTTTTTATCATTAATACCGCGTTACATAATCCACTATCTGGTTTTGAAAAAAACACCTGGTTGATCTTCCTTGCCACTGCTTTGGTATCCCAATTAATCGGATATATGTCACTTGCATATGCGCTTGGTCACCTGCCGGCTTCGGTCGTCTCACCGACTATGATTCTGCAGCCTGTTGTTACTACGATTTTAGCAATTCCTTTACTAGGCGAAATCCCCAGCGCCTGGCAGGGAATCGGTGGCGTCATCGCGCTGATTGGAATATATATTGTCAATGAATCGCATAGTAGGAGTCAACTTGAAACTCCAAATGCCTGACGTTCACTTACATAGTGCCGCATAATTTACTTTATGTTTGAATTTCAGCCTATCGCTAAGCATCCCCGAGTGGAACGGAGGGGACGAATCCATCTGCAAAGTAAAGTTAATTATGAGACAGGCGGTAAAAGACTTGTATTTTGAGCGTTGATTTCATATACTAGGGCTGTCTTCTCGTTGACTTGTCTCATTCTCCTTTTGTCAGCAGCGCCGGACTGCGCGCCCTGCATCAAATTTTTAATAAACTGCGCGCCCGCGATACCGAGAACCCCATCAGCGAACAGGATGTGCGCAGAGGCATCAGCGCCGGGACATATAAATCCCCCCACCTAAAACTTCTTAATCTTTCCAAAGAGACCAAAACCGCCTTCGAACTGAGTGGTTTCGATATGTTCATCGAAACCTTCACCAACAAGGCAAACGCTCTCGCTTCGTTTTAGTGCTTTCCAACCTATTTACGCAAGGAGAATTTCATGGATCTCAGCGCCATTGTTGAAGTTGCCGTCGGCATTATATTTGTCTGGATCGTGCTTAGCATGACGACTATCCAAATCCAGGAATGGATCACCACCCGACTCGATAAACGGGCAAAGGATATGGAGGCCTCCATCCACGAAATGCTTGCCAACCCGAATCTCAAGGCTCAATTCTATGATCACCCTATAATTCGAGGGCTGACTGCAAAAAAGAGAAGGGCGCCTTCACAAATACCGGAGTGGTTTTATCGATACCCGATTCTGCGTGGTTTCACCAAAGAGAAAAGAAAACTGCCTTCCTACATTCCATCCCAGCAATTCGCGCTTGCCTTGTTCGACATTGCAATGACCGCGAATACTGAAGCTTCCGTAATTCAGCAGGGCATATTAAAAATTCGGGACGATCTTCACAACGATCGGAAATTAACAGTACACCAGGCAGTGATCGAAGACCTCAATCTTCTCGCTGACTTGGCTCGCAGCGCGGCAGCTACCGAAGCAGGGACTGCGATCACCTTAAGAACGACAGAGATGCTGAAACAAGAAGCAACACATTTCATTGAAAGATTTCGTGAGAGACATCCCAACGTAAAGCTTGACGACAATATGGTACGAATGCTTCAGGAAAACATCGCGACTGCGCTAAGCGAAGCTACTAGGCTCAAAGGCGAAATGCAAAAAGTCGTTGACAAACAACCCGTGGATGATATCGCCGCCGGTTTATCAAAGGTTCGGCGCGGAATCGCAGCATTAAGCGTTATTAGTCCTGAAGTAAACCAAACTCTCAGCGCCTTGTTGATGAATGTGGAAGAATATGCAGTTGAGAAGGAAAAACATCTGGCACAAGCGCGACAGAATCTTGAAAAATGGTTTGATGATTCAATGGACCGCGTTAGTGGTGTGTTCAAGCGCTATTCACAATGGATGGCGTTTCTCATTGGCTGTATTGTGGCATTGGCTTTGAACGTGGATTCGATTAACCTCACGCTGTATCTATGGCGCGATCCATCTGTACGCCAGGTTCTTGCGGCACAAGCATCCAAGATTCAATTCACCCAACCAGGTTCCGAAAACAATCCACAACAGGCAGTCCAGCAACTCAGTGAGCAATTCGGAGCATTGAACCTGCCAGTAGGTTGGGGAATTGAGTTGAACAATGGGGCAATTGCTGACAATAACTGTGAGCCGTTTCCAAGTGGAAAGCAGACATTTGGGATTCCACTCCTTCGCTCCAATAAGTGTCTCGTTCCGCCGCAAGCCGACAACCAGACGAATGTAGTTCTCAAGCTGGTTGGAGTTTTCATTACCGCCCTCGCCGCCATGCAAGGTGCTCCCTTTTGGTTTGACATGCTCAAGAGATTGGTCAATCTGCGCGGCACAGGACCCAATCCAGCTGAAAAAGCAGGAAAGTAGTCCGAGAAACTTCTTCGATAAAGGGCTGTGTACACAGCCCTTTATTTTTCGCTCTAAATAACAAAACTCTTTTATAATCATCTTATGACTGATGATCTATTTGATCACGCCATGCAGGAACGCATGAAGCAGGAAGCGCCGCTGGCAGCGCGTATGCGTCCGCGCACGCTGGATGAATATATCGGGCAGGAGCATATCGTTGGCGAAGGAAAACTCCTTCGTCGCGCCATCGAAGCGGACAGACTTTTCTCATCGATTATTCTGTGGGGTCCTCCTGGCACCGGCAAGACCACGCTCGCCCAAGTGATTGCAAATACAACCAAGAGTCACTTCGTTACGATTTCCGCGATTCTTGCAGGAAAAGCCGATCTGCGCGTCATTATTGACGAAGCGCTTGAGCGCAGGAGATTACATAATATCCGTACAATCCTTTTTGTGGATGAGGTCCATCGCTGGAACAAAGCCCAGCAGGACGCGCTACTTCCACAAGTTGAAAATGGGACATTTACTCTGATCGGCGCGACAACAGAGAATCCATATTTTGAAGTCATCAAA
>WNFZ01009177.1_pt1 | contig 10025 bp, 8 predicted proteins | sample 5400081 | NCBI WGS metagenome assembly WNFZ01 (sample SAMN13153365, study PRJNA577476) | soil metagenome | isolation source: 80 cm soil or saprolite under grassland replicate 1 | place: USA:California | collected 2016-06-15
CGCGCAGATCCTCCCCACGGACGAACACCTCGCGCCTCGGGGCCGGGTGATGGAAGTGCTCTCCGAGCATCTGTGCCAGGGCTGGCTCGAGGGATACCTGCTCACCGGCCGGCACGGTCTGTTCAACTGCTACGAGGCGTTCATCCACATCGTCGACTCGATGTTCAACCAGCACGCCAAGTGGCTGAAGGTGACCCGGGTCATCCCGTGGCGCCGCCCGATCCCCTCGCTGAACTACCTGTTGAGCTCCCACGTGTGGCGCCAAGATCACAACGGCTTCTCTCATCAGGATCCGGGGTTCATCGATCACGTGGTGAACAAGAAGGCGCAGATCATCCGGGTCTATCTCCCCCCGGACACCAATACCTTGCTGTCAGTAGCCGACCACTGCCTGCGCAGCCGGCAATACGTCAACGTCATCGTGGCCGGGAAGCAGCCCGCGCTCAACCTTCTGTCGATGGATGACGCCGTCCTGCACTGCACTCGGGGGATCGGCATCTGGGAGTGGGCCAGCAACGACGAGGGCGGCCAGCCCGACGTAGTGATGGCGTGCGCAGGCGATATCCCCACGCTCGAGACACTGGCGGCCGTCGACCTGATCCGCCAGCACCTCCCCGATCTCAAGGTCAGGGTGATCAACGTCGTGGATCTCATGCGGCTGCAGCCCGACACCGAGCACCCCCATGGCATGCCTGACACGGAGTTCGACGCGTTGTTCACCACCGATCGGCCGGTCGTGTTCGCTTACCACGGGTACCCGTGGCTGATCCACCGGCTGGCATACCGGCGGGCCAATCACCGCAACCTCCACGTCCGCGGGTACAAGGAAGAAGGCACCACGACGACGCCCTTCGACATGGTCATGCTGAACGACCTGGACCGTTTCCATCTGGTGATGGATGTGATCGACCGCGTGCCCGGGCTTGGGCAGAGGGCCGCCCACGTTCGCCAGCTGCTGGCCGACCGGCAGGTGGAATGCCGCGCCTACACTCGCCAGGCAGGCGAAGACCCGGCCGAGATCCGCGATTGGACTTGGCCCTACTAGGAACGATCGGTCGCCTGGATCGGGCCCGGGCTCGACCGCCCCTCCCTCCGGACGCGGATCACGTGGACGGTGACTGCGGAGATCAGCGCAACCGACGTGCCGAGGAGGACCCCGGCCACGGCATCGGACAGCCAGTGCGCGGCGAGGTACGCGCGGGAGAGGGCCATGACCATCGAGAAGACCGCCGCCATCAGTCCCCATAAGTAGCGGCGACCCCCCTCGGGGAACAGCGCGATGACCGCTGCCACCGCCGTCACCGACGCCGCCACAGCGTGTCCGGACGGAAACGAGCCTCCGCTCACCGAGACGAGCGATCCGGGGGGCCTGGCTCTGTGGTAGACGGCCTTGAGCGAGCCGATCGAGAGTTCCGACAGGAGGACGGCCAGGACGAAGGCCGAAAAGTGCCACCACCGGCGCTTCAAGGCGAGGAATCCAGCCACGAGCAGCCTCACCGGAAGCGTTATGACGACGAGGCCCAGGAGGTTCAGGACCTTGGCAACTGCGGTCATCCGGCGGAGGAAGGCCTGGTCGAGCGCTTGGATGGAATCCCTGGCCGGCGAGGCCATGAGTACGAAGAGCAGCGCGGTCACGACGCTCAGGAGGACAGTGGTGGACAGGTCTCGTCGAGGGAAGCCAAGGAGGGGGTGCTCGTCGCGCCTCGCAGCCCCGATGCTCTTCTCGATGCCGTCGCTGGTTGGGGTCATCCGGAGCACGATACGCTCGCCTTCCCACTCATGGAGTGATGAACAAGCTCTAGAGTCTGCGCATCATGGTCAAGGTGAAACGAGCTCAGGCATGGTGGCCGCTCCTGGTCCTGGTGCTGGCGCTGCCCCTCACCACCTGCGTCTCGGTTGGCCTGGGTCCGGCAGGCGCGCGAACGGCCGTCTCGGTCACGGGCGACGACGCGGTCACCATCGCCTCGTTCGACTTCCCGGAAAGCGTGCTGCTCGCCCAGATCTACGCACGGGCCCTGGAGGGGAAAGGGTTCAGGATCAAACGGGCGCTCGATCTCGGACCGAGGGAACTGGTCGAGCCGGCCCTGGAGCGAGGCCTGGTGGAGTTCGTCCCCGAATACCTGGGCACCGCCCTGGAATTCGTCGACCCCGGATCGCACGAGGCGTCTGCCAACCTGGAGACCACGCGCCAGAAGCTCGCCGAGGCCCTCCGGGGTCGACGGATCGAAGTCCTCGCGTCGGCTGAGGCCCAGGATGCCAACGCCCTAGCGGTGACCGCTCAGACCTCCGCCGCGTACAAGCTGAGGACGATCAGCGACCTTGTTCCTGTGGCGCGAAGTTTCGTCCTCGGGGGCCCGCCTGAGTGCCCCAACCGACCCCTGTGTCTCGCCGGCCTTCGATCGAGGTACGGGCTGAGGTTCAAGAGGTTCATGCCGCTCGACGCGAGCGGCCCGCTGACCGCCGCGGAGCTCGCCTCCCGGCAGATCGATGTTGCGGTGCTCTTCACGACCGACGGCGACATCGCGGCGAAGGGCTTCGTGGTACTGGAGGACGACCGTAGCCTCCAACCCGCGGAAAACGTCACGCCCGTCGTCCGGGAAGAGGTGGTCGCCCGATACGGCGCGCGGTTCACCAGCGCCGTCGACGCCGTTTCGGCAAGGCTGACCACCGAGGCGCTCCGCGAGATGAACCGGGTCATGAGCCTCGGCTCGAAGTCGCCCGGCCAGGTAGCCCTGGAGTGGCTTCGGGCGAGTGGCCTCCTCCAGGGCTGACTTCCCGGTAGGGCTTGGGTAGAGTCGGCGCGTGGGGACGATAGGCCGTGAGGCCGTGCCTGCGACCGAGCGCCTGGCCGGAGAGCGCGGCCTTCATCGATCCAAGCGCCAACGGCGCCCGTCCGGGCGACCCCCTCCCCTGCCCCGGGAGCTCGGGGCGGGAGGGATGTTCTGGATCGGAGCGCTCATGTTCCTCGTGGCGCTGACGATCCTTCTTCTCGTCACGCAAGTGGGTAACTCCTGGGAGCACCAGGAGGGCGTCTTCTCCAGATGGATCGCCACATGGCGGTTGGGGTGGTTGAACCGCCTTGCTCTCATCGCCAACGGCCTGGGCGCGACGGCCTTCACGCGGACGCTGCGGCTCGGCACCCTCGTGGCCCTCATGGTTTTCCGCCGGTGGAGGCACCTGATCGTCCTCGTGATCTCGATCCTGTTCGTTGCCTGGCTCACCAACAAGCTGGGCACGTACTTCCTCCGGCCGCGCCCCTTGGGAGCTCGGATCATCGGGGGATGGGAGGGCTCGTCGTTGCCCTCCCGTCCGGTGGCGGAGCTGTCGGTGGCGCTCGTCGGTGTTCTGTACACGCTGGTCCCGCGGGGCCGATGGAGGGACCTGGGCAAGTTCATAGCTCCTGTGCTTCTCGCAGCCCTGGCTGGCGCCGAGGTCTACCTGGCACTCAACCACCCCGGAGACATCATGTTCGCCCTGATCCTCGGGGTCGGCATCCCGCTCGTGGCCTTTCGGACGTTCGTGCCGACCTCGGTTTTCCCCGTGCGGTACAAGAGGGGCAGGGCCGCGCATCTGGATGTGGGCGGGGTCAGAGGGACCGCCATCCGCCAGGCCGTCCAGGATCAGCTGGGTATGAGCGTCCTCGACCTGAAGCCGGTCGGCCTGGCTGGTTCGGGAGGATCCACTCCGCTCCGCCTCACAGTGGCCGGAGATCCGAATCGCTATCTGTTCGCAAAGCTCTACGCTCAAACACATCTGCGCGCCGACCGTTCCTACAAAGTCGTGCGAGCGATCCTGTACGGCACGCTGGAAGACGAGAAGCCGTACAACTCGGTGCGGCGGCTTGTTCAGTACGAGGACTACATGCTGCTGGTGATGCACGACTTCGGCATCCCTTGCGCGAAGCCGTACGGCTTCGTCGAGATAACCCCCGAGCGCGAGTACCTCCTGGTGACGGACTTCCTGGAGGGCGGGAAAGAGATCACCGAAGCCGCAGTGACGGACGACGTGATCGACGATGCGCTGGCAACCATCCGCCGCATGTGGGAGGTCGGCGTATCCCATCGAGACGTGAAGCCAGCCAACATCATGGTGAAGGACGGGAAGATCATCTTGATCGACCTGGCCTTCGGGGAGATCCGACCCTCACCGTGGCGGCAGGCGGTGGACCTGGCGAACATGATGATCGTGCTGGCGCTCCGGAGCGACCCCGATCGCATATACCAACGAGCGCTGCAGTTCTTCTCCCCTGAGGAGATCGGTGAAGCCTTCGCCGCAACCCGCAGCGTGACCATGCCCTCTCAGTCGCGAGCGATGCTCAAGCAAGATCGGAAAGCCGGGCGCGACATCCTCGCCCGGTTCCGGGAACTGGCCCCGGAGTACCCACCCATCGCCATCCAGCGGTGGAGCGTGCGGCGGATCTTGCTCACGATCTCGGTGGCCTTCGGCTTCCTCATTGGACTCAGCCTGGTGATAGACAACATCCGAACGGGAGCGCTGTGAGGTCGACCCGATTCGCTCTGGCCCTCGTCGCTGGTACGGTCGTGCTTTCAGGGTGTCAACGGCTGCAGAACACATCCGTTCCTCTTTGCCCGGGGCCAAACCGGAACGCTGCGGCTCTTGTTCTCATGGCCCAGGCAGTCCCCTCGGCCGCCTACGTTCCGTGCATCTCTGACTTCCCGGTGGGGTGGAGCTTCGGCGGCGAGCGCATCCGCAACGGGCGATCCGAGTTCTGGATGCATTCCGACCGTGCCGGCTTCCGAGCCCTGACCGTGCTCCTTACTCCGACGTGCGACGTCTCCAAAGCCGTCGAGGTCCCGCCCCAGGGGGCCAAACCTCAAATGAAACAATATGAGGAGCCGAACGCGCTTCCTCCCACGTTCTCCGGCAACCGCTACTACGTCTTCCCCGGCGGGTGCGTGACCTATCGCTTCGCGTTCGTCCACGGAGCAGTCTTCGCCCAAGCCGTGGAAGCCAGCCAGGCACTCACGTTCGTCGCCAGGGCCGAAGGTGTGACCGCCCTCGCCCAGGAAGGCCTGATCCTTTGCGGGCGCGGCGTTCGCTGCCCCGGCTGATCGTCGCCGAGACTTCGGATTCCCCTCGCACTCCGATCCGATTACGCTGCCAGAGGAACGCACCGGGGGTCATCAATGCTCGAAGCCCTGTTCGGAATCCTGATCATCGTCCTCGCCGTATGGGTTGTCCGGCGGCTCCTCGACGTCGAGCGGGGACGATGGGTGGTGACCCTGCTGGCGGTCCTGATCGGAGAAGCCTGTACGGTCATCGTCCTCAAGGTCGTCACCAAGAACGTGACGAATCTTCCCCTGCGGGCGGTCTTCGGCGTCTACGCGCTCGTCACTGTGTTCGCGATGTTGGCCGTCGTGCTCGTGGAGCTCATCGCCCGGCCGGGAGGTCGCCGACGCCGTCGCGGTATCCCCCACCCGATCCTAGGCGTCCGTCGGCTGGCAGGCCGCACCGTCCGCTACACACAGGTCAGCATGATCGCGATTCGACACGGCCTGGTCCATACGGGGGGTAGCGATCCCCAGGTGAGGGGTTCCCGACTCGGGCGTTCGCTCGGCGCCGCCCTCGAGGATGCGGGCGGGCTGTTCGTCAAGTTGGGCCAGGCCATGGCCGCTCAGCCTCACATCGTCACCCGAGCGGTGGCGGCCGAACTGGCCAGGTTGCAGGACCAGGCCGCTCCTGCGGACCCGGTGGCCGCCCGAGCCGTGATTCAGGAGGAACTGGGCCCCCCGGAGGAGATTTTCGACGAGCTCTCCGCGGATCCAATCGGGTCGGCGTCGATCGCCCAGACCTATGTCGGCCGGCTCCGCTCCGGGCGTGAGGTCGTGGTGAAGGTGCAGCGTCCAGGCGTACGCGAGTCCGTCGAACAGGACCTCGACATCCTGATCCGTCTCACCGACCGCCTGGACCGCCGGACGACGTGGGCGAAATCGCTGGGCCTCAAGGAACTGGTCGCGGGGTTCGCAGAGGAGACCCGCGAGGAGCTCGACTTCCGGATCGAGGCCGCGAACGGCATCGCCGCAAAACGTAACCTTCACGACTCCGACCCGATCACAGTCCCCGACGTGATCGAGGAGGTCTCCACCGGTCGTGTCCTGGTGCAGGAGCGAGTCGACGGCCGGAGCGTCGGGGCACCCGGCATCCTGAATGGTCTGGACACGGCGCAACGCCAGGCCCTCGCCGATGCCCTCCTCTCGCTGATGATTCGGCAGATGCTCGAGGGCCTGCCGTTCCACGCAGACCCGCATCCCGGCAATGTGTTCCTGCGCCCGGACGGTCGGCTCGTGCTGATCGACTTCGGGGCCGTTGGACGACTCGACCGCTTCGAACGTTCCGGGCTCATCGACATGATGCGGGGCCTGCAGAGTGAAGACCCCTCTCTCGTCCGCGAGGCAGCCCTGCGCATCGGCTCCCACACGAAGCGGATCGATCAGGAGGCCCTCGACCGGGAGCTGGCCCACTTGCTGTCCCGAGCCATCCGCGCCGAGGCCAGGATGAATCCCGAGGTCTTCGAGGAAGCCCTGTTCGTGTTCCGAGACTTCGGGATCGTCCTGCCCCGGTCCACCACCACGCTGTTCCGAACCCTCGTCACCTTGCTGGGGACCCTCGATGTGATCGCTCCGCGCTATGACGTCGCCGAAGGGGTGCGAAGGACGGGCGGGGAGGTGCTGGCCAAGCAGGTGGCTCCCCAGAACCTCCAGGAACTCGTCATGCAGGAGGCGGTCAGCGCGGGCCCCGTCCTCAGCCGCCTTCCCCGGGAGCTCGACGAGATAGCTCGAACGCTGCTGAGCGGCGAGCTCCGCACGCGAGTGAGCCTCTTCTCCGAAAGAGACGACGTGCACGCGGTCCGGACCATGGTGAATCGGCTCGTCACGGGCCTGATCGGCTCCGCCTTGGCCCTCTCCTCTTCGATCCTGTTGACCGTTCAGACTCCGCCTGGGCCGGGCGGGGTGAACCTGCTCAATCTTCTGGGTGGGATCGGGCTGTTCTTCTCGGTGCTGCTGTTGCTGCGGCTGGTGGTGCAGATCCTGCGCGAGCGCGATTGACGTCAGCCGACAGCTGGAGTCGCCGCGACGGCCGGCTCCGCGGGTTCGGTCGGTACCGGCTTGCGCCAGCTCTTCTTCCGCTGCCAGATCACGTAGGTGAGGGCTCCCACGGGGATCTGAAGGATGAATGTGAGCGTTCTGAACACCAGGACGGCCGCCGCCACCTGCGCCTTGAACAGATCCAGAGAGACGTCGGCGTGGGCCTTGCCCGCCACGTAAAGTCCGCCGATGTACCCCAGCTCGACCAGGCCGAGTCCTCCTGGCGTGATGGGGAAAGCAGAGATGAGGCGTACGAAGGCGAACACGCCCAGGACCTGGGCCCAGCTGATCTCGTGCTCAGCGACTCCAACGTGACGGAGGGCGAGCAGCAGAACGAGGTACAGCGCGAAGTGGCTGACCAATGCCGAGACGGTGAGCGCCGGCCAACGCTTTGCGATGAGCCCGATCGTCTGATGGCGAAACCGGGCGGCGGCTTCGCCCCAGTGGACCGGGGGTTTGTGGAACGGCTTCCGGACAAGGGAGGCCAACTTGCCGAGTCCCCCACCGATGGCCCGGGCCATGGACTTCTTCCACAGCATCCCGGCGAACAGTCCGACAGCACATAGAAGCACCGCGATACCGATCGCAGTGGGGATGATCAGGGCCGCGTTCGTCCTCCCGGTGGCGGCCAGCGCAGCGAGGGCGATGATGGGCATCCCCAGCTTGATGAAAGTGTTCCAGACACCAGTGATGATCGTGGTGAGGCCGATCTGCGCGTTCGTGAAGCCCCATGACCGGTACATGGTGTAGGTCACACCGTTGGCGATGAACCCGCCGAAAGGAATGGTGTTGGCGATCGAGGTCGACGACTGATTGTTCACGGCTGCCTGGCCCATTGTCAGCCCCGGCATCGAGGCCACCATCAGCGGCCAGTAGGTCACGATGTTGAGGACACTGACCAGGATCAGGCTGATGATTTCCACCCAGGTCATGTCGCTGACGGCACGCCAGACGTCGCCGTAATTGGCGATCTTGGGGATGGCAAAGGCGAAGATCCCCACCACGATGACGACGGAGATCACGACCTGCGCGATGCGGATCAGGCGCTTCCGGGTCGACTTGTCCACGAACCACATCCCCCGAGGGCAGCCTAACTCGAATCGCCGCAGGACACGAGCGCCACCCTTTGGATGCTGGGATATCAGACCGACGTGCTTGAGGGGCTACTGAGGAGCGCCGCAGGACTCGTACTTGTCGGCCCGTGTTACGAGCCACCCCGCCTTTTCGACGCGGAAGACCTCGTAGGCGCCAATCTTCACTGCGCCCTGGACCTCCTCCACGAGAGCGCGGTCCGACCCCAGGGTCTGGATCCGAAGGTCTCGAGCGCCTGGCCGGTAGGAACGCACCGCTGCAAGCGGCGTTGCCTCACCTCTGGCCCCTTCGGCGTAATCGACGAATGCCGTCGAACCACACTCATATCGTGGGAGTTGCTGGCCCCGGTCGGGCTGTGGGAGTTGCTGGCCCCGGGTGGTCTTCTGGACGTGAGCTGCAGGCCGGGCGTCGGTGCGGACAAGGGAGGCGACGAGGACCGGCCTTCGCGCCAGGCTGATCGTGGAGACGAGCGCCACTCCGACGACCACGGCAAGGGCCAAGCTGACGACGACGCGCTGGTTGATTGGTGAACCCCCTTCGGACAAATGATACAACCAAACCGAGCGCCGCGGCTAGGCCCCATTGGGGCCATTTTGGACGGCGGTGCCCGGGCCAGACCGCCGCGTGCCCCAAGCCGAATTCGTCGCCGCGGACCACGCCCCCTTCGATCCTCGGGTGCGAACCTCCGCGGCCTTCCAGGTCGTCACCCGATGATCAGTCTTCGGAGGCGTCGCCCTTGTGTTCCGGTTCGTCCTCCGCCAAGAGGCGATACAGGCTCTTTCGAGCCTCGGTGAGGATCTCTTTCGCTCGGGCGATCTGTCGCTCGGTCCCGGTCTGGGCCACCTGCATGACGGCCGCCGCCATCCCGAACCCAACTTCTCGAAGGTCGATGAGCGGGCCGGCATCGCCGAAGGCATCCCACGGTGGAGGAGTCTCCTCGCCGCGCTTCTTCACCTCGGCCGTCCCAGCGTCGGTCAGATGGAACACGCGGCGCCCCTCGGTCTCCTCGCTCCTGATCAATCCCTCGTCTTCCAGGAGTTGAAGGCTCGGGTAGACAGACCCGGGGCTCGGCCGCCACACTCCCCCGCTCCGCTGCGTCAGCTCCTGGATGATCTGGTACCCGTGCATTGGGCCTTCGGCAAGCAGAACCATGATCGCCGCGCGGACGTCGCCGCGACCGACTTTCGGTCCGCGCCCGAAGAAGGGCCCCGGGATCCTGACCGGGCCGCCCCAGGGATCGAAGCCCGGCCCGAACCTGCGCCGGCCGTGGTGACCGCCATGGCGACCGCTGTGCCGCCTGGCCGCAGCCGCCATCGCCATCCATCTCTTCCGCGCCCACCACCACTCGTCTCCGCGATTCCCGGCGAAGGGACCGGCTGGGTACGACATCTCCGCGTGCATGGATCGCTCCTCCCTTCCTCGGTGCGGTTCTCGGTGCGGTTCTCGGATCCGGTTCTCGCGTTGCATCACGATATATCGCGAGCGGTCTATAGTCAAGCTGGCCCGGCGAGGCAGGTGGCCCTTGTGTCGACGAAACATAGCCACCATCCGTTCGGTTCACTCCCATATACTCTCCGGCTCGCGCGACGAGGGTAAGGAGGTTTGCGATGTCTGAACCGGCCATTCTCGCCGAGGGCTTGACGAAACGGTTCGGCAACGTCTTGGCCCTGGACGGGATCGATCTGGAGGTTGAGGAGGGCTCCGTCCTGGGACTCCTCGGCCCCAACGGCGCCGGCAAGACCACGGCGATCAGGATCCTGGCCACACTCCTCAGGCCCGATGCGGGACGAGCCCTGGTCGGCGGATTCGACGTGGTCCGGCAGCCGG
>WNFZ01013673.1_pt1 | contig 10025 bp, 10 predicted proteins | sample 5400081 | NCBI WGS metagenome assembly WNFZ01 (sample SAMN13153365, study PRJNA577476) | soil metagenome | isolation source: 80 cm soil or saprolite under grassland replicate 1 | place: USA:California | collected 2016-06-15
AGAAGGTGTCACCGGGTTTGATGCTGACCGGGACGTCTTGGTAGATGCCGCCGTTGCCATCGCTGGTGTTGGTCGCCGCGAACTGCGTGCCCTCGTACGGGTCGTTACCGGTGACACCGGGACCGTAGGTGACCGCGTTCGTCTGCGGCATCACCTGCCACGACCCGAACCCGTGATTGAACCCACCATTGACCGCCAGGTTCTTGGGCGCCTTCACCTCTGAGCCGGCGGTCACCGTGAACGCGAAGGTGTCCTCGCCGCCGTCGACGTGGATCGTCTTGGTCCAGGAGCCGGCGTCAGTACTGGCCCAGGCGTTGCCCGAACCGGACCAGTTGCCGTTAGCGTCGGTGTACTGGCCGTAGAACGCCTCGTCCTCGACGGGGACGCCGTTACGGCTGGAGGACCAGTAGATGGGGCTGTTGGGTTGCGTCCCAGTCACGGAGTACACCGGAACTTCGCCCACCTGGAAACTGGTCTTGTTCAGACTGACCTTGGTGTTCGTCTGGTAGAAGCAGCCGGTGGTGGGCAGGTACTGTGGCGGCTGCAGCGCGGTCCCGGTGTCGTAGATGCTCAACAGCATGTCCTGCGGGCAGTACCTGGTACCGGTGCCCCTCCCGGTCCGGATCTCGAAATGCAGGTGGGGATGACCCGCGGCGCTTCCGGTGTCACCGGATTCGCCAATTTGGTCGCCGGCGAGGACCTGCGCACCTGAGGCGACCGACCGAGATCTGAAGTGGCAGTAGAGATAGTAGACGTCGTCCGCTCTGATATAGACGCCGACGCCGCATTTTCCGGTGTCGCTCGACGTATAGCTGATGGTGCCCCCCTTGACGGCGTACACCGGGGTACCTCTCCCCACTGGAAGGTCGATCGCTGGGTAGTTATGGTGCGGCGCGGCATAATAGGACCGGTCAAGTTTGTCACGCGGGACCGGCAGCGATGCGTACGGCGCCAGGCCCGTGTCGAATACTCCCGATCCGATGGTGACGGAGAGCGTGTTAGTGCCGACGCCCGCGCATTCGGACACGTAATGCCAGGGGTAGGGCAGCTGGCCGCAGGGTCCCCAGGGCGTTCCGTCCAGGGTCCTCAATGCCAGGGCAAAGCCGACCTCCGCCTTTCGCAAGCCAGGGTCGACCCGGCCGTCAACAGGTATCGATCCGGAGCTGGTTCCTCCGGTGCCCTGTCCGAAGCTGAAGAGGTTCCCCCGGCTGACGATGGAGTCCTTGTTGGGCGTCCCATTGGTCCGGTCCCACAGATACGACTGGCCGACGCCGGCCAGGTAGAAGTTGCAGTCGACCGAACCCCGATAGTTGATCTGGATCACGGCGCGTCCGCCACCCGGGCTCGGGGTGCTGATAGACCATCCGATGTCCGGACTGCAAAGCGGACCTTCGCCCTCGTCGGCCTGCGACGTCGATCCACCACCGGTGAGGGTGGCGGGGTGGTCTCCGGCAGCCCGTGCGGCGGGCGCCTCGGCCACTGTCACCGTGGCAACCATCAGGGCGACGAGCACGGCCCGTGGCCATGTTCGCATGCGACGATGCACGTTTCCTCCTTCATGCGTTCGGGCTTCTCATGTGATTCCGCTCGCGTGCACCTGGTGCCGTGGCGGTCCCCTTCCCTACCGGCTGCAAAGAGCCGCTGGCGACGACTACGGCCGTCGGGGGAGCGAGCCTGGGCGGCACGCTGAGTCGGCGTTAGGCCGAGGTTAGGAAGGGCTTCCGTGGGCTGTCGTGAGTAACCGGACTACTCGATTTGCTCCGGCAGCCCCGGACGATTACTCAGCAGCAGTGGGGTGACCGGGCCGGGTGCGGTACCGGGAAAGGCCGTGTCGGCAACGTGTCAGCCGGTGTGGCCGCCATCGTGGCCGCCGCGGCGGCGGGCACGACCGAGTCCGGCTCGATACCGTCGCAGCCCAGGGCAGCGTCGCTCACGCTGATCGAGTCGTGGCAGCGCCCGTCGAACAGCAGGATCCAAGCGCCGCCGCATCGGCCGAATCCTGGCCGGGCGACCGGCCGCGCTGGAAAGGATCCGCTCTGCCTCACCGGCCCTGGCCGCAGCCCCGGTACAGGACCCGGGCCCGGGTCACGGCCCACCGCACGGCCCACGTCATCGCCGGCCGGCGGGTGCGGCAGCACGCGCGCGGCCTCGGTGTAGTGGCCGTTGCGGTCCAGCGCCTCAGCACGCAGCTGGTCGGCCGGCCAGCCACCACCCGCCTCCTGGGCGGCCCGGGCCAGGGCCTCCGCCAGGTCGAGATCGATCCTGGCGTAGGCCCGCCGCGCGGCGGCCAGCGTGAACTGCACGCGGGCCACGCTGGTGTCGCTCTACCAGTTCCATACCTGTCATGCGTGGCGGTGGCCGAGTCGCTGAGCGCGGCGTGCTGGTGGGTGACCGAGGCCGCGGCTACCTGCCGCGCGAGCGGCTTGCCGGGCTGGCCAACTACGACGTGCCCGTTGTGGCAGACTTGGGGGACGCCGACCGCAAGTGCGCCACGGTCTGGCGCGTCGGAGCGGTCAGCGAGAACGGGGCAACAGGGGACCGAGCGGCCCCAGGTCGAGGTTGAGATCCTCTTCGGACAGTCCGTACCGCCGCCGCAGCAGTGCCATGCGATCCGCCAGCAGCATCAGCGTCAGGCCGAGGCGCTCCTCCTCGTCTTCGGTGAGCCCGCCGTGGTCGATGCGCCGCAGTGCCTGGCGCTCCATGAGCTGGCGCAGCAGCTCCACGACCGTGAGCGCCAACCGGACGAGGTCGCGCTCGACGGTGTCCGGGTCGGTGGCGATGCGCCGGCGCAGCGTCGGAGCTGAGGGAGTCGACGTCATGGGGCCTGCCCTCCGCCGGTGATGGAGGTGACGAGTGCGCGCAGCGAGATGTGCACCAGGTCGATGTCGGCGATCGCCAGCGTGAGGTCGCCGGTCAGCACCAGCCCGTCGACGAGGAGCCGGTCGAGCAGGTCCACCAGCGCGACCTCGCGGGGCGCCCGCGCGTCGGGGCTCACGCTTTCTCTCCTTCGTCGTCTACGGCCGCAAACGAGTAGGGCGCCCACGGACCGGTGACCTCCACGTGTACGCCGGCCGCGTCAGCCCCGAGACGGCGAGCCCGATCGGCGAACTGCTCGGCCCGCCGAGCGTCAACCAGGTACGCCGCGTTGAGGATGTTCTCGCCCCGCGCCCCGGACGGCCGTGTGCTCTGCGGCCGGTGGCGTCGGTGCTCGACGGCCAGGTCCGCGAGCGCCGCGGCTACGCGGTCCGCCGTGGCGGTCGCCCGCCGCCACGCGTCGTCTCGCTGGTGCCTCTGTCGCTGGCGCCGGCGGAGGTAGTCCCGGCCCGGGCTGCCGGATGCCGGAGCGGGTCCGGCCGGCTCGGCAGGCATTTCCAGGTAGACCTTCACACCCAGCTCGACCCGCCCGGTGAGCCGGTCGAGCGCGGCCTCGAACTGCCCGTACCCCCGGCGCAGGACGTCGGTGACACGCTGGTCTCCATTCTCGAGCCTGGCACGCAACGCGGCCTCGTCGATCCCGGCGCGCGGGATTGTGCTGGCCACGGCGACGATGCCGCGGTAGCCGACCAGATGGACCGGCGTCTCGTCCACCCCCCGCAGGCCGGCGATCAGGATCCGGTCGAACGCCCGGGCGACGGCGTAGGTATAGGTCAGCGGTGCGCTCATCGGGTCACCGCCTCCCGATCCGAGGTCTCCAGCTCGGCGATCCGCTGGAGCAGGCGGCCGTTCTCGACCGCGAGGTCCCGCGAGGCGCGCGACGACAGCGAGGGGTCGTGCTCCCACCAGTCGATCCCCAGCTCTCGGGCCTTGTCCACGGACGCCACCAGGAGCCGGAGCTTTATCGTCAGAAGTTCGATGTCGAGCAGGTTGATGGTGATGTCACCGGCGATGACCATGCCCTTGTCGAGCACGCGCTCGAGGATGTCGGCGAGGTTCGGCGACGAGCCCCGTGTGCTCGGCCAGGGGCTCAACTCGGTCATGAGGCACCCCTCTCCAGTCGGTCCAGGACCTCATCCTCGCGCCGGTCGAACTCCTCGGCGCTGATGAGCCCTCGTCGAGTTCCCGCGAGAGCTTGGCCAGCTCGCGGTGGACCGCTGCCGGGCTGTAGCACTCCCGGGCAGCGGCCTCGACCACCCGGTCGATCGTCCACAGCGCAACCCTGCCCGGGGCCAACGGAAGCAGCAGCAGCTCCGACAGCAGTCCCATCGCGACCGCCTATTCGCCCGCGCCGTTGGCGGAGACGAAACTGTACGGCGGCAGTGGGCCGTATACCCGCACGTCCGCGTACCCCGCCACCTCGCCCCGCACCTGGGACGCCGAGGACTCGAAGTCCTCCAACCCCGTCGTGGCGACCAGGAACGAAGCGTTGACAAAGCACCCATCGACCGGTGGGCCGAGGCGCACCTGCGACGCGTACGGCCGCAGCCGCGCCACCACACGCTCCGCATCCTCAGAGCGCCGCTCCTGCATGGCGGCCGCTACCCGCTCGCCGAACGCCACCTTGTCCTGGTAACTGCCGCCGCCCGACGCGCGCAGCGCTTCGTTGCGCTCGCGCAGCGCATGATGCCGCGACAGCAGCTGGGCAAGGACCGCGTCCTCCTGGTGTACGCCCTTGACGTTGAGCTCCACCTGGCCCTCGAGCCGCATTAGCAGCTCGGCGTAGCGCTCCGCGCCCGTGCTGAGCTCGCGACGTACCGCGTCGTCGTCCGGCGCCGCCATCCCGAACCGCATCGGCAGGACCGTGCCGACACCACACAGAGTCTCCAGGACGCGCTCGTGTGCCTCAAGATCCCGCCGCTTGGCGCGCAGGTTCGCGGGCGCATCGCTGACCACCGCGACGAGGCCGTCCTGTCGGACCAGCCGCAGCGGCGGCGCATCTGCGCCCACACCGACCAGGCCGTCGACCGGCAGCGGGTGTGCGGGGTACGTGAAACCGTAGACATACGTGCTCATTGGTCATCCCCTTCCGATTCGACTACGGCCCTACTTCTCGCGCCCGTCGGGGGTCACCAGGTCTTCGATGGTGTCAACGATCGCCCTGCCCGCCCCGGTCAGGGCGCCCTTCACCTTGCCTTCCGCGGCGTTCTCGGTCACCTCGCCAATGAGCCCCGGCAGCCCCACCGGCTGCGAGCCCCCGGTGAGGTCGAGGCGGTTACACGCCTCGGCGAAACGCAGGTACGTGTCGACGCTGGCCACGACGACCCGCGCGTCGATCGTCAACACCTCGATGCCTACCAATGACACGCGGATGAATACGTCGATGACGAGGCCGCGGTCCAGGATCAGTTCGATGACGTTGTAAAGAAGATTGTTGGAAGACCCTCCGGTACCCGACGGTTGGGCCATCACGGTCATGATCTTTCGCCTCCTGACTGTGCTATCTCACTTCGCCCGCGCGCTATGGCGCGCCCTCTAATCCGCGTCGCCGCGGTTGTACCGGCGTACGCGCTCGTATCCCGCGATGTCTCCCGCATCGTCCGTAGTCACCCGGTACGTCGCGAGCAGGCTTGCGGTGTCGGGGATGCGCCGCAGCTCGACGACCTCGACCGTGACCTGCCAGCCCCCGTCGATCTGGGCCAGCCCCGAGACCGACACCGGCTCCTGACCAGTCAGCTCCCGGAACTGCTCACGGACCTTCCTGACGCGCGCCACCGCCGACACGGCCTCGGCTGCTGTCATGACAGCGCTCCTTTCGTGCTGAGCCACCCACAGAACCAGCCACCGTCCGCGTCGTTTTCCACGCGCGTCCGGGGAGGTTTCGTGCGGCAGCCTCGCCAAGGCTAGGAAGGCGTCCCGGTGTCTGTCGTGAGCAACCGGACTACTCGATTCGCTCCGGCGTCCCGGGACAACTACTCAAACAGCACGTGACCAGACCGGACGCGGTACCAGGAAAGGCCGTGTCGGCAACGTGTCAGCCGGCGTGTCGGGTCTTGCCGGTGGTGTCGGCGGGCCCAAGGTGGCCAAGGAGTGGGGCGAGTGCGCGGCGGCCGGAAACGCCGAGCTTGGCGTACGCCCGGCCGAGGTGGTTGTCGACGGTGCGCGTCGACAGGTGGAGGGTTCGCGCGATGTCCTGGGCGGACCGGCCGGCTGCGGCCAGGCGGACGATCTCCCGCTCGCGGCGGGTGAGTCCGGTGAGCGGGTCGGCCAGGTTGAGCAGTGGCGTGTTGGCTTTCGGGCAGGCGTCGATGAGGGCGGCGGCCTGCTCCTGGGATCTGACCGCCCGGCGCCGCTCGCCGGCGCGGCGGTGCGCGCGGGCCGCGGCGGTGGCCGTCTCGGCGGCGTGCAGGCGGTATCCGAACGAGGCGAAGGCGGTCGTCGCATGGTCCAACGCGTCGCCGTCACCGTCGGACAAGGCGCCCGCGGCTTGGGCCATCGCGGAGCCGACCGGGCCCTCGACCAGGTTGCTGAGCTTGGTGAGGCGGTGGCGGACCGCGTCCGCGTCGCCGAGCCGGGCGGCGTCGTAGAGCGCCATCATCTCGATGGTGGGCTGTTCCCCGTCGCGGGCGAGCGCGGCGGCGTACCGGGCCTGCTTGGCCGGCTCGGGCAGGCCGGTCGCGGCCTGCGCCCAGGCCCGGTTCAACTCGGCCCAGGGCTCGTACAGGCGCCCGGCCTCGCGTCGGCGGTCATCGGCGCGGTCCAGCCAGCCGGTCGCGTCCGCGGCGTCGCCGCACAGCGCGGCCACTGCGGCGAGCTCGGCGAAGCAGTGCCGCAGCAGGTGATACGCGTCGGAGTCGGCCAGCAGCACGGCCGCCTCGCGCAGCGCCGCCGCTGCCAGGTCCAGGTTGCCCTGAAACCTGGCGACGATGCCTCGGTACACGGCCCAGATGCCGGCGACCGTGCCCATGGTCTTGTCCGCGGTGGATTTATGCGCGGTGGCCTGGAACCGACCGTCGGCCAGCAGCCAGGCCTCGTGTGCCGCCCCGGTGAACAGGTGCCGCAGGCATCCGGCGATGCCGAGCAGCGTCGTTCCCCAGGGTTCCTCGGACAGCCCGCGCACGGCATCCATTCCCCGTTCGTACGCGGTCTGCGCGTGGTCGAACCGGCCGAGCAGGCTGGCCGCTATCGTGGCCGCCGCCGCGGCGGGCACGATCGAGTCCGGCTCGGCGCCGTCGCAGCCCAGGACGGCCTCGGCAGCCCTGATCGAGTCCGGGCAGCGCCCGTCGAACAGCAGGATCCACGAACGCGTCGCATCCGCCGGGCCCTGGCCGGGCCGACCGGCCGTGCCGGAAAGGATCCGCTCCGCCTCACCGGCCTGGCCGAACCCCCAGTACAGGACCCGGGCCCGGGTCACCGCCCACCGCACGTGCTCCACGTCATCGCCGGCCGGCGGGTGCGGAAGCACGCCCGCGGCCTCGGTGTGGCGGCCGTTGCGGTCGAGCGCCTCAGCAAGCAGCTGGTCGGCCTGCCAGCCGCCACCCGCCTCCCGGGCGGCCCGGGCCAGGGCCTCCGCCAAGTCGAGATCGATCCTGGCGTAGGCCCGCCGCGCGGCGGTCAGCAGTAGATCCGGGTCGGTGCGCCGTTGCGCCCGCAGGTGTGCCAGCCCCGCAAACAGGTGATCGTCGCGGCGGCGCATCGGGGTATCGGCCAGCGCGGCGGCGATCCGCTCCCAGACGCGCCGCACCCGCGCCGGCGCTAGCCGCGCCCGGATGATCTCGGCGTACAGCGGGTGCGCAAGCCGGACCAGCACCCGCCTGCCCGACCGCTCGCTCACCATCAGCCCAGTACGCTCGGCCGCAACAGCGACGTGCGGGCCGACCAGGCGATCGAGCAGGTCCAACGACAACGGCTCCCCGCAAGCGATCACCTCAAGGGCATCGCCGACGTCGTCCGGCACCGTATCCAGACGCGCGGCAACCACCTCCGCCAGGCGTGTGGTGACCGGCAAGCCGCCGGTCCACCGCCACAGCCCGGCCTGCTCGCGCAGCACACGGGTCTCCGTGCCGGCCTGAAGCAACTCCCGCAACAACAACGGGTTACCGGCGCAGATCCGGTGCAGTTCCCGGCGGCTGACCGCGTCAAGCACGCCGTCGAGAGTATGGTCGACGATCTCGTCCAGCGCCCGGGAACCCAGCGGGCCAAGGTCGAGCCGGACGGTCAGATTCTCCCGCCACAACGCGGCCACCGCGTCCGGCGTGTCCTCGCCCAACCGCACGGTCACCAACACGAACGCCAGCCGCCGCATCGCAAGATGATGCACAAGCGCGGCCGAGGGATCATCGAGCAGATGCGCGTCGTCGACAGCCAGCACCATCCGCCGGCCGCCACTCGCCGTAAAGTGACGCGCCGCATGCAGGAAGGCAGCCAGCCCACCGTCGTCGGGACAGTTCGGCGGCAACAGATGAGAAACCGCACCCAGCGGGATCACCGCCGCCGACCGCGTCGCCGTCACCCACTCTGCGCATCGGCCGGGCGCCGCCAGACGAGCCAACGCCTCACGCGCCAGCCTCGTCTTACCAACCCCGGCATCACCCACGATGACAACGCCGGACACGCTCGCCTCACGATAGGTCGCGGCAATGGACCGCAACTCCTCGTCCCGACCAACGAACGGCCAAGCCCGCACCGACGCACCCTCTCCCGGACCGGCACCGCGACGTTCTCCCGCCGACGGTAGTTCGGCAGACATCGCCTCACATAGGTAGTTTCAGGCCGTCGACAGGTCGGAATACGGACACTCCCGGGACGCGCCTGCGGCGACCGCGCTACGGCGCGTTGCTGAGCCCGGCGACGGTCCCCGGGCGGTCTTGGCGCGGCGGGTCGAGAAAGTACGAGTTAATCGCCAATCCGTCGCGAGGTCGCTGTCGACGACGATGCCGCCGCGGAACGTTGCGCCAACGGTCCTCCTCGGCGGCCCTGGCTGCCGGCACACGGCCGGACGCGCAAGCGCCGTCAACGGCTACCTCGATGCCGCGCCGCCCAACGACCCCAGCAAAGCCGAGTGCCGCGCTGGAGCCGGTACCAAACCGACCCCAAGATGACGCCACCGCTGAAAGAGGACACGTGACCACCCCGCGAGCCCCATGGCCGGCACCGGCGGCGGTCCGCCAGAACAGGGCAGGCGCGCACCTAGACACGGCAAGTGCGCTGACAAGCCACAACCGCATCGGTCCGTGGTGCCACTATTCACGAACATCGACCTGGACCGGCCAGGGATGGAGCCGGAATTCGCGAGCACCTGATGCCCAGGTGAGGCAGAACAAACTACGTCTGTACACCGCCAGCCGTTGCCGATGAGCCACATCAAGAATGGCCTCGACTGGGATCGGTGCCCGGCCCTTGGTGTGATCTGCGCCACCGAGCGTTAGCCGGCAATACGGACACACTCTCGGCTCAACACGGTGAGTGCGGCAAGAAGCCACAACAACTGCGGCGGCGTCTGTGTCCGCGGCGGCCAGAAGCACTGGCGGCACCTGCTGGAGGTTTTCCCCGACCGGTACGCCGAAGCCGAGCACCACGAGCAGCAGCTGCGCGCCGAACTGGGCGACGTGGCCATCCTGCGCGAACGCCGCGGCGGCGTATCCCGCCCGCTGACCCTGACCGAGCTGCGGCACCGTCAGCCTGCTGAACACCACCTCGGCCGCTAACTCACGTCCCTGCCTGGCCCGGCGGCGCTGAGTACTGGAACTCCGCTGCTCCCGACCCGATCAGGGTTGGTGGTCACCGCATTGCGAGTCCCGTCACAACCCTCACAGCCGGCCGCTTGGCGTAACCGGCGTGCATGCACCAACCCGCCCGGACGTCCACCGTAAGAAGGGAACCGGTAGCAATGCCCACCGACGTCGCTGCCTGGCTGGTCACCGAAATGACCGGCCTGACGATCGACGACCATCGTGGCCGTGTCAACCTAAATTGGATCTGGCCCGCTTTCGTTGATCGAAACTGGTCCTTGGCTGGGTCACGTGGCGAGGAGGACCCTCTTGCGGAGGAGGTCGAACTTCGCGCGGCCGAACATCTGCCTCTTGATCATTTTGATGCGGTTGACGTGGCCCTCTACGGCGCCGGAGCTGTGCGGCAGGGTCAGTCCATTG
>WNFZ01013546.1_pt1 | contig 10024 bp, 10 predicted proteins | sample 5400081 | NCBI WGS metagenome assembly WNFZ01 (sample SAMN13153365, study PRJNA577476) | soil metagenome | isolation source: 80 cm soil or saprolite under grassland replicate 1 | place: USA:California | collected 2016-06-15
CCGTAGCTTTATGCGAAGGTCTGGAGGAATCTCTCACTATCACCTTTTGACGTTTCACCGCGCGTGACTCAGCCTGTAAATTTTGAATTCTGGAGTCCCCTCGATCAGCGTTGTGCTTTCGGTGAGATGCTGTGCGAATTCCGGATAGTAATCCAGCCACCAAAAAGTATCGGCGGTGAGAACAAAGTGCGTGGCGCCGCGGCCACGCAGTTCTTCAAGATCGGCAATTGCCTCTGGGCTATCACTCGGATTGCCATGGTAGATCCCGCCTTCCTCGAGGAAATGCCAACCCTTGCGCTCCGCGTAATAAAATATCGTCGGATCGCCAGTATCGGCCGCGATAATCAACGAATCTGGTGTTGTCGTTTTTCGCAGCTCCAGACCGGCATTGCGAAGTTGAGCAGCTGACGACTCGTAAAGCGGTCGCAGATATAGGTAAGCAAGAATTGCGAACGAACTCGCAAGCAAGATCGATAATGTCACCATCGCAACGCGCGAAAAGGAGATTTTCGATCCGATAAACGCACAACCCGCCCCCGCAAACGCGGCAGCGATCGGCACGAGAGGAAGCTGATACCATGGATGGCGATTGCCGTAGCCCACCGCCATAATGAACAGAACCATGGCAGCAAGCCACCAATCAAAGAGGTAGCCGTATTTCCCACGCCGGGCGACAAACAGACCGATGAGTGCCATCATCGCCAGGACCGGAGTCAGGCTCGATGTTGCGGTCATTCGCAGGATGTTCCAGTACCAAGAAAAATTCTCGAACCGGATCCCGCCCGCGCCGAAGAAATGATGCGGATAAAATTTCCCGGCAATCTGATGCGCGTGCCAGTACCACGCGACCGAAGGTAAAATTGTAATCGCTGCAAAAAACCAAAGCCCGGGTCGTTTCAGAAAATTCCAACCCCATTTTTGCCACACGAGAAACAGAAGTGGCGCGCCAATAACCGCAGTCGGCAACTTGATAAGCAGCGCCAATGAAATCGCGACGGCGCCGGCAAAAAACGGAACATAGGCTTGTAGCCTGTGCCCCGAAAGCTTTCGGGGGACATTTTGTCCGGTGTCTGTCCAGCGGGTTTCAAACCCGCTTGGCCCACAGAGCAAATCTCTATGTTCCATCCAGCGCAGAAAGAAATACAAACCAATCAGCGCGAGACTCAGCGAAGGCACATCCGGCATGAACGAACGGCCGGCAAAGCAATTCAGCGGCGCGAAACTGTAGAAAAACGCAGCCCAAATCGCCGCTGTGCTGCCGAAGATTTCGCGCACGAGCAAAAAGAAAAATGGCAGCGAAACAGCGAAGAAAATTACCCCCTGGCTGCGCCCGATCGATTCGTGAATGCCAGCAATCTTATAACAGACCGCCGCAAGAAACGGCAAAATAGGAAATTCAGTGCCGACGTATCCCGTCGCATCGCCAGCCCAATCGATCTGCGGATAAGCAAAACGAAAACCTCCCTCGCTAAAGTTGCGGGCAATTGCTGCGACATCGCTTTGTCGCCAGCTCCAGTGGTCGATATATGGCTGATTAACCAGGAAAAGCCGCGTCGCGACGGCAAAGATCGACATCATCGCCACAAGCTTGGTCGTCCGCGTCATGCAACCGCGTCTTGACAAACGGCTCAGGTAAAGTCAATCGAGTAGTGATCCTGAATCGCGCAGCACCCGCTCAAATGAAACCAACGGCTCTGGTTTGTCGGCAGCGATATTGCTCTGCCACACGTGTCGGATTTTTTGCGCTGATATCGTTCATCACTTCCGCGATTGGCACCGTGCACGCCCAAAACGAGCCGATCCTTGTGCCTGATGCTGTCGATTATCAAAAATTGCTTCCCGTGTTACCAGACGCGCCGCAAGGATGGACTGCTGATAAACCGGATGGATCGACGGAAGACGTCGGTGGATTCAGAATCACAAATGTGCATCGCGATTACCACAAGGGCGAAGGCGACAAGGCTCCCACCGCGGCAGTCAGCATTCTCGATTCGGTGGCGAATCCCGATTATGTCACCGCCACCACCGCCGCGTGGAATAACAACAGCGAAACCAGCGAAGGCTACAGCAAATCAGTCACCATCGACGGCAACCCCGGTTTCGAGGCGTTCGAAAATGAGGGGAAACATGCCACGCTTTGGGTGATGATCGCCAAGCGCTATTTTCTTCAGATCGAGTTGCAGAATCAGGATCCCAAGGAATTGCAGGAATGGGTCAAGCGCATCGACCTGAAAAAACTGGCCCAAGTGAAGTAAGCATTCGATGAAGACCTCACAACGCGACGAAGTTATTAAGAAGGTCGTTGGGAAAAAAAAGCGAGTCGATGTTTGGGACGAGCTCTATCGCCTGAACAGTTTTGTCGCAAAGTTTGCACGCTCGCAATCCGTTGGTAATGGACACGCCGTACGAAAAATTGTTGGAAAGCCTCGCACGGGCTGAGGTTAAGTTCATCATTGTCGGCGGAGTGGCTGTCGCGCTAAATGGATTTGTCCGGACGACCGAGGACGTGGATATCCTGATCGAACGCTCGCCGGAAAACATCACTCGTTTACTTCAGGCGCTAGCGCGATTCGGTGAAGGTCACGCACGCGAGCTGACGAGTGCGGATTTTGACGATGCGGAAGGCGCGATCCGGATCATCGAAGATTTTCCACTGGATATTTTTACTGTGGTGCGTGGCAAGCGTTACGCGGACCTGATTCGTTCAGTCAGGCAGACGCGCATCAGCGACATCGACGTGAACTATCTCAACGCCAAGGCACTCATTTCGATGAAAGAGAAATCGCAACGAGAAAAAGATCAGATTGATGTTTCAGCTTTGCGCTCCGCGCAGCAGCATGAACGCTGACGAATTCAATCACTCACTGCTTCTGCGCTTCCCCCGCCATCGGAACAAAACGCACCGGTAACACGGCGCTTTCTTTTAGCTGACCGTTTTTCTTTTCGAGAAGGTACAGCTCCTGAGCGAATCGATCACCGACGGGAATGATCATGCGTCCACTGTCTTTGAGTTGATCGGTGAGCGGTCGAGGAACGCGGTCGGGCGCGCAGGTCACGATAATGGCGTCGAACGGCGCATTCTCCGGCCAGCCCTTGTAACCATCGCCTACTTTCACATGAACGTTTTTGTAACCAAGACGCGCGAGAGTCGCCTCCGCGTTTCTCGCCAATGGCCCGGCGATTTCAATTGTGTAAACTTCAGCCACCAGCTCGGCGAGAACCGCTGCCTGATAACCTGAGCCCGTTCCGATTTCTAAAACGCGATCGCTTAGTTTCGGGTGCAGTTGTTCCGTCATAAATGCCACGATGTACGGCTGCGAGATTGTCTGATCATAACCAATCGGCAATGGATGGTCGGTGTAAGCGGCAGCGCGTTGATCCGTCGGGACAAACTCCTCGCGCGGCACCTTCGCCATGGCGGCAAGCACGCGTTCCTCGTGAATGCCGCGCGTCATCAGCTGCTGCTGGACCATCCGTTGCCGCTCCGCTGCCAACTCCGTAGGCTGCGCCGCCTTTTGGCCGCAACCGTTCGCTGCGACCGCCGCAAAGATCAACCATTGCCAAAGTCTTCTCACAACAAAAATGTAGTTCACACACAGGCGACGCGAAAGCTGTTGCCGTCGAACTCTGCGCGATACAATGCCGCGCCTGGTTGCAGAATGCGGCTCTTGAAAAACTGTTGAAGAGAAACGCGCGCTTGGCCTCTTGCGCATGGTCAGCGACTGAGCCGCCGCAGCCTAAGGCCATGGCGCCGGTCCTTCTGACCACGCCCGCCGAAAGCAGCTGCACTCGAGTCCAGCCGAAGCCAATAACCATGGTGGCAACTCCAACGGATGCCGCCCTATTTTGGTGCGAGCGAGGCGACGATTTTTTCGAAACGCGGGTCGCCGCGCAACGGATCCCAAAACGGCAGCAGTTTCAATTGGCCATAGGTGAGGCGGCTCGGGGGACGGATGGCGACAGCAAGCTGTTCGCAGGCGAGATCGTTTTCACCAGCCCACGCGGCGATCATCGCCAAATATTTGATCATAGCGATGCCATTGATTGCATCTTTTTCCACGGGAAGAAGCTCGACCGCACGGCGGCCTTCGCGCAATGCTTCCTCTTTCCGGCCGAGAGCAGCGTCAATCAAACCAAGCACGCAGAGCGGCGGGCCGTAGCTTGGTTGAGCTTGAATGATCTTCTCGTGCTCTGCGCGCGCTGCGGTGAAAGCTGCACGTGCTTTCTCATCGTCTTTCGTCATGCGAGCGATAACACCTTCTATGAACGGCCGACTGAAATTAACGGCCTCATCGATTAAGGGCGGATTTTCACCCGCCGCGATCACGGCATTTTTTGCGGCAGCGGGGTCCCGCTCGGCCAGTGCGCAAATCTGCCAAGCCTCGGGAACACCCTGCGCGGCGGCGGGGTTTGTGACCCGAATTGAATCGAGCATTTGATGCAACGGGCGGGTATCGGCTTTCCAATCGAATTCCACGAACGCACGCGCTATTTTGGTATCGACATCATTCGGCTCGATTTCCAACGCGCGGTCCAATACCCCCTTTTCTTCGGCGAAGCGCCGGAGATGATGGTAACTGAGCGCAATCTGCTGGAGCGTGAAAGTATTACGCGGGTCGAGATCAATCGCGCGCTCCAGACTGCGCACCGCCTCTTCTTGTTTGCCCTGGCGACGCTGGATGTAACCCTTTAGCTCGAAAACGCCGGCATCATTGGGCAGGGTCTGGGCGGCAACTTCCAATTCGGCCAGCGCGGCGTCATAATCGAGGTAGCCTCGATAAAGATTTTGCGCTCGTGCGAGGTGTGCTTCGCCCGCATCTGGATGGAGGCGAAATGCCGCCTGGATGGCCGCTTCAGCTAAAGCCAGCCGTGCAGGCGTATGGTCGTAGCCGAGGAAATAAAGGCGGTCGTGAGTATGAGCGAGTTGGCAATACGCTTTGAAAAATGATGGATCACGCGCGACAGCCTGGTTCAGCAGATCGGCCGCCTCCAGCAAATTGGCTCTCGCATTCCTGATCGCCAGAACATTCTTAGCCTGAGCGTACAGTTCGAAGGCGGTGATGTCGCTTGTCGGGGCTTGCTCAATCGCATTCTTTTCGCGCGGCGAAAGCCTTGCCTGCAATTGGCGAGCAATCGCCATTGCGATCTCACTTTGAATCGCGAATACATCGGCAAGGTCGCGGTCATAGGTCTGCGCCCAGAGTTGCCGGTCGCTTCGCGCATCGATCAGCTGTGCATTGACACGTACGCGATTGGCAGCACGCTGAATGCTTCCTTCCACGACATGCGTTACTCCGAGTCGCAGGGCAATTTCGCGCAGATTGCGTTCAGCGCTGGTTTTGTATTGCATCGTCGATGTGCGGCTGATGACTTTCAGATCGGCGACCCTTGCAAGTCCGGTCAGAATTTCATCCTGGACGCCATCTGCGAAGTAGGCGTTCTCTTTTTCCTTGCTTAAATTCTCGAAGGGGAGAACAGCGACGCTCTTCTCAGGAATAGAAACTGGCGCGTTGCTCGTTGCGCCTCGGGAAACGGTCGATATAATCGCCCGCGATGATGCTCTATGGAAAAAGATCAAAGAGCTAATTGCTAGGGCAATGGCCGACCCAGCTAAAGCAACCGCGAGAAACTTTGAGAACCGAGGCTGGCTAACTGGGCGAACCGGAGCGAAGTCCTGCTTCCATCTTCTGCGCTTGAGCTTCTGCGGAAGGTGTGGATTGCCGAGATTATCTTTGTAGAGGTTAAACAAGTGCAGGCGCAGACCGTGCTTCACCTCGCATTCGCCCAGATCGTGTAGGTACGGCTGCCAGTGCCGGTACTCGGATAGATCGTCCGCCACGTGCTTGGACAAAAGAATATGCCCGGCATCGCCACAATCCATGACGCGCTGGGCGATGTTGAGTCCAGCCCCTGCCATGTTCGTTTTGTCGTTCACATCTCTGACCGGAGTGACCGGGCCGCTGTGAACTCCCATACGCAACTGGACGCCCGGATGATCCTGCAACTCTCTGCTAATCTCGATCGCGCATCGCGCCGGCTCTTCCGGACTGTGAAAAAACAGGAGCGCCATCCCGTCTCCGGTTGATAAGCGAATGAGCCGCCCGCTGGCTTCCGCGGCCCGGAAAGCGTCCGTTCTGTGCACGATCTGATTCAACTCGTGTAGTAATTCAATCTGCTCATTGACGAGCAACTTCGAATAACCCACTACGTCGATTAACAGGAGGTGCGCAATCTCGAGCGGGAGATCGAGTGTCGGTTCCGCGGGCCTGTCTTGCGCCTTCACCCTGTTGCGAACATAGCAATATTCACCCTGTTGCAAAGATGGCAATAGCGTTGTCCGCTCGGTGGCTGGGCCGCTGTGGCTCGTCGCGATGTCCGCGCGAAATCCTGCCGGCAGATCGCGAAACCATCTGCCGGCGCGGCGCGAGGCTGCGAGTTGCGGCCCCTCGCCGCTCAGCGTCATTGGACCGGCTGGAAGTAGTGCTTCTTGAGGTAGTGGGCGACCTTCTTGCCGAGCACGGCTCCCTGCATGTCGGCGGTGCGGAAGTGGATGCCACCCCACACTCGGGCGTCGATGATCTCCTTGAGCGCGTCCGAGAACCGGTCGAAGCTCCGCGTGGTGCAGGATTTGTTGCTGAACGCGCTGAAGCCGACCCTGTCGGTGCCGAAAAAGTTCTGGAGCGTGTACACGATTGCACCGCTCCCGGAGGTATGCCCCGCGGGGTGATCAGGGAAAGGCGGCGTGACGAGCAGCGGCGGGTTGCAGACCGGTGTCGCTGGGTCGAACAGCGGCAGCCACGTCGGATCGGCCTGAGTGTCCGGGTTGCCGGTTCCAAACCGCAGATCCATGATCCTGCCAAAAGATTGCAGCTTCGGTCTGGTCGGGCGTTCGCGTCGTGCTGTACAGTGAGCCGACCTCCTTAACCTCGTTGAAGTCCTCCGTGTAAGCAGCGCTGGTGAGCGGGTTCGGCCCGTCGGTGCGGAGCATCTCTGCGCTCGGGACGAGAAATGGGCGCACGTTCCCGACCCAGGGTGCAGCGTCGCTCGCGTAGTTCGGTGGCGTCCGCCGCCAGATCCCCGGCGCTGGCGGGTACAGATCCGGCGGCGGCCCGAACCGTCCGTCGTTCAGCCGCGCTTCGAGCATTGCCCTAGCTGTTGTCTCGCCGATCGTGACGCCTGCATCCCTCGATCCCGGCGGATCGTCGGGCAGGTTCGCTATGTAGGCATCGTACACCGGCTGCCATGTCAGCAGTTGCGCCGGGAATAGACCGGGGAGATCATCAAAGCCCACGAGCACGCGGAACGCCGCCGTCGACGCGGCTGCCTCCTTCGAGTCCGTCGGATTTGATGGAGGCTGCACGAGGTACGGCTGGTGGCCACGGTCGATCGCATTGACTGCGTCATAGACCGCGCCCTGCACCATCGCAAAGCTCAGCAGCGACGGATGCGGCGGTTGCCCGGCGTTCGTGACGATCGCCGTCGATGCGATCGCGTTCCAGTCGGTCACGGCGTCCGCTTGCGCGAGTTTAGGTGACGCGAGCGCGACGAGGCCGAGTGTGATGAGAAGTGGCAGAATTGGTACTTTTTTGAACTGAGTTAGCGGATTCATTGTTTTTCGTTTCTTTGTTGAGGCTGGATTGTTGTTGGCATGTTTAGGATTTCCGTATTGGTTTTGAAATGATGTCCGGGTCGGTGTCATTGGACCGGTCGGAAGGCGTGTCTGAGGTCGAATTTGGCGACCTGGCGGCCTAGGACGACGCCGGCGACGTCTGAGAAGCGGTAGTGAAACCCCGCCCAGACTCGAGCGTCGATAATCTCCTGGCTGAGGTCGTTGGCCATGTCGAAGTGGCGTACCGCATTCAGGTTCCCGGGCGGCCCGGCAGGGTCGAAGCCGTGGATATCCAAGTTGATCTGGTTCGTGCCGAGGATGGTGGTGAACACCTCGGCTACCGCCGACGTAATCGAGCCGTGTGCACTGGGGTATTCCGGGTGGTTGGGCGTAGTCATGAGCGGCCGCCAGGCGGGCTGCTCGACGGTGGCCGGGTTGCCGTCATCATAGCCGGGCACAGGGCCGAAGCCGTCGTTTGTGACGGCGGTGGGGTCGATCACGGTGACCGGCCGCCAAAACAAGTAGTGGTACTTGGCATGAAAGGTGGAAATCAGGGCATCGGCGCCCACGAGGTTGATCATTGCTGCTAGCCGTGCTGTCTCGCGCAGCCCGAAGCCGCGCGCGTCGGCAATATCGCGTGCGACGCGGTTGTACTGGCGGACCACGTGCGCCGACCAAAACTTCGCGATTGCGGTCTGCTCATCGGTCCGCACGCTGCTGTTCGAGGCACCGTAGGCCTTAGTCTCGTTAAAGGCCTCGACCCATTCGATGCTCTGAAGCGAAGGCGGCGAGTCCGGCAGGTACTGATCCAGGCTGCGCAGGACAAATGGGCGCATTTCCCCGACCCACGGCGTCTGCGGCGGCGCGAACGGCGGCGTCAGGCGCCACACGCCCGGACCCGGCGGCAACGTCGGGAAGGACGAGCTCACGTTGATCGGCGTCATCAGTCCGTCGTTGGTGCGGAGGTCGATGATGTTGTTCGCAGCCTGTAGACCTACCGCTATTCCGTCCTCCTTGGACTGCCCCGGCGGGATCTGGTCGAGCGCCTCCATGTGGAACGCGTCCAAGCGCGGACGTACTCCCAAACAGTACTCGTTAGCCGGGTTGCATGACTCGGGCGGGAAGTAGGCCCATAGCGTTCGGTAGGCGGCCTCGATGACTGCCGCATCGACCGACGCTCCTAGCGGTGCCGTGATCGGAGGACCGTATGGCTCGAAACCGCCCTCGATCGCGACCACGGCGTCATAGACCGCAGCCGAGACGTAAGCCATGTAGACGACGCCCTCCGGCTGGAAGGTGCCCGAACCCACAACGGTGTCCTCGGCGATGTGGTTCCACTGCTGGACGGTGTTCCCCGGCGGCAGCGTAGCAGACGCGGCGCGCACGAAAACGAACGCCAATGCGATAAGAACTGGTAGGATTGTTTTTTTAAACTGAGTCAGCGGATTCATTGGTTTTTCGTTTCTTTGTTGAGGCTGGATTGTTGTTGGCATGTTTTGTGTGGTTACGGTTAGAGATGTACAGCCGGAAATTCGGCCTGAGGTTACGCGGAAAGTTTGGAAATCTTTTGAAAACCCGCCTTTGCGAAAGCTTCCGGCGTGGCAGGCCGCGGATTACCCGCCACGTCCGCCAGTCGGACGGACTCGTCCCGTGGCGAGGCGGGCAGGCTCCGGATGTCACGGATTGGGAGCAGCCAGGCCGAGATTCTAAACAGAAGATAACAAAGGAAACAAAGATTCTGTTCTGCCCAAACTAGAAAAACCTTCGTTACCTTCGTTTCCTCTTGTTAGAAAAGAAACGAGCGCAATGGCCCGATGGAAAATGCGCGCGTCGAGCGTCGCCAGTTTCAGTCGATGTCTTTCGGCCAATTCGGCAAGATACAGATCGATAAATTGCCTGCTCGATTGTGCGTCGATTCGTTGCGGTGAAAAATCATCCGGATCAGAACCGCGATCTTAAACCACTAATCAACACGAATTCACACGAATTAAGAGAGGCAGAACTGGTTCACGAGAAATTAGTGTTCATTTGTGTCCATTCGTGGTTGGGTAAATCACGGCGGGAACTGTTCAAGCGTTTTGAAGATTTCCTCGCGCGAAATCGGCCGGCCAACGGAAAGCAATGAGTGTTTCCCCTTCCGGCGAATGATTCGAACCTTGTTCCGTGGTTTTGGCTTCGGCCGTTCCATTCGAAGCAAAACCAGGCGACCGTCGCCTTCCGGCAACACGTTGACGACGTCGCCCGCGTCAATGCGGGCTTCCTTTCTAGCCTTGGCCGGTATCACCATCTGTCCGCGACCGTAAATTGTTGCATGCATGAATAGACTGTGATGTAAGCAGTACCTACATCAAGCAATCTGTTGGAATCGCTTACAATATTTACAGAAGGAAACGAAGGGAAGGAAGAATCCTGACC
>WNFZ01007118.1_pt1 | contig 10022 bp, 10 predicted proteins | sample 5400081 | NCBI WGS metagenome assembly WNFZ01 (sample SAMN13153365, study PRJNA577476) | soil metagenome | isolation source: 80 cm soil or saprolite under grassland replicate 1 | place: USA:California | collected 2016-06-15
AAAAAAATACAAATACAGATATTACATGCCGTTTAAGGGGGGTGGTATCTCGACCGACGCGAAGGAAATAAAAGAGTGCTGCCAGAAGGGGTCAGGCAGCACTCTTGCTGAAACTTGCTCTGGATACGCCGCGACCTAAGAAAGTGGTTGAACGGACGTCAGAGCAAAGCACAGACGCCAGGCAATGATCTGGTCTATTAGCCTCCTGCCGGCGTGAGCAAACACAACAGGATGTACGAAAACATAAAACCGACCAACACCAGGATAACAAGCACCATGAGCAGAATTTCGCCAATTGTTGAAAGAGTCTTCCAAAGGCGTGTTTTCCGCAGTTCGACTTTGGGGATCTTTGTCAATGTGGTTTGTAGATTCATAGTTTCCTTATTTGCCAGAGAACAAGATAGCACGTTGTTATACCCATAAGCATATAACAGGTTTAAGGGGGGTGGGTTCCCGACCGACGCGAGGGTACTCAAAAGCGCTGCCAGAAGGGGAAGGCGGCATTTTTGCTGAACTCATCAGACAGACGCTAGGAATTTAACTGCTTCGCATAAACCACCTCAGAAACCGGCTTCGCTAAAAATGGTAGCAAATCACAACGAGCCGAACAGCATCACTAGGAATGCAATGACATATAGAGCCGTGCTCAGGACAAACCGAAGGAATAAAAGGCATTGCCCGATAGGAATGATAGAATCCAAAGACATGACCACTTCGCTGCAAAGGACAAAACTATTTGCCCCGGCCGCCCGGGCCAAGTTGGTGGAACGGCCGCGTCTGATAGAACGCTTGAATGCGGTCTGTTCGTCAGGCTGCAAAGCGGCGCTCATCTTGGCGTCAGCTGGATCGGGGAAGTCCACCCTGGTTATTCAGTGGCTAGCCACCCAAAAAAGCGCGCCAGCAGCGTGGGTCTCGCTGGACGAGCGGGATAACCAGCCTGTACTCTTTTTTGGTTACCTTGTTGCTGCTCTGCAAACGGTTCTGCCTGGAACTGGAAGTGAGGCGCTTGCGCTTGTGCAGTTGCCCGGTGCAAACCTGGAAGAGGTCGTGACGCTACTGGCCAATGACTTGGTGGCTGCCCCAAGTCCGTTTTTCCTGGTTCTGGATGATCTTCATACCATCACCAACCCTGCTCTGCACCAGGCCCTGGACTTTCTTGTAGAGGCCCAGCCGCCTCAAATGCGGCTGCTACTGATTTCCCGGGAGGACCCCCCCTTGCAGTTGGCCCGCCGGCGGGCAAAGGGTCAGTTAGTAGAACTGCGCCAGGATGATCTGCGGTTTACCTTGCCGGAAACCGTCGCGTTTCTCAATCAAAGCATGGGTTTACACCTTTCGACGGGTCAGGTGGAAATTCTGGAAACCCGTACCGAGGGGTGGATCGCCGGGCTGCAATTGGCGGCCCTATCTCTCCAGCACGCACTCGATGTGGACCGGTTCATCAGGGAATTTTCAGGCAGTCATCGCTTCATTTTGGATTACCTCATGGAAGAGGTATTCTCAAACCAGCCGGAAGATGTCCAGCGCTTTTTACTGGAGACTTCCATTCTGGAACGCATGTGTGCAGAGCTGTGTGCAAAAGTCACCGGCAAAAGGATCAGAGAAGCCCAAGAACTGCTGGAACGACTGGCCAAAGCCAACCTATTTGTCTTTGCGCTAGACGAGGAACGTCATTGGTACCGTTATCACCACCTGTTCAATGACCTGCTTTTCGCCAGATTGCAAAGGGAAGGACCGGAACGATCTGCCCTGTTATACCGGAGAGCGTCCGACTGGTATGAGGATAATGGCGATCCGCGCCTGGCTGTGGAATATGCCCTCAAGGCCCAAGACATGTCACGCGCGGCTGACCTGATCGAACTGCATATTAGGGAACGCTGGCAGACTGTAGATCTGGAATTTATGTACTTTGTTAACCGCCTTCCCATGGAAGTGATCGTAGAGCGACCATCCTTATGCTTGCAGAGTGCCTGGGTGTATGTCATCAGTGGACAGATAGGGCGTATCCTGCCGTTCGTAGAAGCCGCCGAGCAACAATTGGCAAAAGCTGGCCGCAAACCCGAGCCTGGTGATGATGCCAACCGCGCTTTTGCGAAAACCTTACGTGCCTACCTGGCGGATTTTGAAAACAAGCCAGTGCCACTGGACCACTCGCTTGAGAAGGCTTATGCGAGCATCCCTGAAGGCAACACCGGCATGCGCAACAGCGTAGCTGTGGTACTCGGAACTATTCATTATATGGAAGGCGATTTTGTCAGTGCCATGCGCTATTATGAAGGTGCGCTCGAACTCGACAAGCGCCTCAATGGCACCAATGCAGTCCCCGTTTCTGTGCTGCGTATGGTTTGGGTGCTTCAGAAACAGGGTCGTCTTCGACAGGCACTGGCGCTGATCACTGAAAATGAGAGCTATGTACGACAGCGGGGAAGCCGCCGTTTTTATATTGTGGGCGTCCTTAACTTGTTGTGGGGTGAAATCCTTCTGGAATGGAATCGGCTGGATGAGGCTGACGTCCAACTAAGGGAAGGATTACGTTTGATGGAAGATTGGCCCATCCCCCAGGTTTTCAGCCTTGGTTACAGCCTGCTGGCACGCCTGCAAACGTCGCAAGGTGATCTGACTGGTGCCAAGGCAACCCTGGCACGGGCTGAAGAGCTACAGCAAAATAACCGTTTCCATCCCGAATTTATCTATGCTCTCGAACGAGCTCAAATACGGTTATGGTCGGCCCAACAGAACCTGACGGCTCTGGAAACTTTCGCGCGCGAGACAAATGCCTCGGCTATGGTGGAACCCCGTTTCCGGTATGAAGCCGGCCTAATAGAGTTATGTCGGGCATGGTTAGCGCTGGGACGAACTCAAGAAGCCGCCGCGTTGCTGGAGCGTTTGCGTGCATCGACTGAGGAACGGCACGGAAGCCGCATCGCCATTCTGACACTGCTGGCGGTTGCCTATCATGATGACGCAACCCTGGCTGAAGCTGCGCTGGATGAGGCGTTGCGCCTGGGGAAGCCGGAAGGCTACCTGCGGACTTTCGTGGATGCGGGTGAACCGCTGCGACAAACCTTGAAGGCCTGGCTACAGCATCACCCGAAAGCTAAGGATGACTCTCTGCGAGCCTATGCTCAACGGGTATTGCTAACTTTCGACAGGCCGGCGGGGATGTTCACGAAAGCCGGGGTGACTCAAGATCTGCCTGAACCGTTAAGCCAGCGCGAGCAGGAAGTGCTGCAGTTGGTGGCAGAGGGATTGACCAACCAGCGGATTGCTACCCGGCTGGTCATCTCGATCCGCACCGTCAAAAAACACGTTGAAAATATCCATGGCAAGCTGGGGGTTGAGAACCGCACTCAAGCAGTAGCACGCGGGCGCGCCTTAGGATTGTTGAGTTCCTGAAACCATAAAATAAACCCAGATTACGCCCCAAGATACGCCCTTCGGACACTGCGAATACGTCCACCGGAGGGCTATGATGTATTTAATCTGAAAAAGGAGTTTGACATGAAAGGAAATACCATGAGTACTTTTAGTAATCTCTTGATGCCTGCCTTTTTGGGAGTTGTGGTGGCAGGGATCGTCTTCGCCGCACTCACCGGCAAGACGCTTCCCCTCATCGGCAGCCCGCGCGCCAGCCTGGTCGCTCTGTTGGTGGTCGGCATGACAATGTGCGTGGGCGGGATCGGGCAGGTAGGTGCAAGCGGTCGTTGGGCCTCCCCACTGGCAATCTTAGGATATCTGCTGGGTGCCACCATCTTGATCATCATCCTCTCGGCTTTCGCCGGTTGGAAGCTGCCGCTGATCGCTGGCGAAACCCAGTCCATAGCCGCAGTGGGGATCTTGATCGCCATCAAGTACCTGATTGGCACTGCCAGCTTCTTCTTTCACTGGCTATGACCGCCTGCTGGTATGAAATCAAGGTAAGTGAGATTCTAGAGAGCCACTGGTCACAATGGTTTGAGGGGATGGAAGTTGTCTCTTCCAGTGCAGGCAGCAGTATGTCAGGCACTCTGTTGCGCGGCAACCTGCCTGACCAGGCAGCTCTGTTCGGGATTTTGAGCCAGGTACGCAATCTCAACCTGACGCTGGTAGAAGTCAAGCGGATAAGCCACCCATGATTTACGGTGATAGGCATGATCCGCTGCAACGAGCTGTTTAGCCATCAACCTTAATGTTCGTAAATTTGATCTCGATACCATACAAGGAAAATATGAAAAATTCACATGCAACTAGATTTATCCTGTTCACCTTCGTTTTTTCATGGCTGTTCTGGAGCGTCGCAATTTTCAATGGGCAGCCGCGTACTACCTTCCCAAATATCATTTTCTTCATACTGGGCGGAAGCGGGCCCACCTTGATAGCCCTCACCATTGTGCTGCGCAGCTTCAATACAGAAGCACGCCGCGATTTCTGGTTGCGGGTAATTGATCCACGTCGGCTCCGCGCGGCCTGGTGGCTGCTGAGCCTCCTTGCTATCCCGCTCGTTATTGTGCTGGGGATCGCACTGGATGTCCTCCTCGGCGGCGCACTGCCAGCCATGCCCAATCTCAAACTACTGGCTGCTGACCCGGTCAGCATACCGATCTTCGTTTTGATGATGTTAATTGGCGGACCAGTCTCTGAAGAGCTGGGATGGCGCGGCTTCGCGCTTGAATCCTTCCAACAAAAGTGGTCTCCACTGCGCTCCACTCTTATCCTATCTGCCATATGGTGGCTCTGGCATTTGCCATTGTTTTTTATGCGCGGCACCACACACTACGATTGGGGCCTGTTCACGCCCATGTTCTGGTTGTTTATGATCCAGGTTTTAATGCTGACCATTTTCATGACACTGGCTTATAACCACAACGGGCGCAGTGTACTGGCCGCCATTCTGATCCATTTTTCATACAACTTGATGCTTAGCCTGCTGATGCCACTTTCCACAACCGCCTTCGCATTCATAACTCTGCTGCTGGCTGTGTTGGCATTCGCTATCCTGAAAATTTTTGGCTGGAAGGGCACTAAACTGCCACCGTTGGTTCGCGCTGAAACAAAACCACGAAATCGGCAGCCTGCCCCAACGGGTAATCAAGGAAAATAGAAATGCAACCATTCGCTTTTGTTATTGTTTCCATTCTCATTGTCCTTGTGCTTGTCTATTTGATACTCTTTCGCCCCTGGCAACTTCGATGGGGAGCCACAGACAATGAGATCCAACGCTCCATGCCTGGCGATGACATTGTCCGCAAACCTTCCTTCAATGCAACCCGAGCAGTGACAGTCCATGCATCCGCTGAAAATATCTATCCCTGGATCGTTCAAATGGGTGTTTCCCGGGCTGGTTGGTATAGCTATGACTTGTTGGATAACTTAGCAAGGCCAAGTGCAGAAAGTATCCTTCCCAAACATCAAAACCTACAAGTTGGCGATATTATTCCAATGAGCCCGGATGGAAAGCAAGGAATGCGGGTTAAAGATTTTAGTAAGAACAAATGGATGTTGTGGTGGGACAATATAGGTGACAGTACCTGGGTTTGGGAAATCTACAATGAAGGGGAAGCCCACTCTCGTCTTGTAACACGTGTGCGTGTGAAATATCGCTGGTTTTCGCCGGCTATTTTATTCAACTTACTCATCGAATTCTTTGACATTTGGATGATGCGCAAATGTATGCTTGGCATAAAAAGACGAGCGGAAGCAATGCCGCCTTTCAAATCATTGGTGAAAGGGAAGAAAGAGATGACCCTGCCGATCCGGGTGGATCTCGATCAAGGAGTTGAGCCATGAACAAAGCACCTTCTCATCCAATCCTGAGCCGTCGTGATTTTCTAAAACTGCTGGCTACTGCTGGCGTAACAACTGCCGGGGGACATCTCTTGTATACGTATGCCCCATGGCTGAATTATGACCAAGCGACCAGCCATATCTGGAAACCTTTTGAGATGGGTTCAACTTCTTCGGTACAAATGCGGGAACTCATCCGTTATGCTACGCTTGCAGCGAATGGACACAATACCCAGCCGTGGAAGTTTGCCATCAAAGAAAATGTTATCGAAATCCACCCCGATTATGCTCGCCATTTATCTGTCGTTGATCCCAATGATCGCGAACTGTGGATCAGCCTGGGCTGTGCGCTGGAAAACCTGCTGGAAGCCGCTCGTGCTGCCGGGTATGCACCCGAAGTGACCTACCCTGATGCAGTGGATTTCATTCACGTCCGTCTGATCCCGGACAACCCGCAGAGCAATCCGTTGTTCAAAGCTATACCGCTGCGACAAAACACCCGCTCGGAATATAACGGCGGGCTCATCAAGAGAGATGATCTCGACAAGGTGCTGGCTTTGCCACTGGAGCCAGGCGTGGTACTCCGTTTCGCTCTGAATCCCACCGACATGGAAACGATACTGGAGTATGTCAATCAGGGCAATCTGAGCCAGTATGCAGATGAGGCGTTTCTTGATGAGTTGATTTCCTGGTTGCGTTTCAACAAAAAGGAAGCCTTGTCTTCGTTCGATGGCCTGTACTCGCGCTGTTCGGGTAACCCGGAAGTGCCGCGCTGGCTGGGGCAAATGTTTGTCGCCGGCACCAAGCCGAGGCAGCAGGCCGATGCAGATGCCAGGAAATTTCGCAGTAGCCCCAGCGCCGTTGTGATTGCTTCAGAATCCGATGATAAGGCTGCCTGGGTACGTACGGGACAGGTTTACGAGCGCCTCGCGCTCACGCTGACTTCATTGAACATCAAATCGGCTTTCCTGAACCAGCCCATCGAAGTGGCTGATCTACGGTCGCAATTCCAGAGCGCCATAGGGCTGGGCGAGTCTCTGCCGCAACTGTTGGTACGATTTGGCTACGCCGATCCAATGCCGCGTTCGCTTCGCCGGAGTGTCGAACAGGTAATTATCTAGCCCGAAATGTACCGTCTTGGCTTCATCCTCACTAAGCAGTAACGGAGGGGATGAGAATCTTGTAACATTTTACAGCCCATCGCGCTAAATGTTTGTAGAGTGAATAAACAGGAATAAGCTCATGACAGTTTTCAGCCCCTCCCGCTGGCGGCATTTTTGCTGAACTCGCTTAACCTCAGCGAGACAGGGCTAGGAATTTAGCTGGTTGATATAAACCACTTCAGGAAGTGACCTGGCTCAAAATTGTGGTTTTTGCGGCGTTGAGTACTATGTTTCTGACCTATTCAAACCCCTTCTCTTCCAGCGATAAATTGATTGACTAAAACACAGTAGAAGATCGTTTGAGCAGAAGCAATACAAGAAGGATACCCAAGCTGATGAGAAAGCCAATCAATCCCTTCTGTACAATCAGCTGCATACTTCCATCCCATAACAGAAATAGGATCACACAGGAAAATATAGCCGAGCCCAACAGCATCGGCCACCACCATTCTGCGCGGACGAAGATCCCGACTCCGCTGATCACAAAAGCGATTGCAGCTAAAACAAATAGGGCACTGGCTAGCGATCGGGTGTTTGAATCTCCAAGAAGTTTGGATAAGATCCATGACTTGCCAGTCCAACCCATCTCTGGTTTAAATTCGACCAGCCTTTGACTCAAAGTGAAGTACCACAAATGAACCAGGCCGTGCAGAATTATGAATAGACCAATTAAGAATCGAAACATGATTTTCTCCTTTCGTTATTTGTCGTAACATTGATGGATGAAATGGTAGGGCAATAAATTGCTGTTCATTCAACGATCCATTCTTTGATCCACTTCTCAGCAATCAAATCTTCCAGAATAAATGGGTCTTGCAGAATGATATTTGTCGCTTCTTCAAGACTTGAGGCCACAAACGAGATCAGTCCGCCTGTTCGGTCAGCAAATGGTCCTCCCATATATCCTCTTAGGTTCGCTGCTTTCCAATACTCCACATGAATTGGGACTACTTGCCTAATCTTTTCCGGTTCATTTCGATTGAAATAGAAGTAGATAAAGCGCCTATCATTGTTTTGAAAATTGTCCATGACCTTTTTTCCTCTCTGAGTTCGCCTGGGATTAACTATATGACAGGCTCAAATTCAAGAGGCGTAGCAGTCAGTGCAACGCAAACCAGCGAAGTCCCCACTTCCCAAGTTTTTTCTTGATTGACCTGATCAATTATCTCCGCGCTCAGGTTCTTCGGACGCGTACTGCTCTCAAAGTATTGGCCGGTCATGTTAGCTGCCTCTGGCGCGCTTGCCAGATAGATCGAGGTGTGTGCTACTTTTTCTGGCGAACCGCTGCGCTGGATCACGCGGAAGACCGGCCAGAGTAGCCGCATGTTGGTAGGCAGCAAGCGTAGTTGGTTATCTCGTGTCATAGAGGTCCAGGCTGTGCCGGGGTGGAGGGCATTCGCTACAACCCTGCTGCCTTCTAACCGTCGCGCCAGTGCAAGGGTCCAAAGCAGGTTCAGGTACTTCGACCGGTTGTATGCATGAAAGCCGGAATTTGGGTGGGAGCTAATGTCGCTAGAGCAGGAGTGATGGAAGCCGGAATCATGGTGTGCGAGGAGCGAAAGCTTTATCTGTTTTTTGTGGAGCGTTTGTAAAGCGCGAGGTCATGATCGCTTATGCTACTCTCAGCTTGATAGGCTTGGTATAGCTAGCAGCAGCGTTTGCTGGCTAGTATCATGCCTACCACAAACGCTGGGCAGTTGTGGGCGAGAAAAACATTCAGGATAATGGGTAGATTCAATTTGCTCACAGCTTTGATACCCGCGTGTATAGAACGATTCCCGAAATGCGGCACACTTACCTATCCGCGTCATCCTGTATAGATGAGGGCGGCGACCGGACACAGTACGCCACCTGATATCGGGGCATTCTTTCAACTAGCGCAACTACCATGTCTCAACTTGACTTAAACAAGCCAGTCAATCGATCCCACCCCTGTTTGATCTCAAACGACTTTAGTCGCCATATGCCAACAATTCTATACGGTAGAAATAGCACGATGGTCACATAGATGATCCCGTTAATCAGGCCCGCACTCTCACCGAGGTACCGCCGCAGACCAAAATCCAAGAGGCGGAAAACGGCCGCTCCGACCGATAAAGATCATTGGCAATGCATTGACTGTGTACCCAAGTCTCGTTATGGTTGGGCTAACGACCAGCAAAAAATAATTAAGTATGGAATGACAAATATTGACATTTGTTATTTGTTACAGTACACTAGGTACAGCTAATGGTAAAAGGAGATTCTAATGAAAACTCGTTCACTCGGGAAAACAGGTCCGCAGGTTTCAGTGTTGGGGCTGGGTTTAATGGGCATGTCCGATTTATATGGACCAGCCGACCAGGCCGAAAGCATTGCCACGATCCACGCGGCGCTGGAGGCGGGCATTACCTTGCTTGATACTGGTGATTGGTATGGTATGGGGCATAATGAGATGTTGCTGCGTGAGGCACTCAAAGGCCGTAAACGCGAGCAAGCTATTATCAGCGTGAAGTTTGGACTTCTGCGAGATCCCAGCGGAAAAGTTATTGGTAACGACACGCGTCCTGCCGCGGTAAAAACATCCCTCGCCTATACCCTGCGTCGCCTTGGCACAGACTATGTAGATATCTACCGCCCTGCCCGCCTCGATCCCGCGGTCCCGATTGAGGACACGGTCGGAGCTATTGCGGAAATGATCCAGGCAGGCTATGTTCGTCACGTGGGACTGTCAGAAGTCGGAGCAGAGACGATCCGACGTGCCCAAGCGGTGCATCCAATCTCGGATCTGCAAATCGAATATTCTTTGATCTCACGCGGAATCGAACAATCCATCCTGCCAACCTGCCGCGAACTGGGTATCGGTGTGACTGCCTACGGAGTCCTTTCGCGTGGGTTGATTAGCGGGCATTGGTCCAAAGAGCGCAGCAGCCCAGACTTTCGCAGCCACTTGCCCCGCTTCCAGGGTGAGAACCTGGAGAAGAATCTCAGCCTGGTAGAATCCCTGCGTCAATTGGCGGAAGCCAAAAGTGTCACCGTGGCACAGATCGCGATTGGCTGGGTACTGGCGCGCGGCGAAGACATCGTGCCGCTGGTGGGCGCTCGTCGTCGTGATCGTTT
>WNFZ01017506.1_pt1 | contig 10022 bp, 8 predicted proteins | sample 5400081 | NCBI WGS metagenome assembly WNFZ01 (sample SAMN13153365, study PRJNA577476) | soil metagenome | isolation source: 80 cm soil or saprolite under grassland replicate 1 | place: USA:California | collected 2016-06-15
TAAGCATAACCGTAGCTGGAATATTGTTACTTCTTACATCTACCTTACTGTATAGAAGAAATAAAATAACGACTGGTGTATCGAGAAGCGGTTTAATATTTTCGAAATCTAAGAGAAATCTGCTTTATGCATCTGTATCTCTAGCAATTGGAATACTCAGTTGGTATGATTCCATAAGTAGAGTTGGTGCCTCTAAGGAAATGCTTCTTGCTAGTCCATTAGAAATCATTCTCATTGTCATTCTCGCTTATGTATTTCTGAGAGAGAGATTAGATAAAATACAAGTTATTGGTATAGGAGTGGCGATCATTGGATTCTTTTTGGCTGTCATAAGTGATATTAATTATAATAATTCGGATTTGCGTTACTCAGTGGTTACTTTCGGAGATATTGAGGCAATAGTATCGGCATTTGGATTTGCAATGGGAGTTCTTTTCTTAACTAAACTAGTTTCAATTCATTCGCCGCTTGAAGTAGCAGGTTCTTCGTTATTTGTTTCTGGATTAATCTTAATAGGTTTATTAGTTGCGTTTGTTTCTTTTTTCCAGCAGCAGACCTTTGCATACATAGAAATTCCTATGTTGATATCCCCTGTGGTAATTATAGCTCTATCCCTTTTCGCATGGCTTCCCTTTGTAGGTGCGTTGTCTTATTCTGAGGGTATTAGTAGATTAGGCGCGGCAATCACGGGAACAATAGGATCATCTAGTATTTTTTTGACACTGGCATTACAAAACTAGCCATATTTTCATACTCCGGATTCAAAATTATATCTATTATTTGAAGCAGTTTAGCATGAATCTAAAAATTGTGTCAAATATGATTCACACCCCGACGGGCCCGCAGCGATATTAGTTTTAAAATATGGTTCCGGCTCAATAAATTGTATTTAATTAATGGAACATGAATTAGTATTGTTAATCTAGGAATTAATGCCAGATAATGACCGTCTCGAACAAATCTTTAATGACCGTATAACTAAGAAGTAAGTTGAGTTAATTGATGTCACTAATATTTATTTCAAATAATTTAAGTTCTAAAATGCTAAAGTTCTCGAAACTTGCTGATTGATAATTTTCACCTAGGCCGTCCAAATTTTTCCATAATATTTCCAATGCACTTTGTCGTCTTTTTAATTAAGTCTATTCGAACAAATTCGTTCGGCGAATGAATTCTACTGTATTTGTAAGTGCACCCAATGCCTACACATGGGCATTTTAATATCTTGTTAAAATACCACATAGGTCCTGTACCGGCTGAAGATATACTTTTAATGATCTTACCATATTCTTCTATGGCACACATTTCAACTAATTTCACAAATTCATTATTTAGTGGAATTCTACAAGCAGGCTCACCACTCAAAAATTTCAATTGGATGTCTTTAAATCCGTTCTTATCGAGGTGCTCCCTTAATAATTGAAATTGTTCCTCGGGCATCATATCCGGCACGAGTCTAAAGTCAAGTTTGGCCATAGCTGTACTTGGCAGCACAGTTTTAGAGCCTTCCTCAACATAACCTGAAAACAAACCGCTAATATTAGATGTTACTCCTCCAACATTCTCTCTTTTTATTTTTTCAATATCATCTTCATTGAATATTTTACTTAGTCCATAATTCCTTTTAAAGTCTGAAATATCAAATTCTTCTTGTTTGATACATTCAAGTTCCTCGGGCAAAAAATCTCGAATATCCTTATACCAATTTTTGATAATGATTGTTCCGTTTACATCCCGTATGGTTTTTAGGGCATGAACAAGACGCCATGCGGGATTTTCAACTAGGACTGCCAAACTAGAATGAAGATCGGCATTAGCACACATAGCATGTAATTCTACGCAAAGCAATCCCTTCATACCAAGACTAATTATGGGTCTTTCACGTTCGTCCACGTAGCCAAACTCCCAAATTGTAGCGTCGCATGAGAATTTTTCTTTATATTTTGTCAAATATTCTTCAAGATGAGAGCTACCGATCTCCTCCTCACCTTCTATTAAAAACTTGACATTACAAGGAACATCGCCAACTTCGTTGAGGAAATACTCAACAGCCTTTATTCGAGTAATTAATTCCCCCTTGTCATCAGAAGCACCTCTTCCAAAGATAAAGTTCCCCTCAATTTTACCACTGAATGGATCATCGTCCCATAAATCAATCGGTTCAGGAGGCTGTACATCATAATGGTTATAAAATAAGATAGTCTTGCCGTTTGGATTACTTCTGGATTTAACCTCGCCATATACTAAGGGAGGAATTTGTTCTGAATTGTCGTCTAATTTCAGTAGTTTTGATTTTATTCCAGCCTTGGACATTATTTCAGAAACTAGTTCTGCACATTTTGTCACTTCCGATTGCTTTTTTGCAGAGACGCTGGGCACTCTAATTAATTGTTGCAGCTGTGTTGTAAGCATGTCAATTTCTGAGTCAACTCTCGATCCAATTATTGTCAAATCAAAATGAGAATCAACTGAACTTGAAATTAAATATTCTGCTTAATAAAAAATTGGTTATTCAATACCAACTAACAAGATATTTTGCATTCCTTGATGACTTTGGAAAATTTCTTGAGAGCACTCTGATCTAGATTAAAAAAATGAAATATAAAATGATTAACACCGACATTCACGTACTGGAATACTCGATTTATGATATCGTCAACGGTTCCAATAGTTAATCCGCCGGCAACTAATTTCTTAAACTGATCTACAGTTATATTTCCTTTCTTCATTTTCCTTATGGTTTTACCAGATCTAATCTGTGACAATTATGTTCAATATGCATTAGAATTTGTACTTTATAATAATTATTTAGATACGAAAAAATTAGTTAATTTTTGTGGAATGTCTGTGTTGAATTTACAAAGCGGTTGATCATAGACTCCAAATTTGAAAAACTAAAATTAATCTACATTACTATCATTTCGCTTTAAAGGGATCATTATTCTCTATTCCTTTGTTACTAGGACCGTCGACACCACCATTATCTACATTTTTAGTCATAATTCTGTCATGTCCATTTAAGTAATTGTGCCAAGATACGTCTATTTCATTGTTTTCCTTTGGAACATAGGTCACAGTACCAGAATTGGGATCAAAATTATCCAAACTTCCCTTAGATGGAGGCGTTACAATCTCAAATTGCAAAGTATCGTTATCCTTATCATTTGCTTTCAAAGCAATATCAATTTCATGATTTGAATCTACTGATACACTTTTAACATCGTCTTTCAAAGTAGATTTATGCATTTTATCAATTTTCACTTCCACAGTAGCCGGATTACTCTGAGCTCCTTTGTCATCTGTTACCTTGTAGGCAAAGCTATCATCTGTTGGACTATCCTTTACTATTAGTTCTGGTTTATATGACATTCCTATATTACTGCTTATTTTTTGAGGAGCATCAAAAGCAGATCCGTCATCGCTTTTTGTATAGAATATAAAGTTATTTCCTGGAGTTGTACCCTCCCAGGCAATATGTGTGCTGTTGCCATCTACTGTTACCTCTGGATTGCCCGATCCGCCTGGATCGTTGCTTATGTTTTCGATCCCACCAAAAGTTGATCCATAATCTGAACTTTTTATTAGCAATATATCTTGATTTCCATTTTTAGACTGACCTTGCCATACTACATACACATTGTTACCAAATGATGAAACTTCCGGATTGAATACAGCCAAACGACCATTACCACTCAAACTCACGGGTGATGAAAAAGTCTTTCCTCCATCTGTACTGCGCGCAAAAAGTATGTATCTGTCTTCTTCTTCGCCCGCACTCCATGTAATGTATCTATAGTTACTTAGATTAGATTCATTTATACTTTGGTCAAAGGCCTGAGGCGCTTGATTTGTCTGATTAACTTCTATTACATCCACTTTCACAGTTGCAGTGTTGCTTTCAGCTCCTTTGTCATCGATTACCTTAAAGGCAAAACTGTCATTCCCAACGTAGTCTGTTTGAGGAATATATGTTACAGTACCTTTTGTGATATCAAAACTATCCAAACTTGCATCTGATGGATTAGATACTATTGCAAATTGTATAGGATCGTTATCAGCATCCTCCCCGACGAGAGCAACATCAATTTTATCATTCGCATCTACAGTTAAGCTTTGATCATATGCTATTGGGGATTTGTTGACTGCATCTACTTGATCATTTCGCAAACCTGCCATGGTCGTTTGATTTTCTACTCCTTGGTTTGGCTCATTACTTACTCCTTGGTTTGGCTCATTACTTACTCCTTGGTTTGGCTCATTACTTACTCCTTGGTTTGGCTCATTACTTACTCCTTGGTTTGGCTCATTACTTACTCCTTGGTTTGGCTCATTACTTACTCCTTGGTCATCTCCAGAATAATCCTTCTCTGGAACATAGGTTACAGTACCGTCAGATTTGTCAAAATTATTAAGTTTTCCATTAGACGGGTCTGCTACTATCTCAAACTTTATCTGGTCACCCTTATCATCATCATTACCCTCTAAAGTAATCTTTACATTATCATTTGCATCTAAAGATACTTTTTGATCATCAGCTTTTGGAGGTTCATTCCTTTCCTCTTCAACAGGCTGATTATCGTCTTCTGGCGGTTGACTCTTATCTTCAGCAGCCAAAAGATGATTAAAATTAAAAGTTTGTAAACTAAAATTAATGACATTTGCGCTTATCAGGGTAAATAAAAGTAAAGTTAGATATTTTTGATACAATTTAATTTATTTGAAATAATATAAATTGACATACATAAAAAGCTTGAAATATCCAGCAAAAAAGTAGAAAAGAGGAACTAAAATCTTTCCCATTTTGAAGAGAGAATGTCTTGTTGAAAATCGAATATATAGGGCAATTAAACAATCCATTTACTGAGAATTCTTCTTACGTTCTTTATATAAAGAATTATTTGTATCAGAAATGACGAACACATATCTTATTCCCATTGTTTTTAATGACTCGTTTAACATAATGTTCATACGTTCAACGTCATTTTTTACTTTGTTTTCAGGATATTTATTTGTGCTAGCAACAACATACTGAAAATCGTCGTGTTGATATTTATGAATTTCATATATTAGTGCCATATCCTCAATAATAAAATTATCGACTAATCTTATTTTAGTCCAAAATTATTTGACAAGAAAATAAAACTACCTTGATTCTATTACAATCGCATAGAGTGACAGTGCATAGTTATCAAATTTTCTTGATAAGAATAAGATAGTAAGATGACTGAAAATTATGACAAACATTAATTGAGTTGTACGTATGCACCATTCTTTTTCAACCAAGTTCGACAATCCTTGTAGCTCGGAAATGCATCTTCTACTAATTTCCAAAAATGATCTGAATGATTAAATTCAACTAGGTGTAATAATTCATGGATTATTATGTAATCAATTATGTTGGTGGGAAGCGCGGATAATAAAAAGTTAAAATTTAGGTTACCTTCTTTGGAACAGCTACCCCATCTCAATTTTTGACTTCCTACTCTTACTTTTCCATAAGATATCGATAACTTTTTCCCAAAAAGTGGAACTTTATTATCCAACAGTTTCTTTGTCTGTTCTCTATACCAGTTTACTATTTTTCTCTTGCATGTTCGCCTATCTTTTACATGAAATGTTATTTTCATTAGATTTTCAGAAAAAACAGTATATTGGAAATTGTCTTTGACAAATTTTATTTTATACTTTTTCCCAAGATAAATAATTTCATCATTATGAAGGGGTCCATATTCTAATTTATTATTCAGTTTTGTATAAAATTTTGTTTTTTTCAAAATCCATGTATTATTATGACTTAAGAAATTTCTTATTGTTTCAATATTTTCATTAACCGGAGAGATGACTGAAGTACCGCAGCGATCGACCCTTATACACATGCGTTTACTTCTTCTCCTTCTAATCAGTTTCACGTTTAAACTAGATTCATCAGAAAGAGTTACCTCTATCCATGATTCATGACTCAAATTGAATTAACATTCATTAAAGTGATCAGTTATTATTTTTGTTTTCTGTTTATATGCTTTGGAACTGGATGAAGATTTAGTTAGATATCAAATTATAAAGGGAATTTGCCAAGTCGTATCCTAAAATGAATTGATTATTTGGTGCTATAGATTTATCCAAATGTGAATGTATATATTTTAAAACCTGGTCCTTTCGCATCTATTTCAATGTGATGGTTTCCATAGTTTGTATTATCTGCAATATTGTAGAGCCGCTGACCGTCTATACTTAACTTTCCTTCGGGATCAGTATCATTCCCTTTAGAAGAATTATTTGTTTGTTCACCTTTACCACCTTCTCCGACTGTTACTTCTCCCTTTCCTCCTGCTACAATATTGACAGACTTTGCCGAATATACCAACGTGATTTTTCCATCAGGTCCGACAAGTTCCATATTGTCTGGATTGTTTTTCCATAATCCCTGAAGATAGATAACATTAGTGTCCAGATTCGAACTTGGTATTGTATAGTTGACAGTCTTTTCAGGATTGAATCCTTCAATATTTCCAAGTTGAGCTTTGGCATACTGGTATCCAAAGTATAATTCTGGTGTTTTGATTTGATTGAAATCAACAGATGGCGCACTAGGGACAATTAATTTTGTTTGATTAAGATTGGATATCTCAAGACCATGTTGATTGGATCTTTCAGCCAATAAGCTCTTAATAACATTTTCAGTTTCCGCATAACCTCCCTCTCCAATATGATCATATCGAATGTATCCCTCTGAATCTACAAGATATTTCCGCGGCCAATAACTATTTTGAAAAGCGTCCCAAGTCCCATGATCATTATCCAACAAGACAGGATATTTTATTCCAAATCTTGCCACTGCCTGTTTAACATTATCTATGTTTTTTTCAAACTCAAATTCAGGACTATGAATTCCAACAATGACCAATCCTTTATCAGAATATTTTTGATTCCAATCAACGAGATACGGTAACGTTCTGATGCAGTTGATACAGCTGTATGTCCAAAAGTCAACCAATACCACCTTTCCCTTTAGATCAGATAATTTTGTCTGGTTTGTATTAATGTATGACGTTATTCCTTTAAATTCTGGTGCTTTTCTGAATTGAGATTTGTCTATTGATAATTTAACATTTGAAATACTATTCTCGTTATTTGCGTCTGATGTAATTATTTGTCCATTACTATTGCCAAGATGCAATTTGTTCAGTTCAGGATTATTGAAATAAATTGCAAATCCCACTATAAGGGCAACTACACCTACTGCAGTCAATAGCGCACTAATATTATCTTTATTCATTTAGGTTCCCCTTTCAAGGCTAATAATTTGATTGGCGAGAGGGAAATTGCCAAGTATGCTGAGATTATTAGTAAATACTAATAATCCAAGTATTATGAGCATGATCCCCATTGCAGGATTAAAATATTTTAGATGCTTTACCATTTTACTAATTATGTTTGTGGCTTGTGAGAAAAACAATCCTGTTATTAAAAATGGTATACCAAGCCCTAGTGAATACGCTAATAATAAGTTGTAAGCTGTTCCTGGTGAAGTTGCGGCCAGTGTAAGAGTACTTCCCAGTATTGGTCCCACGCAAGGGGTCCAACCCGCCGCAAACGCGGCTCCAAATACAAATGACGTTATGTAGCTGGTCTTAAATTTAGGAATGGAAGAAAATTTCTTTTCAAAATTAAGACGTCTTAACCTAGTTGAGAGAATTAAATAGACACCAAATCCCATAATAACTAATCCTCCAACAAATGTCAACACATTTTGAAATCCTAAGCCAACGGTCATCAGGACACTATTTAGAAATACACCTAACACAGCAAACACAAGAGAGAATCCCAGAACAAAATATACTGTATTTAAAAATATATTTAATCTGGTCGCTTTTTTTAGCCTCAGTGATTGTCCTGATGAATCTTGAATCTCATTGAGTGTAGTACCTGATAGATATGAAATAAAGGCTGGCAAAATAGGCAATATGCATGGTGAGAAAAAAGATCCTGCACCTGCTAGCGCGGAAATAAGTATTGCAGGATCGACCATACAGATAATGACTTTATTTTGAATTAATACTTTTGTCCAAATTAATTCCAGATTTCTTACAAATTCAGATTTGAATTATTAATTTTGTATTTACTATATTAGAAAATGAAGTAGTGAAAAATTAGTGTTTGAAAATCTTGATTACAGTTGTTATTTCTTTATCTCCGTAAGTCTTAGGGAGTCTAGATCTTGTTGTGTTTCCATTTCATTCTTGTTTCCATAGACTATCAATATCCTGTCGTTATCCTTAATGACATAGTTTGCAATGGAGTCTGTTTTATTTCCATTCACATAAAATTCTAGATTTGAATTTCCGTTACTGCAATAACTTGTTTTATTTTCAAGAGTAAAGCAGCTGTCACTGACATTCATACCCACGCTTCTAAAGAATTCTCCAATGGGAACACCAGTTGCATGTCTATGTAGTGTATTACCATCATTATTTTCCACGTGGATATATTTCGATCTTACTTGATATTGTGGTTGACTAAAATTTAATTTTTCACCATTGATCTTTACTGCAAATGCAGCATGGACATGCTCAGAGCCTAGGGGACCGAATTTATGATTTGGTTTTACCAAATTTTCAGAATATATAGTTACTGCATAAGCCATTATAGCGAAAAGTACTACTACGGCCGGTACAATCACCATCAAACTCCTGTATCTTCTCTTCCGAGTTACAGCAAAGTAGCTCTTGCCCTCCCTATCTTTTTTAGGATTGGTATTTTTGTCCTTCTTTATATTGCTGTCCTTCTTTTTATTTTGCTTCATTATCCACCACCAACTGACGATTTATTCATTAGAACTTTGATGGATAATTTAAAGAAATCTTTAATACAAGAAGCAATGGAAAGTTTCTTCCAATTTTGATATCTAAGCAAATTACGGGCTTGTATAGATTTGTTTGAATTTTTCTGGCAATTCGGGATTCCCATAATCATCACAATATGCAGAATAGACGTTGATTTTCTCTCCATGCTTGATTTCATAAGATCCGATAAGCCTGATATTATTCCTATATTCTTCGTATAGCGGTTTTAGTTGCATGGCAAAATTTTCTGCAAGAAGGATATGCCAGCTATCGCCTAGGTCCATTACCCTCCTTGCCATTATTATGCCTGGTCCCCAAACATTAAGTCTGTTTGATATGTCATAAACAGTGAATACTGGTCCAGAATTTAATCCAATTCTGACTTTGATTGTGCTGTCCGTCTGCATTCGTTTATTATATTTGCGAAGAAAAGCATGGAGCTCGACGCTTAATTTGTATGGCAATTCAGGGTTGTTTTCATAGCCTATAGCCATACCGTCACCAGAAGGTAGAATTATCTTCAAGTCGTCAGATATTTTCCTAAATGAATTACAGGAGCTGATAAATTCATTTAACCTTACGATCTTTTCTTTTTGCCTGTGAACCGCAAGCTCCGGATTGGATAATCCTACAATATCAATAAAGCAAAAGTTATAATTCAAAACTTCGTATTTTGGATCAAAGTCCTTAAAAACTGACATGAATTTTCTGTATGTTCTTGCACAGCCTTCTGAATGAAACGGTAAGTCAAGGTAATAAACTGGATGTTGTTGGATCACTCTAGCATCTAATGCACATTTAAGTAGATCATTTGCAAACGTAAAACGTCCATTTTTGTCAATACTAAATTGTATCCAGGTCGGTTTTGTCATAGCATGACCAGCCATAGATAGCAGTCGTATTTTTCTGATCAAGGAATCGTTTGATTCTTCAAATTTCATCTCGATTATTCCGTCACAAAATGACACTATGGGTTGATATTCTGCGGATATCGGAGAATCAATTGTAAAAATTCCTATTGTTTTTCTTTTCCTCAGTTGGAGACCTAGTTTTGCCAAAAATTTTCTAATTGAACTAACTTCAAAAATATCACAAAAATGAATTAGTGAATCCATTACAAAATAGACGATATTGTCTATATCACCCGTACCAACATTACTCTGTTGATCTAGGGAGGCA
>WNFZ01007124.1_pt1 | contig 10019 bp, 10 predicted proteins | sample 5400081 | NCBI WGS metagenome assembly WNFZ01 (sample SAMN13153365, study PRJNA577476) | soil metagenome | isolation source: 80 cm soil or saprolite under grassland replicate 1 | place: USA:California | collected 2016-06-15
TCTTCCGTCGCATTGACTGTGTCCTGGAGCCCACCAAGCCCAACGTCCTGGAGACCTATACGAGGCTTAAAGGCAGATTGGAAAACCTGGCTCCTCAGCTCTGTCGTGCCTCTGGCTTCGCCTTCTACAACACCTCCCCCTATACCTTTGAACGGCTTTTGGCTGATGCACCACACCTTGCCGCCAATCTACGTACGTACATCACCAGCTTCTCCGAGAACATGCGAGAGGTGCTGGAAAAGTTTGACTTTGAGAATACTATCAGCAAGCTCGATGAGGCAGGACTGCTGTTCCTCGTGATGGAACGTTTCAAAAATATCGACCTGCATCCTGATATCGTCTCTAACCTGGAGATGGGCTATATCTTCGAGGAATTGATTCGGAAGTTCAATGAAGCCCTGAACGAAAATCCTGGGGAGCACTTTACCCCCCGTGAAGTCATTCGTCTCATGGTGAACCTTCTCCTGTCCCACGACCAGGACGCCCTAAGCCGTAATCATATTGTCCGTACTGTCTATGATCCCTGCTGTGGGTCTGGTGGAATGCTCACCCTGGCGAAAGACCATATCCAAGACATCAACCCCACGCTGAGGTGTACCTGTTCGGTCAGGAAGTCAATCCTGAGACGTTTGCCATCTGTAAATCTGACCTGTACGTCAAAAGCGCTGACGGACGTGATGCAGAAAATATCCGTTTCGGCAGTACCCTGTCTAATGACCAGCATGCAGATAAACGGTTCGATTATCTCCTGGCAAATCCTCCCTATGGGAAAGATTGGAAACGGGATCAGGCTGCTGTGGAAGCCGAAGCAGACCGGGGAGAGGCTGGACGGTTTGGCGCGGGGACACCCCGGATTAGTGATGGACAACTCCTTTTTCTTCAGCACATGCTCTCCCGGATGAAATCACCCCAGGAAGGTGGTAGTCGCGTTGCCATCGTCATGAACGGCTCACCGCTGTTTACTGGGGACGCTGGGAGTGGTGAAAGTGAAATTCGGCGTTGGATTCTGGAACATGACTGGCTTGACGCTATCGTTGCACTCCCAGAACAGCTCTTCTACAACACGGGTATCTCCACCTATGTCTGGGTGCTGACCAACCGTAAGGAACCTCGACGACGTGGTAAAGTCCAACTCATTGACGCCTCGTCGTATTGGATATCTATGAGGAAGAGCCTCGGTGACAAACGCCGTGAGATTTCGTCAGATCAGATTCAGGCGATCACTGCGCTCTACAATGCCTGTACGGAAGGGGAGCACACCAAAATCTTCGATACTGCGGCATTTGGATACCGCAAGATCACGGTGGAACGTCCGCTCCGTTTGAATTTCCAGGCGAGTCCTGCACGCATTGCTCGATTGCATACAGAGAGTGCCTTCCTCAGTCTCGTCACACCGAAGCAAACGCGAAAAAAAGCTAAAGAGAACCAGCCATCGTTGTTAGACGATCCTGAGATAGCGGCTGGACGTCAGGAACAACAGAAAATCCTCGCGATGCTCTCGACCTTACCAGAGATGCTCTTCACCAATCGTGATGCCTTTGAAAGTCTCCTGAATAAAGCCGTTAAGACGGCACATCTCAAACCGGCAACGCCTCTCCGCAAAGCGATCCTCTCTGCCCTGTCTGAACGCGATGAAACCGCTGACATCTGCTACGACAAAGACGGCAATCCCGAAGCTGATCCCCAACTACGCGATACAGAGAATGTTCCGCTCAAGGAAGATATCCACAGGTTTTTTGAGCGCAAGGTGCTACCGCACGTCCCTGATGCTTGGGTCAATACCACGATGTGTGATGAGAAAGATCAGGGAATCGGGAAGGTCGGGTACGAAATCAATTTCAATCGCTATTTCTATAGGTACCAACCACCTCGACTGCTAGGGGAAATCGAAGCGGATATCAGGACATTGGAAAGAGAAATCCTGGAGATGCTTCGAGAGGTAGCAGGATGAACAGCGCAGCAATGAGTGCCACTGTAGAGATTGGAAATCGATGGAAGCCGTATCCTGCCTATAAAGACTCAGGTGCGGGGTGGTTAGGAGAGATTCCTGAGCATTGGGAAATGAAGAAGGCAAAATATTGCCTACGTGCGATAGAGCAGGGTTGGAGTCCTCAATGTGAAAATCGTCCAGCAGAGCCTGAAGAATGGGGAGTATTAAAAGTTGGATGCGTAAATGGAGCCATATTTGATCCTTCTGAAAATAAAGCTCTTCCCTTGAATATGGAGCCAAGGACTGAATACGAAATCAGACGGGGTGATGTACTGATGTCGCGAGCTAATACTCGAGAACTTTTGGGGAGTGCATCGGTAGTAGCTCAAGTCCGTTCTCGACTGTTATTATGTGACAAATTATACCGTTTGAAGGTGTTCTCTACAGAGGTTGACCCAATTTTCCTTGTGCTGCTCCTCGGATCAACCACGGTACGGTTCCAGTTAGAACGTGAGGCAACAGGTGCTAGTGACTCCATGCAGAATATCAGCATGGGTACCATCCGTGCTCTCATTATTCCCGTACCTCAACTAACTGAGCAACGCCTCATCGCTTCTTTCCTCGACCGTGAAACTGCCCATATCGATGCCCTCATCGCCAAAAAGGAACGGCTCATTGAGCTACTCACTGAGAAACAGACTGCACTCATTAGCCACGCCGTGACCAAGGGGCTCGATCCAACGGTACCGATGAAAGATTCGGGTGTGGAGTGGTTGGGAGATATTCCAGTTCATTGGGAAATACTGTCACTACGCCGTGTCGTCGACAAATTCGTTGACTACCGTGGAAAAACACCTGAGAAAGTGCCCAGTGGAATACCATTGATAACCGCTCGTAATATCAAGAACGGACGCGTTGATTTCAGCCTGTCTGAAGAATTCATTCGGGATGAAGACTATGACGAGTGGATGGTACGAGGTCTCCCAGAAATCGGTGATGTCTTGATAACCACCGAGGCACCTCTGGGTGAGTCGGCTCTCGTCGATGATACGAACATCGCTCTTGCACAAAGAATCATCCTCATCAAGACTGATAAGAGCCTTATCTCAAATGACTTCCTGAAAAATCACTTCACTGCGAAATCTGGCACTGGGGAGTTGTGGAGCCGTGCTACAGGCTCAACTGCTATAGGTATTAAAGCTTCACACTTGAAAGAGACGCTTGTGGTTGTTCCACCTCTAGTTGAACAGAAGGCAATCACACGATATTTGGATCACGAAACCTCTAAAAACGACGCTCTCATCTCCAAAGTCCGTCACACATCGAGAAGCTCAAAGAGTACCGTATCGCCATTATCTCCGCTGCTGTCACGGGTAAGATCGATGTCCGTGGAGAGGGTGCATAAATGTGGTGGTTCGAAATAGGCAATTTTCCACATGGCGTCGATGCGGAAGAGTCCGAGTGGATGATCCAAGTCGTCGAGTGGTGTACAAGCTACCTCGCATTTTGCTGTGGTCCGCCTTTACTCGGTTCCTCCATTGATGGGATTGCCACCGAAGAGGAAAGTGCCCAGGGAACGAGTGTGTCTGGAGAGGTTCCCTGGGGAATAGCTTTGTTTTACGAAGATGGTGTGGAGGAGGAAGCCGCACACTATGTGGACAAGTGTCGTGTCGCGTATCATCGCTTTTGTACCGCAGTGGACTGGGTGGCGTGTCAGCCGACCCAGCTCCTGTCGCTGTTCACGCGTTTGGGGTATGACGCCCCTCTGAGACACGGACGTCCTGTAGAACCTCCTGGGCATCCTGCACCCATGGCGCTTTGGAATGCAGGCTTGCAGGAAGCACTGCACGCCATTGAAGCCGCGAAAAACGATGACTGCACGCTCGAACTGGTGCGCCTGCCACCGATGTTCCAGGAGCATGAGCCCCACTGGAGCGATTGGGTCGTCACATGGATACGTGCGTATGTGGATTATATGTGTGGTGCTCCACCGTCTGGAACACGCATCAAACTGAACTGGGAGAGCAGTACGCGTTGGAGCAACGGTCACGGGATACCAGCCAAAGTCCCATGCGGTTGGGGACTTGATTGGGACGGGGTTGAGCCACCACCGAACGCCCGTAACTTTGCCGAGAGATTTCGCTTGGCATTCTATCACCTTCTGACGCATGTTGACTGGCAGCAATTTGACGGGGAAAAGTTACGGTCGTGTTTCGATGAACAGGGATACAACGACTACTTAGAGCATATATAACCGTAAAGTCGAAACGTATACTATATCCACTCTCACTACAATCGATCTCCGTGAGGAGATAACGGATGGACATCTCAGAACGTAATTTCGAGGACACCATTGAGGCTGCGCTTTTAGCACACGGACCAGATTCTTTGACTGGGGATGCAGAAACAGCTCAGGACCCTCCTCTTGCCTATGGTCAATCGATTCCTGGTGGCTATAACAAGCGTCGTCCTGATGAGTACAACCGTAGCCTCTGCCTCATTCCCCGAGATGTCATCGAGTTCATTTACGCGACACAGCCCAAAGAATGGGAGAAGTTCAAACAGCAGCATGGTCCAGATGTGAAGGAACGCTTCCTGACTCGCTTGGCACGTGAGATTACCCGGCGAGGAACACTCGACGTCCTCCGCAAGGGTATTCGCAGTAACGGCTGTAAATTCCAGCTTGCCTATTTTCGTCCATCCAGCGGACTCAACGAAGCACTTCAGAAGCTCTACGCAGCCAACCTGTTTACGGTGGTGCGTCAACTCCAGTACAGCGAGAAGACGGGTCATAGCCTCGATCTGGCTATCTTTCTGAACGGTCTCCCCATCTTCACCGCTGAACTGAAAAATCCGCTGATGGGACAGAACGTCGAGAACGCCATAAATCAATATCGCTTTGACCGTGACCCGCGTGAGCTATTCTTTGCATTTGGACGGTGTTTAGCGCATTTCGCAGTTGATCCCGATTTGGTCTACATGACCACGTCCCTGGAAGGGGCGAAAACACGCTTCCTGCCTTTCAACAAAGGACGTAACGGCGGTGCTGGGAATCCACCGTCCTGGAAGAGCTTTGCCACAGCGTATCTCTGGGAAGAAGTCTGGGCGAGAGACAGTGTCCTCAATCTCATTCAGCATTTCATTCATGTGGTCGAGGACGAGGACGAGAAAGGACGGAAGAGCGGCACCCGTCATGTGATCTTTCCCCGGTATCATCAGTTGGACTCAGTTCGACGTTTGGTGACCCATGCCCGTGAACATGGACCAGGACAACGGTATCTCATCCAACACTCTGCAGGTTCGGGAAAATCGAACTCCATTGCATGGTTAGCACACCAACTGTCCGTACTCCATGATGCCCAGGATCAGCGGGTGTTTGATTCTATTATCGTCATCACAGATCGTCGAGTCTTAGATCGTCAGCTCCAACGGACAGTCCGACAATTTCAGCAAACGTTGGGCGTTGTAGAAAACATCGACAAGACATCCCATCAGCTCAAAGAAGCCCTGGAAGGTGGCAAAACGATTATCGTCACCACCCTTCAGAAGTTTCCCGTCATCGCTGGTCAAATGAGTGCCCTTCCAGGGAAACGCTTTGCCGTGATTGTAGACGAAGCCCATTCGTCACAGACCGGGGAAAGCACCAAGAGTCTCAAGTCCGTCCTGACAGCCAACACGCTCGAAGAGGCTGAGCAGGAAGACCGTGACGAGGAGGGAGACGACCTCGAAGACCGTCTTGTGGCTGAAATGCAGAAACGTGGACATCTCCCCCATGTGAGTACCTTCGCCTTCACCGCCACACCCAAACAGAAAACGCTGGAACTCTTTGGCACACGTCGTCCCGATGGAAGCTATACCGCCTTCAGTGTCTATAGCATGCGTCAAGCGATTGATGAACAGTATATCCTCGATGTCCTCAAAAACTACACGACCTATACGACCTACTGGAATCTCCTGAAGAAGGTGGAAGACGATCCCCGGTATGACCGCAACAAAGCCACCTACCTGCTCAAACTCTTCGTTGACCTCCATGAACACGCGATTGCTCATAAGGTGGCGCTCATGGTGGAACATTTTATGAGCCAGGTGGCTCACAGTGTTGGCGGAAAAGCCAAAGCCATGATTGTGACACGGTCACGGCTGCATGCCGTCCGGTATAAATTAGCGGTTGACCAGTACCTGCGAGAACATGGGTCTCCCTTCAAAGCCCTGGTGGCATTTTCAGGCACGGTCCGGGATGAGGGGAAAGATTACACCGAAGCCAATATGAACAGCTTCCCAGATACGCAAACAGCCAACACCTTCGGCAGAGACGAATACCGATTCCTCATTGTCGCCAATAAATTCCAGACCGGGTTTGATCAACCGCTCCTGCATACGATGTATGTCGATAAGAAGCTGGGTGGAGTGCATGCCGTCCAAACACTTTCCCGTCTGAATCGTATCCATCCGGGGAAAGACGAGACGATGGTACTGGACTTCACTAACGACGCCAGTGAGATTCAAAAAGCCTTTCAGCCCTACTACGAGACAACCATCCTCTCAGAAGGCACCGATCCGAATCTGCTCTATGACCGTCAAACCCAACTGGCAGATTTTCATGTGTACACGGATGTCGAGGTGACGCAGGTTGCCGCGCTCTACTATGATCCCAAGGGCACCCAGGACAAGCTGCACGCTGCCGTAGAGCCAGTCGTTGACCGCTACAAAGAGACCGCTGCAGAAGAACAAGCAGAATTCCGCAGTCAACTCAACGATTACATCCGGCTCTATGCGTTTCTGTCCCAGGTGGTGACCTTTACAGACCCTGACCTAGAGAAACTCTACGTGTTTGCGCGTGTCCTCATACGGAAGCTCCCGGTAGACCGGGAGCAACTTCCTCTGGAAATCCAACAAAACGTCAATATGGATTCCTACCGGCTGCAACGGACCCATAACGGCTCACTGGCATTAGAACGCGGTACGACCCCACTGACACCGATGGCATCACAACCGACCCAGCAGATCATTCCCGACGCACAGGAGCCGCTGTCACAAATTCTCGAAGCTCTGAATGAACGGTTTGGGACAGATTTCACCGAGGACGACAAGGTCTTCATTCGTCAGTTAGAAGCACACCTGGAGAGTCACACGGGGCTTGAAGCGAGTATCCGGGTGAACCCTCCTGAGAATGCTCGACTGACGTTTGAGCATGTCGTCCACGACCAGGTGCAAGAGATGATTGATGCCAACTTCAAATTTTATAAACAGATCACCGACGATGAGGACTTTTCAGCCCATTTCATTGGCTGGCTCTTTGAGCGGTATTACAAAAAGAAAACTGAAGGAGATGGGGAATCCCAGTAACACGGGACATCTCCTGTAAGACCGTGGCAAGCAATGACACGACTGGATACCTCACTCGTCTACCCATCCATCGCATATTGACACAGCATTTTACCTTCATGACCCGTCCAGTTTTCGGGGACATTATAATAGCTTCCGTCAAGGTGGGGATAATTTCTGAGATAGGGTCAACCAACGAATAGCACACCAGCTCCTGAGGGAGGTGTTGGAGAACCCCACACATAGGCATCATCTAATAAATGGTGTGCAGGACGTTCAACAAACCCATCCTTTTCAACATGCGACCCATTCTTCTTCCGCCATGTAAAGATGATATACAGACGATAAAGGGTCTTTAACAATACTATAGTCAACAGCCCGGAAATCTTTTGGATAAAAATGAAATTAAGCATTTCCTTCATAGCTTGTTGGGTTGCCTGATTTATTTTTTCCTTGAGGTCTCCGGGAGGTAGCTTTTCAATTTCACTGATTGCCGATGGGGGGTTTCTTCTCTTACCGTTCACTATTAAGATGAGAGCATGCATAAAAGTGAAAACTGAAAGATAATTCGAGGTTCGAATCAGCCCATTTAACATTTGCCTTGTAGCTTGATACGCTGGATTCTTGAAGTCATATTCATTTTTCCAAATAAAATCAAAGAGATCGTCCCGTATTCTCCTAATATTCGAGCGGAAGTTATCCCGACGCAACCGTGCCACAGGTCCGCACCAGAGAAAAGCCAAGATTCCCAAACTAATAAGGCATTGGGCAAGGGCGATAGAATGACTCATGTGGACCTCTCCTGCCGTTCTCCTTCAGTACTTAATCCGCTTGATGTGCGGTTGGGGTCTATGCGTTTCTCCAATTCAGTGATACGCTTGTCTCTCTCGCCACGCTCACGCAAGCGTTTGCGGCGTTCGCTCCACCCATAAGCCGCCCCTCCTGCTGCTGCACCCCATGCGAGATAGACATGAAGATTTGCATCGACAACCCACTTCTGAGTCACGGTGAGGATAGTTTGTCCACCTGGGGCATCTCTTACCGGTAAGTACACGCCTGCATACACCACTGCCCAAGCCCAAAATCCTACGATGAATGTTGTCGATACTTTACGAAACGCATCGATTACATACATCCACCGGGCATGATATCGTAAATGTTCTTCCTCAGAAGACGAAGTCGATCTACCTTGGGGGTTTCGACGTCTTGCCACTGAGCGACCTCCTTTGGATGCTCATGGTATTTTCTTCTGGGGTATCCATTATACCTTATAAATCAATAGATTGCTTACGCTCTAATTGCAAACTGCAATTAGAGTGGACGGGGAGGATCAAAAAACCGCGCTGTATTATACACGATTCAATTTGTTCACCGTGTACGGGTATACGTGTGCCGTTTGTGGGTTTGATGTCCGCTTGGGGGAAACCGTCCTTGGGATCGAAGCCGCCCACATCAAGTGGTATCAAGCAGGCGGTCCCAACATTGAAACCAATGGACTCGCGTTGTGCATCTTGCATCATAAACTCTTCGACCGAGGGGCATTTACCATATCCCTGACTCGGCAGGTACAGGTCTCGGAGTACGCCTATGGTGCAACGGGCTTTACTGAGTGGCTCCTCGCCTATCACGGGAAACCGATCCGTCCACCACAGAGTCCACAATACCTCCCGAAGGAAGAGTATCTGTACTGGCACATGCAGCAGGTATTTCGTGGACCTGCACGACACCTTGTCGGGGAGGATGCCTCAAGCAGGCGAAGAGATTGATACAGCACATCAGAGACCTACGCAGCGATGCCACCAGGAGAGGCACCATGGGATGGGTCATCCTCCCATGCTCCAGGAAGAGACGTTACTAAGGCGCTAGCTGCTTGATGCGGTCCCAATATTGGGGACCAAGGATAGACCCACAACAATGCTTCGCGCCGCAATGGCAGGGCTCTACGGGCTCGTCATCGATCCCGTACCCATAGTTGGAGGTGAGTTCCTCGCCTGCCTGAATATCCCTGATCGCTACAATCCAGATGGTCTGCCCGAATTGTTCCGTGTGGCAGTTTGGGTCACACGCATGATTAATAGAGCGTGCCGTGTTCTTGCGCGTACTCCCATCAATGGCATAGCGCTCGTCCAAGCCAATAATATAGACATTGCCTGCGACTAAGCGCCGGTCGCTTTCCGCTTGGGTAATTTTTTGCCCGATGTACCGAATAATTTTGGTGCCCTGCTGAATATCCTGCCCTGCAAACAGTCCTTGTCCAGCAATACGTGATGGACCCACACGTACCCGAATCTTCACAAGCGGATGCCTTCTGGGATGTGCGGATGTTCTGCTGGTGCTATGGTCGCTCGATACGCAGCCCCAAATATAGGCGCACCTCCGGGACGATGCACGGCTTTTCCTGGGGGAACGGGCACAGTCAGGTGCAGCGTCACAGCAGGTTACGGTTGCCCCTTGACCGGATACTGTCGCAGTAGGGTTCGACAACTGTCAATCACCAGGGGCAAATAGCTCTGATCAATGACAAATGTGAAGCGATGGGCTTGAGAAAGGTGGTCAGGAGTGATAGCAACAACCATGGTGATGTGCCCAAGCCTTTCAGCGGTCAGTGAAACGGCTAATTCAGGCTCCATGCATAGCAAAGCGGCTTCACCCTGAAGTGAGGCATGTATGGCTTCGACCCCTCGCAAAAAATGCGCTATTTCCGGCACGTGCAGTATGGGACCAGTGACCCAGACACTGGCTCCTGGGGCACCACAATGTACGG
>WNFZ01010147.1_pt1 | contig 10017 bp, 7 predicted proteins | sample 5400081 | NCBI WGS metagenome assembly WNFZ01 (sample SAMN13153365, study PRJNA577476) | soil metagenome | isolation source: 80 cm soil or saprolite under grassland replicate 1 | place: USA:California | collected 2016-06-15
TACGGAGATCCGCAAGGTCTCGCTGGTGCGCATGGCCGCGGTCACGCACACCATCGACATGGATCAGCACTATCTCGAGCTGCCGTTTACCGCTGGCGCGAACAGCCTGAACGTCGCGGCGATCACCGATCCGAACAGCGCGCCACCAGGCGAGTACATGCTCTTTGTGGTCGACGCGAATGGCGTCCCGTCGACGGCGGCCATCGTGCGGCTTGGCGGCACACCGCCCGCGACCGCGCCAACACCTACCGCTACCGCGACCGGCACCGCGACACGAACGCCGACGCCGACCGCCACGGCTACGCCCGGAACGCCAGCGCCCACCGCCACACCCACATCCACCGCCACACCCACGCCCACGGTCGTATCCGGCAGCGGCACCCTGGGCAATACCCACATCGGCGCCACCATCGACTCGGGTGACTCCAACTTCCTCAATGGCTCGCGCATCACCACGGGACCCGTGAGCGTCGCGGCGCGGTCGATCTCTGTGTTCGTGGCGGGACTCGATAGTGCTACCACCAATCGCGCGTTCCAGGTCGCGATCTATGCCGACGCCAACGGTTCGCCGGGTGCGCTTGTCGCGAGCTCGGCGAGCGGCACCCTCACTGCCAATGCCTGGAACACGCTGCCGATCAGCGCTTCACTGGCGCCCAACACCCGCTACTGGCTCATGTACAACACGAACGGCCGCTCAGCGGCGGTCAACAACATGCGTATGGACCCCGGCAGCGCCGCCCAGGGCGCGTTCTCTAGCAGCCGCGTCACTTTCGGCACCTGGCCCCTGACCTTCGGGCCGGCCACGCTCGGCGCCTGGAGTTGGTCGATCTACCTCAGCTACTGACGCGAGCCGGTTGGGCCAGGCCGAGCTCGCGCAGGACCTCGTCCGTGTGCTCACCGAGGAGCGGCGGCGGGCGCCGCACCTCGGCGGGGGTGTCGTGCAGCGTGGCGCCGGGTTTGATCGTGCGGACCACCCCGCTGGCGAGCGCTGCGTGCTCGGTCTCTACGACGAGCTGGCGGTGCAGCACTTGCGGGTCGGCGAAGACCTCGGGCAACGAATTGACTGGGCCGAACGGCACGCTGGCCGCCCACAGCACGCGGCACCATTCGGCCGCAGGCCGCTTTCGGATCTCCGCGCCCACCAAGGCGAGGAACTCGGTTCGATAGCGGATGCGGTCCTGGTTGGTGCGAAAGCGCGGATCGTCGATCAGATCGGCGCGGTCGATGACTTCGAGCATCCGCCGCACCTGGCCATCATTTCCGCCCGGGACATACACGGCCCGATCGGCAGCGTGCAGCAGGTCGTACGGGGCGATCATCGGGTAGCTGTTGCCGTGCGGTTTGCTGACCACACCGCCGTTCAAATAGCTGCTGTTGTGCGGATGCAGCAGGTTCACGGCGGAGTCGAGCAGCGTCGCCTCGACTTGCTGGCCCTCGCCAGTGCGCTCGCGGTGGTACAGCGCCAGCAGGATGGCCTGGTTGGCAAACAGCGCGGTCGCCAGATCGACCACGGCGACGCCCGCTTTGAGCGGCTCGCCGCCGGCTTCGCCGTTGATGCTCATGAAGCCGCCCATGGCTTGCAGCACGGCGTCGTAGCCGGCCACGTTGGCGTACGGTCCGTCCCGACCAAATCCAGAGATCGAGCAGTAGATCAGCCGCGGGTTCAGCGCACGCAGTTGCGTATAGTCCAGCCCCCAGCGAGCCATCGTGCCACTCTTAAAATTCTCGACGAGGACGTCGCTGGACATGGCGAGCCGCCTGACCGCCTCCTGGCCATGCGGGCTGGCCAGGTTGAGCGCGATGCCGCGCTTGTTGCGGTTGATGTTCAGGTAGTACGTGCTCTGGCCGCTGACAAACGGCGGGCCCCACGTACGCGTCTCGTCGCCCTCGGGCGGCTCGACCTTGATCACGTCCGCGCCGTGGTCACCGAGCATCATGCAGCACAACGGCCCCGCGAGGACGCGACTCAGATCGAGGACGCGCAGCCCGTCGAGCGCATGCGGCGGCATCCGCCAAGGCTACCGTACAGTTCAGGCGCGTCGACGCCGATCCCTCTACTGCCCCGTTCGCGGAACGACCGCTGGGCGCTACGACGATAGAACGAGGCGGGCACCGAGCGGCTGGGTGGGCCGCGCGTTGTTCGGGAACACTGCGCGGAACGCGGCGACCTGCGCCTTCGAGACCTCGACTGGTCGCTTGAGCACCACCCAGCGCACGCTTTCGGTGCACGGCGGGGTCGTCAGCGAGCCCGAGTACGTGAAGTAATCGTCGACGTTGCGCGGCAGCAGGTCCTGGATCGCGATGGTGACGCCCGTCTCGGCCTCACCCTGGCTCTTCGGAAATCGCTCCCAGAATTTCGTCAGCAACATGTTCGGCGCGCCCTCGGCGAGCAGCACGCCGATCACGGCGAGATTCTTGTCGCTGGCCTGGTGCACCAGGTGCAGCTCGAGCGGGTAGCTCCGACCTTCGACGGTGTGCTCGCTCGGCGTGTGGAAGTGGAACTGCAACAGATCGAACTTCTTGCCATTCAACGTCAGGCTGCTGCCCTTGTCGCAGTTGACCTGGAACGTGTGGCCGTTGTTGACCACCTTCACCTTCGTCTGGCCATAGTTCAGTTGCAGTCCTGGCAGCGCCGGTACTCGGATCGCGTCGTCGAGGTCGATCGGCGACTGCGCTCCACCTTGCTTGCAGACGGCGTTTGCTGTGTCGAGCTCGCTCCACGCATTCGGGCCAGTGGCGCCCTCGTAGCTCCAGTGCGCAGGCGCGCCCGCGGCGGGCGCGTGCTCGGCGGCAAGCGCGGCACTCGAAGCGGCGCCATGCTCACCTTGCCCGCCAGCCGCGGCGGGAGCGGGCGTCGCCGGACCCTCGGGCGAGGCCGGTTCAGGCTTGGGCGGTGGGGGAACAATGGCCGACAGAGCGTAGGCAGTGCCTCCGCCCGCCACGGCAGCAGAGCCGAGCAGTGCAATCGAGCCAATCAACAGGTCGCGGCGTTTCACAGCGAGGGGAGTATCGGCAGATCCACCCGCGGCATGAAGGGGAATCGCCGGGTCGCATCAGCTGTTGTAGACGGTGCGACACGGAAACGTGTCTCGACTCGCCCATAGATTCCTATAGTCTCGTTATCAGACCTGAGGTAGGCCCGTGATACCCCTAGAACGATTCACCGATGAAGCCCGTGCCGCGCTGGAGCGTGTTCAGCAGCTCCTACTACGGCTGCGTCACAACCAGCTCGACGCCGAGCACTTGCTGCTCGCGCTTCTGGGCGAACCCGACGGCCTGCTGAAGGCCGCAATCGCAAAACTCGATTCGTTCCAGCCATCCCAGCTGCTGGAGTGGCTGCGCGCGGAGCTCGGCCGCCGCCCGGTCGCGGCGCAATCCGGTCAGGTGTTTATCACGCCACGAGCGGCAAGGGTGCTGCAGCAAGCTCTTCAGGATGCGCAGCGCCGCGGTGACCAGTTCACCGGCACCGAGCATCTGCTGCTCGCGCTGCTGGCTGATCCACGCGACGAGCTCACGCTGGCCGCCGAGCAGGCCGGTTTGACCCAGGCGGCACTGGCGCGTGCCTTCGACGAGGTGCGTGGCGGTCGTCCCATCGACAGCCCGACTGCTGAAGGCTCGTTCCAGGCGCTCGACAAGTACGGCGTGGATCTGACCACGTTGGCTAACGAAGGCAAGCTGGACCCGGTCATCGGCCGCGAGGAGGAGATCCTGCGGCTGATGGAAGTGCTCGTGCGACGCACCAAGAACAATCCAGTGCTCGTTGGCGAGCCTGGCGTCGGCAAGACGGCCGTGGTCGAGGGTCTCGCGCAGCGGATCGCCTCGGGCCAGGTGCCCGAGCCGCTCGAGGGCAAGCGCGTGATCTCGCTCGACATGGGCCTGCTGATCGCCGGCGCCAAGTTCCGTGGCGAGTTCGAGGAGCGGCTGAAGTCCGTGGTCGCGGAGACGAAGGCCTCCGAGGGCAAAGTCATCCTGTTCGTCGACGAGCTGCACACGCTCGTTGGCGCCGGCAATGCCGAGGGTGCGCTCGACGCGGCCAACCTGCTGAAGCCGGCTCTGGCGCGCGGTGAGCTGCACATGATTGGCGCAACGACTCACGACGAATACCGCGAGCGCATCGAGAAGGATGCGGCACTCGAGCGTCGCTTCGCGCCGGTCTACGTCGATGAGCCCACGCCCGACGAGACGCTGCTGATCCTGCAAGGACTCAAGACGCGCTACGAGCAGCACCACCAGCTGGGTATCAGCGAGGAAGCGCTGCAGACCGCGGTGCGGCTGAGCGAGCGCTACATCCAGGACCGCAGCCTGCCTGACAAGGCCATCGATCTCATGGACGAGGCCGCGGCCAAGGTGCGGTTGCGAAATGCCGCCGAGCAGGCAGATACCCCGGCCGCGGTGATCAAGCGGCTCAAGGCCGAGGAAGACGCCGCGTGGGCGAATCGCGACTACGAGGCTGCCGCAGAGGCCAAGGCCGATCGGTTGCGGCTCGAGGAGCAGCACCCCGACGCGGTTGCGCAACTCGAGGGCAGCGCGCCCACGGTGTTGGTTCTGCCTGAAGACGTGGCGGCTGTTGTTGCCACGTGGACCGGGGTGCCCGTGAAGAGCCTGTACACCGAAGAGGCGGCGAAGCTGCTGCATCTCGAAGATGCGCTGCATGCTCGCGTGGTCGACCAGCACGAGGCGGTCGTGGCCGTGGCGGATGCCATCCGGCGCTCGCGCTCGGGGCTGAGCGATCCGCGCCGGCCAATCGGTTCGTTCCTATTCCTGGGCCCGACCGGTGTCGGCAAGACCGAGCTGGCCAAGACGCTCGCCGACTACCTGTTCGACGACGAGGATGCCCTGCTGCGCCTTGACATGTCCGAGTACATGGAGCCGCACACGGTCAGCCGCCTGTTCGGCTCACCGCCAGGCTATGTCGGCTTCGACCAGGGTGGGCAGCTGACCGAGGCAGTGCGGCGTCGGCCGTACCAGGTCATCCTGTTCGACGAGGTCGAGAAGGCGCACCCCGAGGTCTTCAACGCGCTGTTGCAGATCCTCGAGGACGGTCGGCTTACCGACGGCCATGGGCGCACGGTCGACTTCCGCAATACGGTCATCATCATGACGTCGAACGTCGGGTCGACTCGCGCATACGAGAAGCGGCGCGACACGCTTGGCTTTGGCACTTCGGCCGAAGTGCGTGAGGACGAGCAGATCGAGCGGCGGCTCAGGGAAGAGCTCAAGAAGACCTTCCGCCCCGAGTTCCTGAATCGTATCGACGAAGTCATCGTCTTCCATCGACTGCCCGAGTCGAGCCTGTACCTGGTGGTCAACAAGATGCTGGCCGACCTGCGGAAGCGCCTCGAGGAACGCCAGTTGACTCTGGAGCTTTCGGACGCCGCGCGCGCGTGGCTGGTCAAAAACGGGTACGACGAGGCGTTTGGCGCGCGGCCGCTGCGGCGACTGATCCAGAAGGAGATCGAGAATACCCTGGCGCGCCAGGTGCTCGATAGCCAGCTGCCGGCCGGCAGCCAGGTGACGGTCGACGTCGTCGAGGATCGGCTCGCCTTCTCGACGCAAGCCGCGGTAGCGATGCCGGAGGAGCAGGTTGTAAACCAGGCTGCGTGAGCATCGAGCAGCTCTCGGCTAAAGACGTAGCAGGGCCTCACCTCGAGGCCCTGTTGCATGTTTTCAGCGCGGCGCTGGGCTTTTCGCAACGCAGCCACCGGGTGGGGTCGCAGGGCGCGGCCGTTCGACGCCACGTGGATCGAGCGGGCTTCGCCGCGTTCGGCGCTTTCGACTCCGCGGGCAAGCTCGTCGGCTTCAGCTATGGCTACGCCAGCCAGCCCGGGCTGTGGTGGCGCGAGCAGGTCAACGCTGCGCTGTCGAATCGGCAGCGATCGTTGTGGCTCGCTGACGCTTTCGAGCTGGTCGAGCTCCACGTCCACCCGGCAGCTCAGGGTCAGCATCTCGGCAGCGGCCTGCACGACGCGCTGATGCGCCAGGTGCTCAATCGCACTGCGCTGCTCTCGGTGATGCATCGTAGCGAGCGAGCGCGGCAGCTGTACGCCAGTCGTGGCTGGCAGGTGCTTGTCGAGGACATGCGCTTTTCGAGCGATCCGGCAACCCCGTTCAGCGTCCTGGGCCTCGCGTTATAGTCGAGTCCGATGCGCATCGGCATTCTGACCGGTGGCGGCGACGTGCCTGGCCTGAATCCGTGCATCAAAACCGTCGTCTACAACGCGATCGAGCGCGATTGGCAAGTGCTCGGCATTCGGCGTGGCTGGGCAGGCTTGCTCGAGCTGGAACCCGACGATCCGGCGAGTCTGGCGACCAATACGCTCGAGCTGCACAAATTCAACACACGCACGATCGATCGCACGGGCGGCACGTTCCTCCACACCAGCCGTGCCAATCCGGGTCGGGTGCGCCGCGACGGCGAAGTTGTGGACTGCACGCCGAAAGTGCTGCACAACATCGAGCGGCTGGGGCTGGATCTGCTCATCCCGATCGGCGGTGACGACACCCTCTCGTATGGCGAGCGCCTGTCGCGCGAAGGAGTGCCGATCGTCGCCGTGCCCAAGACGATGGACAACGACGTCCACGGTACCGACTACTGCATCGGCTTTTCGACTGCCGTCTCACGCAGCGTGGCGATCATCAACCAGCTGCGCAGCTCGGCCGGGTCGCACGAGCGCATCGCGGTGATCGAGTTGTTCGGTCGCAACTGTGGCGAGACGTCGTTGTTGGCGTCGTATCTAGCGGGGGTCGATCGCGCGATCATCCCCGAGGTGCCATTCGACGTCGAGAAGCTGGCCGAGCTGATCGTGCGCGACAAGCGCGCCAACCCCAGCAACTACGCCATCGTGACCATGTCCGAGGGCGCACACATGGTCGGCGGAACGGCCGTCGAGTACGGCGAAGCCGACGCCTACGGACATCGCAAGCTCGGCGGCATCGGGCTGATCGCCGGCGAAGCGCTGAAGAAGGTGACTGGCCAGGACATCCTGTACCAGCAGCTGGGCTACCTGATGCGCTCGGGCGCTCCCGACAGCCTCGACCTGATGGTGCCCGTGAACTACGCGCTGATCGCGCTGTCCCTCGCCGAGCGGGGTGAATTCGGGCGCCTGGTCGTGCTCAAGGACGGTCGGTACACCAGCGCCCCGATTGGCATCACCCAGGAAGGCATCAAGCGCGTCGACGTGGATGAGCTCTACGACTCCGACGAGTACGTGCCCAAGGTCCGCCACGTCGAAGGCAAGCCGATGTTCCTGTACTAGCGGAACGCGGGGTAGCGGAGCACGCCGCGGAGCGGCTGCCGCAGACGCAGGCGGGTCACGATCTGCGCGGCAAGCTCGGCTAGCGCTTCCAGGTGGCCATACGCGCGAGCGGCGGCGATCAATGACTCGGCCCGCAGAAGCACGTGTGCGCGCTGGTCGGGCAGCAGGAGGCCACGTTGCGTGTGCGCTGGCTCAGCGGCAGCGTCCAGCCCCTGGATGAGTCGCCAGTTCGCGTGGACGACGAACCAGTAGCCGCATGCGGCTACTAGCGCGCGCTCGAAACGGCGGTCATCGGCGGCGGCGGGTAGGCCACGGGCGAGCTCCGCGCGGTACGTGCGCTCGAAGTCTGCGACCACCGTATCGGGCAGCCGGCCGGTGCACCAGCAGGTTGGAAAGGGCATCCGCGCATACACGGCGTCGAGCAGCGCGAGCCCGTAGCCGCCGGCTTCGAAGTCGATCAGGCGGCCACCTTCGCCGGGCCGAACCTTGTCGGGGCACGGGTCGCCGTGCACGTAGGTTCTGAAAAACGGATCTTCGAGCGCGCCCGCCACGACTTGCAAGTCACCCTCTACCGAGGGTGCCACGCGCAGGTCCAGCTGCTGCGCCATCTGGCGTAACGATGCAGTGCTGCTCGCGAAACGCCACCCTGGCTGGGGTGAGGGCGAGTCGGTCCAGTACTGCCGCCACAGCCGCTCGTACGCTGGCTCGCGATTGGCAGTGCTCGCATGCAGGCGCCCGAGCAGCGCTGCCAGCTCGCGCATCGCGCGGCGAGCGGCCTCGGCATCGCCGGCAATCAGCAGGTCGGCCAGGTCCGCGCCCGTGCCGAGGTCTTCGAGCACGAGCACCCCGCTGTCCACCCTGCGTGGGTCCGCGGCCTCGTGTCCGCTGAGCTTGACAATCCAGCTGTACGAGCCGGCCGTGACTCGTAGCACCTCGGCGCCGCTGTGCGCCGACGCCGGGCGAACGCTGTCCAACACGCCGCGGCGGACAATCTGGCGTACGGCTGCTAGCTGGGCCTGGTTCAGCACACGATGCGGTCCACGAAACCTCGTCGCTCACGAGCACTCAGGCCATAGCCGTCCACGATCGCGCGCAGCTGGCGTGCCCGCTCCGCGAGCGGCGGCAGGCCTTCGCGCCTGGCCACGATGTCGTCGTGCAACTTGGCATTCAGCCAGCACGCCTGCGCCAGCTCGGTGAGCGGGTCGACTGGACGAGGTCGCCCTGCCGATCGACCGCCGTGGGGTGAAAACTGGTCTTGACTCGGAGCGGACGCGTCACTGCAAGCCGTCGAGGTAGTCGACCAGCGCGCTGAGCTCGGCTGGGCTGAGCGCGGTGGCATACGCGGGCATGTTGCGGCCGCCGTTCAGAATCCGCCACGTGAGTTGGTCGGCGTCCACGCGCGCGCCGACCTTGCTCAGGTCGGGCCCGCGCTCACCGCCGACGCTGGCAATCTGGTGGCAGTTGAGGCAGCCGCGCGTCTCGAACAACTGAGCCCCCTGCAGGCGGATACCGCTCAGCCCTTCCTTCGCACTGTCAGGCAATGCGGTCGCTTCCAACGCCGGTGACCATGACGCTTGATTCCCCGCGTTGACGAGGGCGGCAACGCTCACCGTAAACAACAGGACGATGCCAACCGCCCACGGACGCCGCCGCGCACTGCGCTCACCCGTGGGCGCCACGAACGGCAGGACCACGAACAGAATGCCGATGAGCGCCGGGAAGCCAATGATGAACACGTCCTCGACGTTGCTCGGAATCAACGCCAGCAACGCGAAATACCACAGGAAGTACCAGTCCGGACGCGGGTACGCCTGCACCACGGTCGGATCGGCCTTGTTGCCGAGCTCAGGTGGCCCAAACGCGATCGCCAGCACCAGAACGACTGTGCCAACTGCGAGCGCGAACACGACGTCCTTCCAACCGGCATCGGGCCAGAACGGCACGCCGTCGCGGTGCAGGAGTCGCTCGTACCGCTCGCGATAGGTCTCCTTCTCGACGGGCACGCCCGGAACCGGCGGCTCGGACACGCCGTGGCGGATCACCAGGTACAGATGCAGCCCCAGCAAGCCGAAGATGATCGCCGGGATCATGAACACGTGGGTCGCGTAGAAGCGGGTGAGCGTGGCGCCGCCAACGTTCTGGCCAGCGAACAGAATGCCGGTCAGCCAGTCGCCGATCACGGGCGCCCGCGCGGCCTGGGCGGCGCCGACCACGACAGCCCAGTACGCGTCCTGGTTCCAGCGCAGCAATTGGCCCGTGAAGGCCATGCCCAGGGTGAAGAACAGCAGCAGCGTCCCACTCAGCCAGTTGACCTCACGCGGGAATTTGAAGGCACCGATCAGGAACACCTGCGCCGCGTGCGCAGCCACCAGCAGGACCATCGCCGAGGCGCCCCAGGCGTGGATTCCGCGCACAATGTTGCCGAGCACCGCGCCATGTGTGATGAACTCGAGGCTTTCATACGCATGGTCCGGCGTTGGGACGTACGTGAAGGCGAGCGCGACACCGGTCACCACCTGCACGACGAATGCGATCAAGGTGGCGCTGCCGAGTGTGTAGTCCCAGCCCGTGTCGGGGACGGGATGTTCGATGAGCGGCTTGAAGACCGTGGACAAGCCGAGCCGGTCGTCGAGCCAGTCGAGGACGCCCTTCATGACTGGGTGAAGGTGAGTGGCCGCGTGAGCACCTGCACGCGATTGCCGTTGGCGATCTGGACCTCGTGCCGCAGGAGTGGGTGGCGCGGCGGGCCGCCCGCGACGGT
>WNFZ01018349.1_pt1 | contig 10009 bp, 12 predicted proteins | sample 5400081 | NCBI WGS metagenome assembly WNFZ01 (sample SAMN13153365, study PRJNA577476) | soil metagenome | isolation source: 80 cm soil or saprolite under grassland replicate 1 | place: USA:California | collected 2016-06-15
CCTATCTGAAACGCAAAACATTTCAAGGAGATAAAGCAAGATGGTCCGTATCCGTTTACGTCGTATTGGTCTCAAAGGCCAACCCACGTATCGCATTGTGGCTGCTGATAAAGAGTCACCACGCGATGGTCGTTTTTTGGAAATTTTGGGTTTCTATAACCCACGCACACAACCTGCGACAATTCATGTCAAGGAAGACCGTGTGTATCATTGGATGAAGAATGGCGCTCTGCCAAGCGAATCAGTGGCGCAGGTGTTCAAGAGTGCAGGCATCCTGGACCGCTGGGAACGCTTCAAAAAAGGCGAGGCTGTTGATGTTCTCGTGAAGGAAGCGGAAGAAGCTGAAACTAAGCGTGGCGCGTCTGTGAAGACAAGTAGGTAATTGACCTAACCCCTTGCCCCTTCCCTCGAAGGGAGGGGGAATGAGGTGTGAATGAAAGACCTGATCGAATATATTGCGAAATCCCTGGTGGATCATCCTGAAGAAGTACAAGTTCGCGAAAGCGGGGGCGGTGCACGCGTCCGCATTGAGTTGAGCGTCTCGAAGGATGATATGGGACGCGTGATCGGGAAGGGCGGCAAGGTCGCTAACTCCATCCGCACACTCCTGCGAGTGGCGGCTGAACGGGAAGGCAAACAAGCCACCCTCGATGTGGTAGAGCCAGAATAATGGCTGACACAAAGAATTCAGGCTCGCCAAACGGCGAGCCTGTGTATTTGGCGGTTGGTTTTCTGCGACGTCCGCATGGAGTGCATGGGGAGATCATCATGGATTTGCACACCGATTTCCCTGAGCGCTTGAAACCCGGCAGAAAGCTCCTAGTGAGCGAGGAACATAAATTGATGGTCGTTGAAGGAATCCGCGAACATCAAAAGGGAGTGATCATCAAGTTCAATGGAATTGATACTCCCGAAGACGCAGGAAAGCTCCGCAATACATGGGTGTATATCAAAGCGAGTGATGCACCGCCTTTGCCTAAGGGACAGATTTATCAACATGAACTATTTGGATTTCAAGTCGTCGACGACAACAATAATCCGCTGGGGGAGTTGGTGGAAATTATCGAGACGGGCGCCAACAATGTCTATGTGGTACGGGATGCTTCCGGCAAGGAGATTCTGTTACCTGCTATTCCCTCGGTCATACTGGAACTGGATGCGGATCGCCGTTTAATGCGCGTTCATCTGCTGGAGGGTTTGTAGCCGGTGGTCGAGTGTCCCGCGTGATTTTCGCGGGATGTATCGAGACCAGCGGGCTATGAAACTATTCTATGGAAGAAAAGAAATACTGGGTTGGCTTCAACTTGATCAAGGGCATCGGCGCGGTGCGTATGCAGGCGCTGATTAACCACTTTGACGATCTCGAGTTGGCGTGGAAGGCTGCGCCTGCCGATTTAGCCGGAGCCGGCTTGAGCTTGAAACTGATCGAACGCATCGTTCAGGCGCGCGAGCAAGTGGATTTGGAAAAGGTCTGGGCAAGAATCGAATCGCAGGGAATCAAGATTCTCACGTGGAAAGATGAAGTCTACCCACAACGACTAAAAGAAATCGAACAGCCGCCACCAGTCTTATATGTGCGCGGTGATTATTTGCCCGATGATCTCTTTGCGGTGGCAATTGTCGGCACACGGCGAGTAACTCCGTATGGCAGGCAGATCACCGAAGAACTTGCATCTTATCTTGCGGCAAACGGCATCGCAGTGATAAGCGAGCAGAAAAAATGATGGAGCGTGGCGCGGTCGTCAGCGATTATGCTCCGGGTACGCCACCCGATGCATCGAATTTCCCGCCGCGCAATCGAATTATTTCGGGGTTATCATTGGCGGTGGTGGTTATCGAAGCGGGCGAAACCAGCGGCGCGTTGATCACTGCTGAATTCGCCGCTGAGCAGGGACGTGAGGTTTTTGCAGTGCCTGGTAGTATACTTGCGCCTCAAAGCAAAGGGACGAATAAACTAATTCAAAACGGCGCGTTGCCTCTGCTAAGTGTAAACGATCTGATGCAACCATTGAACCTAACGCGTATGGGTGAGCATAAAGCCGCGCGTAAGAGTATCCCCGCGGATGAAACGGAAGCACGCCTCATGAACGTTTTGAGTGCAGAGCCATTACATGTGGATGAGATCCGCAATCAAACGGAACTGCCGATCGAAAAAGTTTCAGCCACTCTAGCGCTGATGGAACTCAAAGGAATGGTGCGCCAGGTGGGCGGCATGAATTATGTCGCCGTGCGCGAAGAACAATCTGACTATTTGGTGTGAGGATATGGAACATACATACGCAGTCATTATGGCTGGAGGCGGGGGAACTCGTCTATGGCCCATCTCAAGAAAAGATAGCCCAAAACAACTCCTGCCGCTCCTTGGGCAGGAAACCTTATTTCAAAGTACGGTCAACCGCCTCGAGAACTTGTTTCCGCCGGAACGAATTCTTGTCGTGACGGTAGAAGAACAGGCAATGCAGATGCGTGTGCAGGCTCCCGCCATTCCAAAGGAAAATTATTTAATCGAGCCGGAACCGCGCGGTACGGCATCTGTGGTAGGATTAGCCGCCGCGATCCTGAAGAAGCGTGATCCTCAAGCGATGATGGCAATCCTGACAGCAGATCACTTCATCCGCAACAAAGATTTGTTCCGCTATTTGATTCGCACTGCATTCCAAGTGGCGTCCAAGGATTACCTCGTGACATTAGGAATTACGCCGACATTTCCTTCTACTGGATACGGCTATATTGAGCAGGATGAACCTCTTGATGGTGATTACCAATATCCAGTTTATAAAGTGAAGCGTTTCAAAGAAAAACCAGATCAAGAGACGGCCGAACAGTTGTTGCGTGGAGGAAATCATTCCTGGAATAGTGGTATGTTCGTCTGGAAAGTGGAAGCGATCCTTTCAGAAATCCAAAGGCAGATGCCTGAACTTTATAAAACAATCACGGCAATTGCAGGCGCCTGGGAGACAGATGCTCGCGAGGATGTAGTCAGCTCACGCTGGAAGAAGCTAAAATCGCAAACTATCGACTATGGCATCATGGAAAAAGCGGAACGTGTTGCCGTATTGCCCGCTGGCGGTTTGGGCTGGAGCGATGTTGGTTCGTGGGATTCGCTGTTCGAGGTGTTGTTCCCCGACATGAATGGAAATGTCCCTGTCAACACGCAGCATCTTTTGTTGGATACCCACAATACCCTCGTGTATGGTAAGAACGACGAACGCTTGATCGTCACCATTGGCCTGGATGATTTTGTCGTTGTAGATTCAGGAGACGTACTTCTCATCTGCAAGACCGACCAGGCACAGAAAGTACGTGAAGTCGTGGAACATCTGAAGAAACATAAACAGGAGAAATACTTGTAAGCATCGTCACAACGACGTTAACAACAAAGGTAATTTATGGAAGCATATTGCATGAAGTGTAAGACCAAACGTGAGATGAAAGATCCTGTGGCAAGTTTTAACGCAAAAGGATCGCCTGTCACGATTGGCATATGTACCGTGTGTGGAACAAAACTATATAGGATGGGAAGGACCGACGCGCACGAGGGAATGACTCCGCCTGCCAAAGCGGAGAAGGTGGAGAAGCGCGAAGGGAAACTCGTGATTGTTGAGTCACCTGCCAAAGCGAAAACTGTCGGTCGCTATCTCGGCAAGGGATACACAGTCCGCGCCTCGGTAGGGCATGTGCGCGATCTGTTGAAATCGCAACTCTCAGTGGATATTGAGAATAATTTCACACCAAAATATCGCGTACCCAATGAGAAGAAGGAAGTTGTCAAGGAAATCAAGAAGCTCGCTCAAAAGGCGGATGAAGTTTTTCTCGCAACTGACCCTGACCGTGAAGGCGAATCGATATCGTGGCATTTGCTCGAAGCCGCGCAGATCGAGCCGGAGCGCACCAAGCGCGTGGTCTTCCATGAGATCACTGAACCCGCCATCAAGGATGCATTTTCTCATCCACGCAACATCAATATGGATTTGGTGGATGCCCAGCAAGCGCGTCGCATTCTGGACCGATTGGTGGGCTACAGCATCAGCCCGATCCTCTGGGAAAAGGTGCGCGGGCGTTTGTCAGCGGGACGCGTTCAATCGGTGGCGCTGCGGCTGATCGTCGACAGAGAACGAGAGATCGAGAATTTTGTGCCCGTCGAATATTGGTCGATTCACGCCGAGTTTCAGCCTGAAGGGTTGAAATCCACATTTATCGCGAAGCTCGCAAAGATCGACGAGAAAGATCCTGAACTTTCGAACGAAGAGATAGTCAAGCCAATCCTTGTGGATATGGAAACTGCCGCATATACGATCACCAAAGTCAAACGCGGCGAACGCAGACGCAAGCCTCTGGCTCCGTTCACCACGTCCACGTTGCAGCAGGATGCCTCACGCAAGCTTGGTTTTACCGCCAAGCGCACGATGGCTTTGGCACAGGGATTATATGAAGGCAAGGACTGCCACCCGAATCACCTCTATACAAAACGCGCTCTGCGAACGCACAGGAGGCGCACGAAGCGATCCGTCCAACCTCTGTGATACGCGAGCCAGAGCAGGTCAAGGAATATCTTGAACCTGCCATGTATAAACTCTATCGCTTGATCTGGCAGAGATTTGTCGCCTCACAAATGGAAGCGGCAGTCTATAACACACTTCAAGTAGAGATAACCGGCAAAACGACCACTCATGAATATTTGCTGCGCGCCTCTGGCTCGGATGTGAAATTTGCTGGCTTTTTAGTGGTATATGAAGAAGCCAGGAATGAAGATGTAAAAGTTGATGAGGATGATGAAAATGTCCGAATCCCGGCAGGTATTGCCGAGGGACAAAAGCAGACATTAATTCATCTCATCCCGGAACAGCATTTTACACAGCCGCCGCCGCGTTATTCGGAAGCCTCACTGGTGCAGGCGTTGGAAGATGATGGTATTGGTCGTCCGTCCACGTACGCGCCGACGATCTCCACAATCCAGCAACGTGGATACGTGGTCCGTGAAGAGAAGCGACTTATTCCAACGGATATTGGAATGCAAGTCACAGACTTGATGACGCAGTATTTCCCGGATATTGTTGATTTCCAATTCACTGCGCGTATGGAAGAAGACCTGGATATGATCGCTTCGGGTCAGGCAGAATGGACCGAAGTGATTCATGAGTTCTATCATCCCTTTGCTGAAGATCTGAAAAAAGCGCAGGCAGAGATGCCCGTCACCAAAAGTGGACCGGAATCGATCGGTCGCAAGTGCCCCGAAGATGGCGGCGAACTTGTCATCCGTTATGGGCGCTTTGGGAAATTTATTTCATGCTCCAATTTCCCAACGTGTCGTTATACAGAGCCCTGGCTCGAGAAGATCGGCATTCGATGTCCGAAAGATGGCGGTGAACTCGTTGAACGAAAAACGCGCAAAGGGCGAACGTTCTACGGCTGTGAAAATTACCCGAACTGCGATTTCACATCCTGGAAACGACCGATAAAAATACCTTGTCCAAAATGCGGTGGCTTGCTTGTTATCGCAAACAAACGCGAAGCTCAATGTACAAATTGCCAGGAAACCTTCCTCTTGGAAGCCATTGTTCCTGAAACTGTTGAATAGAAATAAAATAACCTTGCGAAGGCGCTTCAAAGAAGTGAACCTTCGCAAGGTTTGAAATAGGAGATTAACATGCATTTTGCACCACACTTGTATTTGGATCCCGGCTCTGGGAGTTTCCTGATTCAATTACTGATCGCAGCGTTGCTTGGCGCTGGAATTGCCTTACGGGCGTATTGGGGAAAGATTAAGGAACTGTTCGGCAAGAAGGCAAAAGCAGATGAGGACCATGACGACCCAAGCAACTAAAGGACAACTCTCCGCCTCTTTTCGAGACCCGACCGGATTCCTGTTTTCTCGCGATGGAGTCCTCTACCGACAAGTCAATCGCAAGTATGAACAGGAATATACACGGTTAATGCAGTCGGGTTTGTATGAGAAGCTGACCAAAGTGGGGTTGTTGATTCCACATGCTGAGGTGGATCAACCAACGATTGAATTTGATTTGGTTCCAAGTAGGGAAACAGTATATAAAGTTATTCAACCAGAACGCGTACCGTTCATCTCCTATCCGTATGAATGGTCATTCGGTCAATTGAAAGATGCTGCGTTGGCGACTTTATCCATTCAAAAGCGCTCCTTGAAATTGGGAATGTCATTGAAAGATGCCAGTGCGTACAACATCCAATTTGTGCGCGGCAAAGCGACGCTGATCGACACGCTTTCATTTGAGACTTATAACGAGGGACAACCTTGGGTTGCGTATCGCCAGTTCTGTCAGCATTTCCTCGCGCCGCTTGCTTTGATGGCATTGAAGGATATGCGCTTGAATCAGTTGCTGCGCGTATACATTGACGGTGTGCCGCTTGATTTGGCGAGCAAGTTGTTGCCGTGGAAAACGCGTTTCAATTTTGGGTTGCTGACCCATATCCATCTGCACGCGAGCGCGCAGAAGAAGTATGCAGGTGAGGAAGTGAAATCACACCGCGGCTCGATGAGTAAACAGGCAATGACCGGTTTGATCGAAAGCCTGGATTCAACCATCCGCAAACTGGATTGGAAACCCGGCGGTACCGAATGGGGAAATTATTATGATATTACAAATTACTCGGATGCCGCCTTTGAGCATAAAAAACAATTGGTACGCGAATGGACGAACCGCATCCAGCCCGCGCTGGTTTGGGACTTGGGCGCGAATACTGGCGTCTTTAGCCGCGTGGTCAGTGAGGCGGGTCCACGCGTGATAGCCTTCGATATTGATCCTGCTGCCGTGGAGCAGAATTATCGGCAGCTGAAGGCGGAGAAGAACGAAAACCTGTTGCCTCTTTTGCTTGATCTCACGAACCCGAGTCCTGCGTTGGGTTGGGCGAATCGTGAACGCGATTCGTTCAGTGAGCGCGGTCCGGTAGATCTATTGCTTGCGCTGGCAGTGATCCATCATTTGGCGATCTCGAACAACGTGCCCCTGCCTCAACTCGCGGATTTCTTCGCAGAGACTGGAAAGTGGCTGGCGATTGAATTTGTTCCTAAATCCGATAGTCAGGTGAAGAAACTGCTCGCCTCCCGAGAGGATATTTTCCCCACTTATACGCGCGAGGGATTCGAAGCCGCGTTCAAAAATAGATTTAACATTCATGAAGCTGTCAACGTGAATGAGTCCGAACGGGTGTTATATTTGATGGAACATATTTAGCAAACGTCGGCATTGGGCTTTTGCCAGGACTTGATGATTAATGACCTTAGCCGCTACTCTCTACCAATCCACGCTAGTTGTTTGAGATTCACGAAGATCAGCCTAGATTAGCAGACTGATTTTTAAGTTTGAGAAAAGCTTGTATTTGGTACTTTCGATAGTTGTTTTGTGCAAGGGATGGTATATAATAACGTAGACCTCCCCATAAAAAAGGAATGAGCCATGGAAGCTGTGACTGCTATCATAAAAAATCTCCTGAAGAACATGCGAGTGGTTCTCATTTTGGGCGTAATATTGGGATTGCTCCTCGGAATCATTTTTGCGTGGGGCATCTGGCCCGCAAAAGCGGTAGACACCACACCAGAAGTCATGCGCCAGGACCTGCAAGAAGATTACCTGCGTATGACAATTGATTCATACAACCGTAACGGTGACCCAAACCTGGCGATGCAACGCTGGAATAGTTTGGGCAAAGCAAACGGCTATGTTTACGGTTTGCTTCAGGCGGATCCCGGTTATTTGAACCCGACAGACATTCAAAACTTTGGGCTTCTTGTCCAGAGTGTAACGGGCACGCCGATTACCACTTCTCCTGCTGAGGCATCGACCCCATTGGGTAACGCGGTTGTGTATGCCTCCATCGCGATCATAATCATATTGCTCGGTGTAGGCGGTTTGTATTTATGGCGTCTACTTCGAAAGAATACGGGTCCCGTTACAGCAGTGATGCAGGCGGCGGAAGCAAGTCGTCAGGCAGAGAAGACCGATTTCCAATCGCTCGGGCTAGCTCCGCCAATCACGCAAACGATGACCACCTACGTACTTGGCGACGATCTGTATGATGAATCGTTCAGCATCGACACAGGCGGTGGAGAATTCCTGGGCGAGTATGGCGTCGGCGTTTCTGAGACGGTCGGCGTCGGGGAACCGAAGAAGGTCGCTGCATTGGAAGTCTGGCTGTTCGACAAGAATGACATCAAAACCGCCACAAAAGTATTGATGTCGGAACATGCTTATAACGATCCCAACATCCGAGCTCGGCTTGAGCCGAAAGGTGAATTGATCGTTGTTAAACCGCAGGAACAGGTTCTGCTCGAGACGGCGACACTTCAATTGCTGGCGACGGTTGTGGATATGGAATATGGAGTGGGCGCGGCGCCTCAAAATAGTTACTTCGAACGAATCACACTGGAACTTGCAGTCTGGCCCCGTAGTGGACAGTAAATCAAAACTGAATCAAAAAGAGACCGCCATATGGCGGTCTCTTTTTTGTTAATGTCATTGCGAGGGAGTCAGCCCGAAGCCGCAAAGCGTCCTCTTAAACGGTAACGCTTTCGCAAACAGAAGATTGCTTCGTCGGGCTTTCGACACTGTTGTGTCTCAACCTCCTCGCAATGACATCAAGCGCTGTTATTCAATCTTCAAAATTTTGAATTTTAGCTTGCCACCGGGCGTTTCCGCTTCGACGACATCTCCCACTTTGTGATCCATCAGCGCCTTACCAATGGGAGATTCATTCGATATCCTGCCATTACGCGGATCTGCTTCTTTTGCGCCAACTAGATAGTATGTCTCTGGATCAAAATCTTCCTCTTGAACGGTAATATGTGAGCCGACCGTCACTACATCACCGTTTGTTTTTTCAATGATGATCGCTGTTCGCAGCACGGATTCGATTTCCTGGATTCGCCCTTCGAGGAAGCCCTGGTCTTCCTTGGCTTTGTGATAATCCGCGTTTTCAGAGAGGTCTCCCATTTGAATTGCGGAGCGTAAACGTTGGGACAATTCCTCACGGCGCGGACCAGTCAGTTCTGCGAGTTCTGCCATCAATTTCTGTTCACCTTCCTGTGTCAGATAGGTTGGGTGTGAAGTCATTTGCTCACCTCAGTTTATGGTTTTTCTAAAGGATTGAATAACTTTTGATATTCTTCGATGGCATAACGATCTGTCATACCGGCGATGTAATCACAAATTGTGCGTTCCAAGCCGCGTTTTTCAATGAAGGTTTGCGCGGAGTCTGGAAGCATAAGCGGTTCAGAGCGATATGCATTAAATAGATCTGAAATGATTCGTTCCGCCTTGACCTGCATCCGCACTACGCGATAATGGCGATAGAGATTCTTATAAAGAAAATCCTTGAGTTCACGATTGCGTCTCTGTATGTCTTCACTGTAGCCAATCACATTATGTTTCAGCTTTTGCAGATCAAGCGCGGATTTTGCCTTGCTTTCCTTCAAGCATTTATCTGTTGCTTCGATCATATCTGTGACCATCAGTCCCACGAGTTGGCGGATCATCCGATGACGTGTGACGTCATCCAAATTGGGTCCCTGCCAGCGATAGGTTTCGCGCAGGATTTCCCATAACGCGATGCCCTCCAGCATGAACGGCGTGATCATCCCGGAGCGTAGACCATCATCGAGATCGTGTGTTGTGTATGCTAATTCGTCCGCGACGTTCGCAATTTGCGTTTCCAGGTTGCCGCGCAGATCAGGGCTAAAGTCGCGCGCGTCGGAGAGGTCATATTCCGATTCGTGCTTGACCATGCCCTCGCGCACTTCCCAGGATAGATTCAAACCGGGGAATTCTGGATAGCGCTGTTCCAGTTCCGTGACGATGCGCAGCGATTGCCGGTTGTGGTCGAAGCCGCCGAAGTCCTTCATTAAACGGGCGAGTGCCACTTCTCCGGAATGACCGAAGGGCGAATGTCCCAGATCATGTGCAAGACAGATCGCCTCAACAAGATCCTCGTTGCCACCGAGGGCGCGTGCCAGCGTCCGACCGATCTGCGCAACTTCCAG
>WNFZ01013458.1_pt1 | contig 10008 bp, 9 predicted proteins | sample 5400081 | NCBI WGS metagenome assembly WNFZ01 (sample SAMN13153365, study PRJNA577476) | soil metagenome | isolation source: 80 cm soil or saprolite under grassland replicate 1 | place: USA:California | collected 2016-06-15
CGCCACACCTGCGCCAGCACCACCGCCGGCACAGTGATCAACTCACGGCGCAGCAGAGCCGCCTTGTGGATCGTCCACATCCGACGGTCATCCCGCTCTGCCGCGACCAAACCGCCAGCGTCATAGGTCAACCCCACGGGCTAGCTTGCCTGCTGCGCCGGCCCCGGATGGCCCAGCAAGTCGTCGGCCCAGGCAACCTCGGCCGCGGTCAACGCACCGTTGTCCGCCTCCCATTCGGCCACCCCGCGCAGCCCCGCCGCGATCCTGGCCTCGTGCAACGCCGCACGCGACAGCCACGCCGACAGGCTCATCCCTTCAGCGTCGGCCTGCTCGACCGCCGCGTCATACGCCGCATCGTCAAGACTCACACTGATCTTCTTCACACCCACACCCACAGGGTAGCACCGCTGGTACTACTAGCCTCGTCCGAGGCTACGGCGACAGCGACCACAGGTGCGGCGCGAAGCCACGCTTGTCCGTCATCGTGAATACCTCCGTGGTTGGTCCATGCGGCACTGCAGCGCATGATCTTCGCCGATCACCGAGCACCTCGCTGCGGCTGGTCATGGCGCCTGAGCCCCTCACCGCCGACACACCGCACGCCGACGACCGCACACCCCAAGGTCCAGCAGCCAGCCGGAACCGTGGCGCCGTAGTCCATTGGTCACCGCCGACAGGATTTCGCTACCCATGCGCGAACCTGCAGGTCACGGGGGTGGGGCGGGCCTGGCTCGAACCCGCGACCTATCCTGCCTGGGCGTGGCAGCGTTTCAATGACAGCGCCAATGACAGCGAGTCCACAGTGGACGTTCCTCCCACCCCCCGCCCGAGGACCCCACGGCCAGGTGTGAGGCATGGAACTCGCTGTCCACCCCTCACCTGCCGATCCCCGTCCCCCACGGCCGGGTCACCGCGTGCGGTGTGGGGCGGCCAGCCGAGCTGAAGGGGGCGTCGAAGCTCAGTACCGACCACTCCCCCGGGCCCACCAACAGAGCCAGCCCCGTCCCGGCACCCGCATCAGCTATTGCCCGAACCTCTTCATAGCGCCCCGAGGTCAGGTAGCTACAGTCCCCCGGCGGACCGTCCGCTCTTGCCGATGAGCGTGCGTTCGGGTATCGAACGATCTTGGTTGCTGAGCGTGCGGCTGTGCGACGCGTTGGGTCTTGGCGGGGCGCCGGACTCCCTTTTTCGATCTGCACCATTGTGCAGGTCTTTGGTCAGGCGGACGGTTTAGTGGTCATATTCTGGTGGGCGGGCGTACGGACCAGTTACGATGAATTGCGTGCGCTCGGACACGGGGGCGCCATCTGCCTGGAGGGGCTAATGAGCAGCATGGACGGCTTGGCGACACCCGGTCGCGATCCGGACCGATTGCAGTCGCCGGTCGTCGCAGGTGACGTTCCCATGACGGACTCCGACATTCCGCGCGTTCCCGGCGAGGCTCCGGCCCCTTTACCTGAGGGGTCGCACCAGCATGTTGTTCCGGAGCCGTTCGGGGAGGCGGACCTACCGCCGGGTGCACCGGAGGATCTCCTCGGGCGGCGCATCGCCGCCGCCCTCATCGATCTGGTGCTGCTGACCGGGCTAGGCCTCGTCTTGGGGCTGACCGTCGGCGAGTACAGCTTTGCCCCCGGAGGCTTCTCTGTCTCGCTGTCCGGCGCCTGGTTCCTGGCATATGTGGTATTGGCCCTGCTCTACTACTTCGCCGTCGAGGCCACGACCAGCCAGACCGTCGGCAAACGCCTGGTTGGCCTGCGGGTCCTTCGGGCCGATGGCAGCCGGCCGTCGGTCGGGGCGATCGCCGGGCGCACGCTGCTGCGCATCGTGGACTGGCTTCCGCTGCTGTACCTGATCGGGTTCATCGTCATGCTGACCACCCGAAGCCGGCGGCTGCGGATGGGCGACCTGGCGGCCAACACCGCGGTGCGGCGGGCGGTGCCCGGACAGCGTCGTGGACTTGCGGGCGTATCGCTGGTCGTGGTGCTGGCCGCGGCGGTTGGCCTGACCGCCTACCGCGCCGGTTCAGTCGCGGGCACCAAGATCTATCAGGGACACGGCATCCAGTTTGAGTACCCGGGCGGCTGGGACGAGATCGGTCTGGGGACCCTCGCGTCGGGGGGCGACGCTGAGCACCCAATCCGTACAGAGGCTGTACGAACAACAAGGGGGTTCGCTGCAGGAGGGCCCGGAGCAGGTCACGATCGGTGGGAAACCCGGCTTCCGGTTCCTCGGAACACTGACGGTGGATGGGGCGCAGATCAAGCGGACCGACATGTTCTTCTTCGACGGGACCACGGAATACCATCTCGGATGCCAGTCCACCACGGCCAGGGCCGCAGAGGTCGGCCGAGCTTGTAACCAGGTACAACGCAGCTTCACCCTGACCGCCGGGGCGACCACGACGCGGTGATCCCGCGCCGCTGCCACCTCTGCCCGGCACAAACGCAAGGCGCTTCCGATCACCTGCCGCGTTCAAGGTCCGGTTCCTTCGGCTGATCCCGGTCGTGTCCGAAACGAAAGGTCCGAAACTGCGCGGAGCAGGGCTTCTTTCTCCTACCGACGTGAGCCCTCGGCAAGACCTACCGTCCCAGGTCATTCCCGAAGCACTCGTCTACATTCGAAGCCGCCCCCACCAGCCCCCGCCGCCGGGCTCATCCAGCGCGGCAGTGGGGATCTGGCGGCCTGACACCACCCAGCCAACTTCCCCCTACTCGACCGAAGCTGCGACATCCTCTCGAAGCCGCGGAGCGGCACCGTGCCGCGGAGCGGCACCGTGCCGCGGAGCGGCACTGCCCGCTACTGCCGCGGACAGTGCGCGAAGGGCCGTCCGTGCCACTGCCCGATGTCTTCGCGGTCTCGGCCGCAGGCTAGTATTCGAGAAGTCTCATGTGGCGCTCGCCTGAGGAGTTGCAGGTTCGCCGAGGCAGCTAGCTTGGGGAGGGGCCATGCCGTGTTGCTCACGCGGGTGCACCTGCCAAGACGAGGTTTCCGCCTTGAGCTCCAAAGCCGTGAGGATTTCCGCAGGCGAGGTGGCCAACTGCGGCCGGTGGTCCAGTAGTAGCTGCTGCGCAGCTGTCAGCTGATGAACCACGATAGTCCAATCCACCTTCACGATCAGCAGCGCGCCGACCCTCAGCACGGCATCCTTGGTGGGCTGCAGAGCCTCAATTACCGGGCCAAGGTTCTGCAGCATGGTTGCAGTGACCGTCGCATCCTGGGCAAGAGCAACCCGCAAATCTGCCGCGTGCGCCGCCGCCATCACTACTTCACGAAGGCCGCTGGATCCGATGACCGTGCTTGTTTTGGCGCGCATCCGACGGAACCATGAACCGAGCACCTCGACAGCCGCTTCGACGCGGGCATGAATAGTTGCATCTGACAGGTAGATCGTGATCGGTATCAGGGACGTCCCAGGAGAGGAGTCGGGCCGCAGGTCCGGCACATCCGGTCCGGTTGGCTCATCCTGCCGCTGTCGTCTCGGCGGCCCATCGACGGTGGGGCCGCCGGTCGTATTGACCGGCAACCCCGCTCTGACCTCTCGAGCGACTCGGGACTCGACCATCGAAGAGTCGCTCTTGACGAACTCGCCCATCTCCTTGAGCTTGGCCAGAACGACCTTGCTCTCCACGCCCAGTTCTTTGCGAGCTCGTATACACGGGTCTTGCCAGTCGCCGGAACCTCCGCGCCGGTAGCCACCCCAGCGGAATCGCCCTCGTCTTGACTCTGCACGGATGATCCCTCCTTCTCATCGCCAGAGTACCGGCAGGGAGAGCGGCCTCGGCCGGATCAGCCGCATCCGCGAGCCCCGCAAGACACCCTCAGCGACTTTAGGGCCCGTCACCTCCGGCAGGCGGCCTTCAAGATCAGGGCTGGGCTTCTACTCCCAATCGAGGCCGCGGCGAGCTGAGCCAGGTCCGCCCGCACGGCTGACCGATCAGGGGCGCGACCTCGGGCAGGACCGTACCCAGCCGGGGGCACGCCGGTCATCCCTCCCCGTCCGCTCTTGCCCACTGCGGGCGGAGCTCGCTCATGCCGCTGCCGGCCGCACGCCCGGTCATATGCCGTGGAGCGCGGCAACGCGACCATGGGGGGTCGGGACGCCGGTGATGTGCCCAGGCCGCGTCAGGGCAGGGGATAGCCTGGCGCGGTGGTGGCGGAGTTCGACGTTGAGACCGGTGATGGACGGAGGCTGCATGCCTACGACCGCGGGGGCGGCGACCTGGTCCTCATGTGGCATCACGGCACGCCGAACATCGGCGCCCCGCCCGGGCCGCTGTTCGCCGCGGCCGACCGGTTGGGCATTCGGTTCGTGTCGTATGACCGGCCGGGGTACGGCGGCTCGACACCCTTGCCGGGTCGGGACATCGCCTCGGCTGCGGCCGACGCTGCTGCGGTCGCCGACGCGCTGCGTGTCTCGGACTTCGCCGTGTTCGGACACTCCGGCGGCGGCTCACACGCCCTGGCCTGCGCGGCGCTGCTCGCGGGCCGGGTGACGGCCGCGGTCAGCATCTCCGGCCTCGCGCCGTTCACCGCGGACGGGCTGGACTGGTTCGCCGGAATGGGTCCCGGCAGCCAGGCGTCGCTGCGGGCGGCGGTGGCTGGACGGACCGTCAAGCAAGCGCACGAGGCGACCGAAACCGAGCCGGACTTCCTGGCCGCCGACTGGGCCGCGCTGGAGGGGGAGTGGGGCTGGTTCGGCAGCGTCGTCCGCCCCGCCATGGCCGGCGGACCGGCTCCGCTGATCGATGACGATCTCGCCTACGTCCAGCCGTGGGGCTGCGACCCAGCCACGATCACCGTTCCGGTGCTGCTGAACCACGGCGGCGGTGACCTGATAGCGCCCAGCGCCCACAGCGAATGGCTGTCCCGTCACATCCCCGGAGCCCAACTACGGGTCCTGCCGGGAGAGGGCCACATCAGCGTACTACCAGCCACCGCCGTCCAAGCACTGGAATGGCTCGCCAAGGCCTGAGTCAGTCGACTGACCCGCCCACTCCTGCCGATGTGCGCACGGTGTCTCGAAGCATCGTATGGGGGTCATGGTTCCTGTGAGTAGCGCGAGATCGCGGTCGGGGCGTACCGGTCGGGCAAGGATGGCCAGCGCTGCGAGGCCCATCCCGACCATGTCGCGTACGCTGGTGGGACGGATGGGATCTGAGATCCCCGCAGTTCTTCGTCGTCCGGCGCTTGAAATTGAGCCCGCCATTGCTCAAGTTCAACGTCGCTCATGTGGAACGTTTGATAGGGCGTAGTTGCGAACCGATTGGTGACGCGCCTGCGTTGCTCCGCGTGGTCAATCGGCAGGTAGACGACTTGGCTACGCGCGCCGACGGTGTCGGCGATCCAGCGGAGCGCTGATCGTTCGTCCTTTCCCCAGAACCCGAAGTCGAAGACGACGTTGGTGCCTAGCTCCGCGGCCCGCATGCCGAGCTGGACTAACTTGCCCTCGACGAGGTCACGCTTATCTGGTGGGTTTTGATCGCCAAACAGCGCGATCTGCCACTCGTCTGGCGTTAGCCGCAGCGCCGACGCGCTGATCTCCAGTTCCTTCGCGTGAGTTGTCTTGCCTGCGCCGGGAAGGCCGACGATCAGGTAAACGATTGCAGGTCCGACGCGCGGATCAGTCGGCCCGGGGTGCTTGTGTGCGTACATGCGGCGGCTCCTGAGGGGTGGCAGGGGCCAGGCAACGCGAAGCGGCCGCCCGGCAGGAAGCCGGCGGCGCGGAACCGAGGACCTTACCTACAGACTGTCCCAGCGCCGTCAGCGAAAACGGCAGGGACGAGTCACGGACGCACCAGCACACATGCCCACAACGTTACCCGATGAATGGTCGATTCGCTCGTCCGTCCCAGAAGCATCCGCTCATGCCGCGGAGCGGCCGCGCGAAGCCGCACTGCGGCTCTGCCGCTCATGCGGCGCGCCCACTCCGCCATCCTCACCCCGCCGGCTCCCCGGTCTTCCTGAACCCCTTCGCAGCGTGGAACCCGGCGAGGGTCCGCCCGCCCCGCCTCCGGCACCACCACCCAACGGCCGCCCCCGGAAACCAACCCGATCGGCGTCCCCGCCGCGCCCGACCAGCCGAGTGCAACTGGTCGTCTACGCCTATCTGCCGTTGCGGGAGCCTCGACATCGATCTCGCACCAGACAGGTCTTGGCCGGTCGGGGGAGGTCCGGGGCGGTGCTGTGGGGGCGGTTACCGCACGAGCTGGACCGGGATGTCAAAGCTGGTCGTGATCTTGCAGACCGGATTGCATCCCAGGTCATAGTCGGTCCGGAACCGGAAGCTGGCGGTGCCGGGGCGGAGGCCGCTGGGGAAGAACAACGCGTGCCTGGTCGTCGACCGCCGATTGGCTTCCAGCAGCACCGTGTGGGAGCCCAGGCTGGTTTGGTGTTGCCGCCCGTAGGCATCCCTGATGACCGGGTTGTCCGCGCCCGCGTTCAGCGCTGTCGTGTTCCTGACCTCCAGCACGACGACGGTTCCCCTCGGCCGCAGATCAACACCGACGACCTTGACCGTGATGCCCTGACTGGTCTGCTGCCCGCGCACCGTGGTGTAGATCTGGTCTCGCATGCTTCTGCCTCCGCGGCGGAAGTCGGCGACCTGCCACGTCGTCGTCCCCCGCACCAGGGTGACCGGCCCACTGATATCGCTGCTGACGAGCGTGCTGCGGTGGGTAGCTTCGTTGAAGGCTGTCTCGTCGAGTTGGCCCCGGATCTGAACCGTGGCGGTGCGCCCCGTTATCGAGGCCACGGTCAGGTTGTCGATGCTCGCGCCCGCCGGGCTGAGCACGCCGAGGCCCTGAAACTCCTTGCTCAAGATCCGCAACCAGCTCGGGAGCGCGGTCAGCTCGCCAACGCTGTGGGACTCAAGTCCGGCGAAATCTGATCTGTCGAACGCATCAAAGTAGTCCCGCACGGCGGCCTCCACGGCGGCCTTTGCCGACTCGGAGGATGCCGCGACCGTGCCGGACGGCGTGACCGTGCCGGACGGCGTGGTCAAGGACGGGGTGGGCGAAGTGCCGGTCGACGCCGGCTGACTCGGTCCGCCCCGCGTGCACGCGGCAGCAACGATCGCCGCAACAAGCAGGACAGCCGCTCGGCTGCGCCCGGATCGGTTCCGCGACCGGCGGGGCTGGTCGATCCACATGGCCCGATCGGATGGCGGCGGGCTCCCACGCCCGCCCGGCACACCGGCACCGGCTCTGCTGAAATCCATTCGAACGACCTCCCTGGGCCTGAAGCGGCGCTAAGGCACCGCGTGCGCCGCGCGACTGACTGGTGTTGCCTGGTCCGTCACCCAAACCAGTGGTAGCGGAGGAGCGCCAGGCCGAAGTACCGCCGAAGTACCAGAGCGCCACGCCGGTGAGAGAGACGGAGAAGCATCCGTCTCCCCGCTGCTGTCGCCGACGGTGCGGCCCAGGACGAGGAACAGACCGGTGAGCAGGCGAGATCGATCAAGGCGGCGCCGACGCGACGCCCAAGCGGGTGCCCTCTTGACTCCTCTTGACTGGGAGGACCAGGCGGCGCTCGGGTGGCTGAAGTGCCTCCAGAGTCGGATTCGGCTTCCATTCCTCCAGCAGCGGGGCTGGATATTCACCGCGACCAGATGGCGCGTCAAAACGGTCAAAGACAACTCACCCGCATCGATTAGACCCCGCCTGACCTAGGGCACTAGGGCAGGTGCCCGCAGCCTAGCCGAACGCCAAGCTCGTCAAGGCCTTCCCGTTGGGGATCTGCTTGTAAGGGCAGCAACACTGGTAGCAACGGGCAATGCGAGGTAGCCAGTCCCCAGCGCACCGCCACCTTGTGCCGAGCAAACGCCGACATCACCGGGGAGCCCAGGAAAGCCCTGCCGACCGTCCGCTCGCGGCGGGCGAAGACCCGCATGGTGGCCGGCCAGCCGGCCAGCCGGTCACCGGACCGGTGGCCCCGCAGCAGCCCGGTCAACTCAGCGACCTGCGCCTAGGCCACCCAGCAACGCTGGTGGCCGCACTGGGCATCCTCGCAGCGTCCTCGGCGCGGCGTTGCCGCGGCCGACCCACCGGGTCGATGGCGATCTGCCAGGCCTGCCGGGTTACTTGGCCGACCGCGCGTTCCCGCTCACCAAAGTCCCAGCCGACGCAGTACACCAGCCGGTGACCGGGCCGATCAGCCAGCTTGTGCAGGTAGCTGATCAGGCCGTGGCTGGCTCCGGCCCCGTCCACGGTGACGACAAGCCGCCGCCGGTAGCGTGCCGGCAGCGCCGCGATAGCGGCCTCCAGCGCCTCGATGTGGTCGCGGGCGGTGTTCGACCCCGCGCTGCCCTTACGGAGCATCCCGGCCAGCGCCTCACGGGTGTTGTCCCAGTAAGCCAGCAGCGGGTGATGACCGAAGCCCTTGAAGTTCGGCTCGGCTCCTTCCGTACCCCGCCCCGGTCATGCACCAGCAACCACGGCGTCGCCAACGCCCGCGACACCCCCTCGGTCAAGCCCGAACGATCCGCCAACAGCCGCAGCACCGCCAACCCGGCATGCGACACCACGCCCTCACCATCCGCGGTGACTACCAACCCCGCGACCAGCCGGTAACCTTCACCCTCGAAGTGCTCCTCGACCTCAACCGATGTGGATCTTCGACAACCCCATCGAACCAGGTCAGGAGCACTTTCTATCTCCGGCGCTCCTACCGGCTGGCCCACAGCCGCAACCGCCACACAGCCACTCCCCGCCGGCTGAACCCCACCCAGGAGACGCCATGTTCCAACCCCAGCCCACCGACCAGCCGCCCGACAACACCCGCCCACGTACTCGAACTGCTCACCATCTGCGAACAGTTCCTGCGCACCGGCCGGCCCCACCGTCCACAACGAACTCCGAGACTTCCTCACCGCCGTGCCCGGCTCCCCAACAGCCGGACTGCCCGCGTTCCTCGACGAGCTGTCGTTCACCATCACCCGACCAACCGACCACGGTGGGGCCAGATACCTCCGTCACCCCCGGAGCCCCGTTGGGTTGACACAGCCACCGGTGGTGGTGGGTGTTGGCGGCGGGCGTCAGCGGCGGCGTGGCGACCACCGTCCGGTCCGTGGGCGGGCGCCGTGGGCTGGGTGCGGCTGCGGGACGTCGGGCCGGGTGGCGGGGGCGGGTTCGACGGCGTCGGCGTGCCGGGCGTGCAGCCGGGCGCGGATCTCCTGCGGGGTGTAGGCACGGCGGTGGCGCTCGGCGCGGGCGATCACGACACCGGTCGCGGCGACGCCGAGCAGGGCGGCCAGGCCGGCCGCCTTCCAGCCGGCCACCTTCCAGTTGGCCGTTCCAGCACGGCTCGGTCTTCGCACCTGCCTAGGCTATGCGGGTGCCGGCCAAACCGATCAGCCTGGATGACGCGCTGGAGATGACCCGCACCGGTGACGTGTGGCTGTTCCGCGGCCGGGCGGTGGCCGACCGGGCCATCCAGATAAGCACCAACAGTCCCGTCAACCACGTCGGCATGACCGTGGCCCTGGACGATCTGCCGCCGCTGATGTGGCACGCCGAACTCGGCCGGTCGCTACCCGACCTGTGGGCCGGCGGCCACCACCGCGGTGTGCAGCTGCACGACCTGCGGGCGGCGGTGATGGTGTGGACCACCCGGTACGGCCAGCGGGCATGGCTACGCCAGCTCGACCACCCGGCCACCCGGCAGACCGAGGACGAGGTTCTGCGCGCCATCGCGCGGCTGGACGGCACCCCCTTCCCCTCCACCGCGCGCCTGGCCACGCGGTGGCTGCTCGGACGGCTACCGGGTCGGCGGCGCGGGCCCGAGGCCACCCTGGAGTCGGCGTACTGCGCCGAGGTGGTCGCCGCCACCTACCAGGCCATGGGGCTGCTCCCGACCCGCCGCCGGCCAAGCTGGTACGACCCCGGCCGGTTCTGGAGCGGCGACGACCTCCACCTGCTCGCCGGTGCCCGACTCGGCGGCGAGATCGCCATCCACGTCCCGCCCGGACCACCGCCGGGACACCACCCACCACCCGCACCCCCGCGGTGACCC
>WNFZ01043545.1_pt1 | contig 10008 bp, 9 predicted proteins | sample 5400081 | NCBI WGS metagenome assembly WNFZ01 (sample SAMN13153365, study PRJNA577476) | soil metagenome | isolation source: 80 cm soil or saprolite under grassland replicate 1 | place: USA:California | collected 2016-06-15
CCTTCAGGCACCAGTAATTATGATGAGTCAAAACCGCCAGGAGGAAAAAGACCGTGACCGGGCAAGGAAAGATTATATGATTAACTTAAAGTCGGAAATGGAAATAAGATTATTGAATGAAAAGATAGATCACCTTATCGTTAATCAACAGGAAAAACTAATGGAGATTCAGCAAATACAAGTGGATATGATGAATGACATTCTTGATCGCATCGAAAGAAAAAAAGTTTCATAAATATTAAACGAAGCGTTGAAATGATTAATAAAATTCAATCCTGTAAAACCACTTAAATATTTTGGTATGAAGAAATACCTGGTCGGTTTTTTTTATTCACTGCCTGTTCAACTATTACTGTTACATTTTCGCCGCTACCAGGTGTTACTGATTTTCTGGTATATACTTTTTGCTACAGTAAGCGGACATTTTTTGCAGCCTTACGGCGCCAATTCTCTTTACCTCGCGCCGGAATATCTTTCCAATGTAAATGCACTCAGCATGGCAATGGTAGGCTTCTCAGTGGGTGTATTTATCATGAGCTGGAACATAACATCTTTTATTCTTCATACAAGGCATATAAAATTCCTTGCGACAACTGCACAACCATTCTTAAAATTTTGTATCAACAATGCAGTGTTGCCTCTGTTCTTCCTGATATTTTATTTTGTTTATGCAATAGAATATAATTCAAACCTTGAGTTGCTTAGCACATTAGACATAGCTGTTTTGCTCAGTGGCTTTATGGGTGGTTTTATCTTGTGTATTTTTATTTCATTTGCCTATTTCTTTAGTGCAGATAAAAATATTTACCGCAGCATGGGTAATGTTATTATCTCTGAGAATAAAAAATATGAAAAGATTGTAAGGCGTCAGCAATCACCTGTACAAAAAGGAGAAATTCGGGTGGACTGGTTTCTTAGTGCACAACTTGGTTTGCGCAAGCCGCGTAATGTAAGGCACTACAGCCAGGAATTTCTTGACAGCATTTTTAAAAGGCATCATTTTACAACTGTGATCGCTATCCTGCTTTCGTTTATCCTTTTGCTTGTAATTGGATTTTTTTCAGACAATAAAATTTTTCAAATTCCTGCTGCAGCAAGTGTCACTGTTTTCTTTGGCATACTTATCGGCGTTGCTGCTGCCATTTCTTTATTCCTTGGTAGCTGGAGTATTCCCGCACTTGTAGTGCTCTACCTTATTATTAACTTTTTTTACGAGCAAAATATTATTGATCTCCGCAATAAAGCATATGGTCTTAACTATAACAATAAAAATGAGCGACCGGTTTATGATCGCAATGTAATTTCGCAAATGGTGTCGCCTCAAAATATTGAGGCGGATAAAAAAGTATTTCTCGATATGCTCCAAAACTGGAAGAATAAGCAAACAAGCGACACCCCTGTTTTATTTATCATCAATACAAGTGGCGGCGGAATGCGCAGTGCAACATTTACAGTAAATGTTTTACAAAAATTAGACAGCATTACCAACGGACAATTAATGCCACACACTTTCCTTATAAATGGAGCATCAGGAGGCTTGCTTGGCGCAGCGTATTTCAGAGAACTATACTATCAAAAACTAAAAAACAACAAAATAAACCTGCACGACAGATCGTACGCTAAAAATATTTCCCGTGATCTTTTAAATCCTTTATTCTCTTCTCTTGTTTCGCGTGATATAACCGGGCCAACAAGAACATTTAATATAAATGGATATTCATATGCACGCGACAGAGGTTATGCCTTTGAGCAAAAACTGAATTATAATACCAGGGGATTGCTCAATAAAAAGATTGGTGATTACAAACTGGTAGAGGAGCAGGCAACTATACCACTTATTTTTTTCAATTCGGTTATTACAAGAGACGGAAGAGAAATGATTATCAGTACACATCCTGCAAGATTTCTTATGCAGCCTTTAATTGATTCTGTGCATATTGCTTCCACTGTTCCTGATGCAATTGATTTTACTTCATTCTTTCAAAAGCAGAACCCGCTTAATCTTCGCTTGCTTTCTGCAATGCGCATGAATGCTACTTTTCCTTATGTGCTGCCGAATGTGTGGCTGCCCAGTGATCCTGTTATTGACGTAATGGATGCAGGTCTCAGGGATAATTTTGGTCAGCAAACTACGTTGCGATTCATAGATAATTTTAAAGAATGGCTGCAGCAAAACACCAGCAAAGTTGTGCTGATACAAATTCGTGACAGGCAGGTTGGCGACTGGCAACGTCCTTATGAGCCGAATGGTGTGCTCAGTTTTCTTACAAAACCTATTTTGCTGTTGCAACATAGCTGGTATAAATTGCAGGATTATCATCAAACCGATGAACTCAATTATCTTTCACAGGCATTTGGCTCTCAGTTTTACAAAATATCTTTTCAATATATTCCCACAAAAACAAATACAAATGCTGCACTTAGCTTTCACTTAACAGCTTCGGAAAAAATAGATGTGGAGGCCGCATTAAATGATTCTTCCAATATGGAATCATTTCAAAAAGTGATTGAATTATTGAAGTGATTTTTTATGGTACCAGCTTTTGTTCTTCGTGGTATCACCTCTTGCGTCGCACTCTTTTGCGTTCTATTCTTTATGCAGCATTCCTTGTCCCATTGAAATCATTTATTTTTAGATAAATAATTAATCAGAACAAGCAAATGTGTGGTATAGCAGGAATAGTTTCTCCAAATGCTTCATTGGTGCAGCAGCAACGCTTGCAATGCATGGCCAATACTTTGCAGCATCGTGGCCCACAGGGAGAAAAATTTTGGATTGACTCTAAACAACAAGTTGGATTTGCACACAGAAGACTATGCATTATCGATTTGAGTGAACAGGCTGCACAACCTTTGCACCACCTGCATTACACCATTATCTTCAACGGTGAAATTTATAACTACGTAGAACTAAAAGAGGAACTGCAGAAGAAAGGATATAATTTTTTTACGCAGTCTGACACAGAAGTTATTCCTGCTGCTTATGATTGCTGGGGTTTTGATTGTGTCAATAAATTCGACGGCATGTTTGCCTTTGCATTCTGTTGGTGTTGACAGAAACATGAATGGAACGATGATGCTCAATTATCTTACATTAGGCTATGTTCAAAATCCAATTAAAAAAATAGAAACATTTTATAGCAATATTTTATCGTTACCCCAAGGACATTATTTGGTTGTAACACCAAATGAGGGAAGAGCGCAGGTGCACAAATGGTATCACCCAAAAATGTCTGACACTTCAAAAGTATCAGACACATTTGTAATTGAAAAATTCAAAGAACTTTTTTTTACATCGGTTCAAAGAAGATTGCGCAGTGATGTAAGCATTGGAACAAGTTTAAGCGGCGGTATTGATAGTTCTTCCGTTGTTGCTGCAATTCATGAATTAAAAAACAAGTCAAAGCAATGGAAGAATATAGGATTTACTGCAGCATTTCCCGGATTTGAAAAAGATGAACTCGAGTACAGTAAAAAGGTAGCTGCTCATTTCAATATAAAACAACATACAGTTATACCAACAGCCGCTGACTGGATAAAATATTTTCAGCAATTGATGTATTACCAGGAAGAGCCATTGCAAAGCAGCAGTGTGCTTACTCAATTTTTAGTGTATAAGCTGGCAAAGGAAAACAATATAACTGTGTTATTGGATGGTCAGGGTGCAGACGAAATAATGGGAGGGTATAAAAAATATGCTCATTGGTATTTACAGCAACTTTTTATATCTGACACGTCAAAATTTTTTACGGAAAAAAAGTTGTTGAAGCAAAATGATTTTATAGATGAATGGGGCTGGCGCAATTATGCCGCCGCATTTTTCCCGGATAAAGCTGCACATGCTCTTCAACAAAAAGCCATTGCTCAACAAAATCAACATTCATTTATTAATAAAGACTTTTTGTTGAATTACCGCAATGCTGATGCACTGCAAAAACCTGTTGTGAAGCAACTGGAAGATATTCTTTATTACAACACTTTTACTATTGCCTTGCCAGAACTGCTGCGTTATGCGGACAGAAACAGCATGGCGCATTCAAGAGAAGTACGCTTGCCATTTCTTTTTCATAAGCTGGTAGAATTTATTTTTTCATTACCAGCATCATACAAAATAAAAGATGGATTTACCAAGTGGATATTGAGAAAAAGCATGGAACAAAATTTACCAAATAAAATAGTTTGGCGAAGCGGTAAAGTCGGTTTTGAGCCGCCTCAAAAAGAGTGGATGCAAAATAGCCGAGTGCAGGAAATGATCATGGAATCAAGAAAAAAATTAGTGGAGAAAAAAGTATTGCAGCCAACCATACTTCATGAGCCGGTAAAACCAGCGGGAGCACATGAAGCAGAAAATTTTGACTGGAGATATTTATGTGCATCAGAGATGTTTAATAAGCAATATTTTTGATTTATAACTCAACAATAAAAATGATATAGTTCGCTCTTGTTGAGCAAAGTTTTGGCGTCGAAGTGTGCGACGCAATTGGTGATAATAGCATTACCGTAGCCGGGCTCATAAAATAAAAAAACATCAACTCTATTAAACATTGATGTTTTCGAAACTGTATAATCAAAAATTTTTAGCCTGCAATAGTAATGTCAGTGCGCACTTTATCTTTCATAAAGCTGTGTACTGTTTCTGCAATGGCCTGTGCATCATAACCACATTCTTTGTACAATTCCTTTGGTGAACCATGTTCAACAATTTTGTCAGGGATGCCTAATATTTTTATTTCCGCGTTATAATTATTCCGGTTCATAAATTCAAGCACTGCACTGCCAAAACCACCAATGATTGCAGCATCTTCAACGGTTATTATCTTTTTGAATTTTGCAAACACTTCATGCAGCATTTCTTCGTCGAGCGGCTTTACAAAACGCATATCATAATGGGCAGGGTTTATACCTTCGGTTCTTAACTCACGAATAGCAATTGTTGCAAAATTGCCGGGATGACCAAAAGTGAGTATCGCAACATCATCACCATCCTTTATTTTTTTTCCCTTGCCAATCGGTATTTCCTCAAAAGCTGTTCTCCATTCAGGCATCACACCTTCACCTCTTGGATAACGAATTACAAAAGGATTTTTTATTGAATCAAGCTGGGCAGTATACATCAGGTTGCGCAACTGCTGCTCGTTCATGGGTGCGCTAATGATCATATTGGGTATGCAACGAAAGTAAGCAATATCATAAGCACCGTGGTGAGTAGGTCCGTCTTCACCAACAAGGCCGGCTCTGTCCAGACAAAAAATAACAGGAAGATTTTGTATGGCCACATCATGTATTACCTGGTCATAAGCCCGTTGCATAAATGTTGAGTAAATATTACAGAACACTTTCATGCCTTGTGTGGCAAGACCCGCACTTAGTGTAACGGCATGCTGCTCGCATATGCCTACATCCAATGCATGATCCGGCATTTTTTCCATCATGAATTTTAGTGATGAGCCGCTGGGCATAGCTGGTGTAATACCAATTATTTTTTCATTCTTCTCTGCCAGTTCAATTATAGTATGTCCAAAAACATCCTGGTATTTTGGAGGTTGAGGAACATCGAATTTCTTTTTATAGATTTCACCTGTCAGCTTATCAAATAATCCGGGAGCATGCCATTTGGTTTGATCTTTCTCGGCCAGTTCATATCCTTTGCCCTTCACTGTTATTATATGCAGCAATTTAGGTCCGGGCATATTGCGCAGATCTTTTAAGGTATCAACAAGTTTTGTAATGTTATGTCCGTCAATAGGCCCAAAATACCGGATATTTAATGATTCAAATAAATTACTGCTCCTGCTTACCATTCCCTTCAGGCTCGCTTCCATTTTACTTGCCATATCGCGGCTAAACTTTTTACCAACCGGCAATTTACCGAGCATATTCCACAAGTCATCTCTTAATTTATTGTAAGTGTGTGAAGTGGTAATATCAGTAAGATATTCTTTTAAAGCGCCAACATTGGGATCAATACTCATGCAATTGTCATTAAGAATAATGAGCATATCCGCATCTGCTACGCCTGCATGATTCAATGCTTCAAAAGCAAGACCGGCAGTCATAGCGCCATCACCTATTACCGCAACTGATTTACGTGTTTCGCCTTTTAATTTGGCAGCTATGGCCATGCCAAGAGCAGCAGATTTTGGGAAAACCACTTAGTCCTTTGTATTTTCTGTTTGTAATAAAATTGTTTATGCGGCCTGTTAATATTTTATGACCATAAGCCTGGTGCCCCACATCCCAAACCAACTGGTCAAACGGAGTATTATAAACATAATGCAAAGCAACAGTTAATTCTACAACGCCAAGACTCGCACCAAAATGTCCGCCATGCACACTTACCACATCAATAATGTATTGACGCAATTCACAGCAAACCCGGTGCAATTGTTCACGGCTAAGCTTTTTTAAATCTTCAGGAGAATTGATTGTATTGAGTAAAGGCCCGGGAATAATTTCCATTCATGTTTATTTTTAAAATGTAAAAGTACAATTTTGCAATTATCCGGTAATTTCTGCGGATTTATAAATAGAATCAAAGCTTGATTATTTAATTTTTTTAAAAAACAGGTTGCCAAATACCCGCTGTATTTACCTTTAATAAAATGATAAGCCGGTTTGCTCTATTGTTATTTTATCTTTGTCGATTGATTCTGTAAATTTCGCGCGCACTGAGAACGCAAGTCTTTAATTAATTTGCAAGTAATAAAATTTAATGAAATTGGGCATGAAGAGACTGTCAGCATATTGGCTATGCCAGTTAGGAGGATGGGGTAGTTATATTTTAGCATTTACATTTGCTTATTTTACTATCAGGACTAAACCAAGTCCTCAATTTTTTCCTTCTACACTTATAGATGTTGTAATAGGTGTTGGTATTACGCATGTAATGCGATCATTTATGGAATCCTCATTTTATAGTCAATACAGTTTTTGGAATAAAACTATACGCTTGTCATTTGGCTTCTTTTTAATTTTATTGATATGGAATTTTATTTATTTCACCTATCATTTTGTGGAAAAAACACGAAATGAAAAGCTGGATAAGATAAGACTTGAAACACTTGTAAAAGAGCTTGAACTAAAAACAATTAAATCTCATATCAATCCTCATTTTATTTTTAATGCATTAAACAGTATCAGGGCATTGGTAGACGAAAATCCTGAAAGAGCAAGAACAGCTATCACCGAGTTAAGCAATATTTTACGCAGCAGCATGCAGGCAGAAAAACTTGAAACGGCTTCACTGGAAAGGGAACTAAATATTGTAAAGGACTACCTGGAACTGGAACATATAAGGTTTGAAGACAGGCTGAAAGTAGAATACGATATTGATGAAGATACACTCGATCAGCAAGTCCCGCCAATGATGCTGCAAACGCTTGTAGAAAATGCAATAAAACATGGCATCAGTAAACAAATAAACGGAGGACTGATTAAAATAATATCAGATTTCAGAAACAATCATCATGAGTTAATTGTACAAAATACCGGTTCACTTGAAGCTGCTAATAATACAGAAGGTTTTGGTATTGTAAGTACTCAAAACCGTTTAAAATTATTGTATGGCGGCAAAGCTGATTTTGCAATACGAAATGTAAATGGAAATATGGTGGAAGCAAAAGTGCTAATGCCAGTTACAAGTATGTAAAAAGAAAAAAATTATGCCTATTAAAGCTATTATTATTGACGACGAACGCCTTGCCAGAACTGAATTAAAAAAACTGCTGCAGGATTTTTCTGATATTAATGTAATTGATGAAGCCGCCAATGTGGATGAAGGCGTGGAGAAGATTGAAACACAGAATCCGGATCTTGTTTTTCTCGATATTCAAATGCCCGGCAAAACAGGATTTGACCTGCTTGCCGAACTTGACAAAGCTCCTCATGTAATTTTCACTACAGCGTATGATGAATATGCGCTAAAAGCATTTGAAGTAAATGCACTTGATTACCTGCTTAAACCTATAGAGCCAAAACGGCTAACAGATGCTATTCAGAAACTGCAATACGAAATAAGTAAGGAAAGAGAAGGCGAAAATGGTGCGATCAACCGTGGCCCTCTTACTGAGAACGACCAGGTTTTTGTAAAAGATGGAGAACGCTGCTGGTTTGTAAAACTTAGCGAGATACGCCTTTTTGAAAGTGTTGGTAATTATGCAAAAGTTTTCTTTGCCAATAATAAACCACTTATTTTAAAATCGCTCAACGCATTGGAAGAGCGTCTTGATGAAAAAGTTTTCTTTCGTGCTAACCGCAAACACATTATCAACCTTCGCTGGATAGAAAAAATAGAACCTTATTTTAATGGAGGTTTGCTTGTTGAATTAAAAGGTGGCGAAAAGATTGAAGTAAGCCGCAGGCAAACCGTTAAGTTCAAAGAAATGATGAGCTTTTAAGTTATTTAAGCTATAAGCCTTGGCTACAAGTTTTTTTCTCACAGCTTATGGCTGGTGGCTCATGGCTTTGGCTGAATAATAAACGATGAATAAAAAATTACTTTTCTTTTTTCTGCTGCTTTACTGCAATATTTTATTTGTGCAGGATATTAATTCTCTGATTAATGCCCATGAAGTGCGATGAATTGAAACAATACTTTCTTCTGATGACATGCAAGGGCAGAAAAATATTTACACCGGGAATAGAAAAGGCGGCTGAATTTATAAGCAATGAATTTAAACAGATTGGCTTAAAGCCCTTTGGTGCAAAAGATTACAGGCAAAGTTTTATAATGCTTAAAACAAAATTAATTAACCTAGTTGTACTGTGAATGGCTAACAAACAGCATCAAAAAATGTGATTGTCATTACTACACAAACAGATTTAAATATTACTCAGCAATCATCTTTTGAAAAAGTAATGATAGCTCCACAAGATAATTTTTTTAATAAAGCGTTTGAATTAATTCGTTCAGGAAAAAATTATGTAGCATTTGTTGATAATTCTTTTCAGGATAATTTTAATCGCTTGCTTTTTTTTAATGAGCAACTATCACCATCCAATGGAAGTGTAGTATTTATTTTAGTTAATGAACGTGTAAAGGAGTTTAATATACAGGCAAAACACTTTTTTGATACACTCAACTTATCAAATGTTGCAGGTATATTGCCGGGTAAATCCAGGCCGGATGAATATGTAATTTTTTCCGCCCATTATGATCATCTTGGCATTGGACAGCCTGTAAATGGTGATTCTGTTTATGATGGCGCTAATGATGATGCAGCAGGAACAACTGCTGTAATTATACCGGCTAAATATTTTAAAACGAGCAACAATGAAAGAACTTTAATATTTACCGCTTTTACTGCTGAAGAGGAAGGGGGTTTTGGCTCTCAATATTTTTCAAAGCAATTGGATCCTTTGAAAGTAAAAGCTATGTTCAATATTGAAATGATTGGAACGCAATCGAAGTGGGGTAATAATTCTCCTTATATAACCGGTTATGAAAAATCTGACATGAGGAAAATATTACAAAAAAATCTGGAAAGCTCTTCATTCAAATTTTATCCTGATCCATATCCCGAACAAACTTTATTCTGTCGTTCAGATACCGTTACACTGGCTAGTTTAGGCGTTCCGGCACATACTATCTCAACATCAAAAAATGGATAATGAACTTAATTATCATAAACCCAGTGATGAAATTGAAATCTTGGATATAAACAACATGGCAGAAATAATAAAAGCCATTGCCATTAATTGTAAAACTATCGTGGGTGGGAAAGATACGCCTTCAAGAATAGATAGATCCGTGTTAAAGTAATAAGGCTAAACAGTTACCGGCACTGAATGTATGGCATCGCTCATTTCTTTAATAAGCGATGCATCTTTTTCAATGGCATTACCCACCACAATCACGTCTGCACCTGCCTTGCAATTTCGGTAAGCTTTTTCAGGTTCTGCAATACCCCCGCCAACGATTAAAGGTACTTCAATATGCGTGGCAACTTTCTCTATCATTGTTTCACTGATTGACCTCTTAGCACCGCTGCCTGAATCCATATAAATAAG
>WNFZ01007144.1_pt1 | contig 10006 bp, 7 predicted proteins | sample 5400081 | NCBI WGS metagenome assembly WNFZ01 (sample SAMN13153365, study PRJNA577476) | soil metagenome | isolation source: 80 cm soil or saprolite under grassland replicate 1 | place: USA:California | collected 2016-06-15
TACCGCGGCGGCGAGCCGCTCGCGCGTGGGGATATCACGATTGCGGCGATGGTGGGCGCGACAGCTGCCTCGTGCACATTGCGAGCGATCGTCCTGGGTGTTGTTCTAGGTGGCGTATTTGCGCTCGGCGTCCTGCTGGCACGCAAATCCGGCCGTGGATATCTACCGTACGGACCGGGTCTGTGCCTGGGCGGCCTTATCACCTTGTTCTGGTGCTGACGGTGACGTGCACATACGCAAAGCCGCCCTACACCAACCCATGGGCTGGTGTAGGGCGGCTATAAGCCGTGCGTAGTCTTCGGGCGGCGACTAAGAGCAGGTGGGGGAGTGGAGCCCGATCGTCCCGGCCATGATCGCGAGGTCCTGCCGCGTATTGTTCAGGTTCGCCCCCGTCACATTGGCGCCAGTGAGGTTAGCTCCCGTGAGATCCGCACCGCGCAAGTCGGCACAGCGCAGATCGGCTCCCTTCAGGTTAGAGTGACTCAGGTCAGCATCGCGCAGGTCGGCATTGCGCAAATCGGCACCCGAAAAATCCGCCCGGAAGAACCTTGCGTTCTGCAGCACGGCCTGCCTGAGATTTGACAGGTTGAGCTTGGCAAAATCTCCAACGACTCGGGTCAACGTAGCGTGATAGAGCGTACTCTTGCTGATTGTCGCGCCGATCAGCTTCGCCTCCGTGAAGTTGGCATCGGTGAAGTCACCGCCAGTCATCTTGGCCTGCTGCATGTCGGCGCATGAAAAGTCGAAACCGCGTTTGTCGGCGTTCGTGAGGTTCACGGCGCGGAGGTCGGCGCACTTGGAAATCTCTAGCCACTGCTCAGGTGGTGCCGTCTGCGGGTCAACCGCCTGAGGTGGCGCAGTCGGCGACGGGGTGAAGGGCCGCGGCGCCGCGAGGGCGGGGGAATCGATAGGCTCCCAATCGTAGCGCTCCGTGTTCAGCCGCACCTGGAGACCAAACGGCCCGTTCAGCCACGTCTGATAGCCATTTGTAAAGGCGGTCGTGCCGTCCGCCTTGCGCCAGTACAGCAGGCCAGCGGTTGTGTGCTGCTCCGCGTTTCCGTTCAGGGGGTTGAAGTACTCGTTCTCCAGACAGGTGCCAGGTACATCGCCCATCGACTCTGTCAGAGTCGCAAAGCCGAGTGTGAACGTACAGGGTGGTAGTGTTTGCGCGGCCGCCGCTTGCGGCAAAGCGCCTGTAACGAGCAGCGTTGTGGCGGCGCCAATTGCTGCCAGCTGTGAAAAATTCCAACGCATCGAGTTTGTCTCTCAGCCTCCGTAAATCTGTGCGGAGCGACTACCTTACGCATCGAAGGCGGACCGCTTCACCGGCCCGATGACCATATGCTCGGGTTGTCATGGTGCTGATAGGTAGAGGTAAAGAACGAGTGGATAGTCGCTGTCAGGCGCCTGCCCATCAGCTTGTCCAGATCACCAGTGCGGCCGGCAGCAAGAACATAGCAACAACCCATAGGCTGCTGGTCACGGAGGCTCCGGCGAGGCACGACCAGTCGCCGCTTCGCGCAGCAGCAGGATCGCGGTCACGACTGGTAACGTCGCTAGCAGCAGCGCAGGCATGCCGAGCGGCGAGACTCCGCGCAGCATCATGCCCGTACCAATTGCCGCGGCAACCCAGGCCAGCAGCGCGGCGAGTGCGCCAATTCTCCCAACGACACTGCCTTGCGAGGAGAGGCCACCAGGCAAAGGAAGAAGGCGAACATGAGGTTGAACGCGGTGACGCCCGCGATGACCAGCGGCAGCATGGCAGGCATACGTCGCCCGGGAAAACGGTCGCTCGAAATGCGAACCCGAGTCGGATGGAGTCCGCGGCCAGGCCGACCCGCCGCGCGGCATAGACGTGCCCCAGCTCGTGGATGAGGCCGCCCAGTGCGAGCAGGACGCCGGCCAATACACCTGCACTAACCAGCAATGGCAGCCAATCGAGGGCGCGCTCACCTGCAGGCAGACCCTGCGCCAGCTAGGGCAACGGCAGAACTGCGCCGAGCGACAAGGAGCGCCAGTCGATGTCGACCGGGATACTGGCCACACGTGGCCTCCGCTTCATCCGCTCCATCCGCATCACCGTGACCTAACGGCGCGCCGTCAGGCACCGGTCAAGCGGCGATCAAGCCGGTGTTGCTGTGGAGCCTCCGGATGGTCAACTGGAGTTGGCTTGTGCAGCATCCAGACCGCTGGGTGACTGACCGCGTGGCCCGCGTCAACAACGACGACAGCCCGCCGACCCAGGTGGGCCGACGGGCTCCCGTGCGTGTGGAGGAGGCGCTCTATTTCAAAGTGAGCTGGGTGGTCACGTCGACGGCTGACCCATCCTCCAGAGTGACCTTGAGCACCAGCTTCCCGGCCGACAGGCCAGTCGTCTTCAGGTTGAAGACGTACTGCTGTGCGGCGCTGTCCCAGCGGAAAGCGTCTCCAACGTTCGCGCCACCCGCGCTTGTCGCGGGCACGAACCTCACGCCATCGGTGCTGTATGCGAGCTTGGGCGACACCTGCGCCTGGACCGACTTTCCGTTGGCGAGCAGCTGAATCTTGACCGGGATCGTGCTGCCAGCCTTGAACGTTTGGATCGGTGACGCTAGTGGCTGCTGCCAGCCGCCGAAGTCGAACGCATAGACGGTATAGGTAACCGCGGCCGGGTCGCTCAGGTTACCAGCCCTGTCCGTGGCTGATGCGGTGACCGTGATCTGGCCCGTGCCGCTAGCGCAGGCGCCGCTCACTGCGAGCGTGCAGCCGCCGTCGATCCCCGAACGGTCATCCGTCGCGGTACACGTCGCATGCGGTACCGAGCCACGGATGTACACCGCGCCATTCGCTACGCCGCCAACCTGGACGACGGGCTTCACGGTATCGACATTGATCCCGCTGACGATCGCCGATGCCGTATTGCCCGCCTTATCCGCGGCGGTACCAGCAACAGGCAGATCGGTGCCGTCCTCGGTAAGCACGACGTCATCGGAGCAGGTGGCCACGTCCGAATGGCGATCGACACACGTGAAGTGGACGGTCACCTTGCCCCGGTACCAGCTGTTTTCGTTGGGCCCCGTCGTCGCCACACCCGCAATAGTGGGCGGCGTCTGGTCAATGCGCACGCTTACAGTTTTGCTCGCCGTGTTGCCTACCCGGTCGCTCGCCGAACCGACGACGTCGCTACCTGCCGTTTCCGAGGTCAGCGTCTGGTCACCACTGACTGAGGCAACACCCGAGCCGCCCTGGTTGTCTTCGGCCTCGAACTTCACCGAGACGACGGTTTTGTTCCACCCATCGGCATTGGCCGCCGGAGTGACGTTCGCGGTGATCGTCGGCGCGACGTCATCGCCCCTGAGTGCCACCGTCTGCGGCTCGCTAGCATTGCCAGCGTTGTCGACCGCCCAGAATGACAGCTTGGCCGCTTCGGCGTCGCTCAACGGAACCGCCACGGAGGCGGCGTCGCCCGGCTCCACGACTTCCTCGCGTCCCGCAAGCACGTAGTGAATGGCTCGCACGCCGGACGCATCGTCGGTGGCCGACAGTGCAATTGGTGCGTTGAGTCCCTGGCAATAGCCGAACTCAATGCCCTGACACGTGATGTTGGCCTTCGCCTGCGGCACGGTCTTGTCGATCTGCACCGTAAGGTTCTGAGCCGTCTCGGTGTTCCCGGCCTGGTCCACACTCCAGTACCGAATGCTGTGGCTGCCTTCGGTGGCCACCGAAATGACCGTACCAGTCTGCTGTGCGCCTGAATCGAGCGTGTAGTAGGTACCTGCGACACCTGACAGTGCATCCGCGGGCGTGAGCTTGACCGTCGCGGCTGTATTGATCCAGGTGCTTGGGCCATCGGCCAGCGTGACCGGGGGCGTGCGGTCGATCTTCAGGCCGTTGACTGAGGCGGGCAGCGACTGATTGCCTGCCTTGTCGGCGATCGTGACCGGACCGACGCCCAGATTTGCACCCTCAGCATCGGTCAGACTGTTCTGCGGCTGGCTCGCCGTGCCCGAGAGGCTGTCTATACCCGTCCAGTGGATGGTGACGTCGGCCTTGTACCAGCCAGCGGAATTGGCCTGAGTCGCGGCCGCGCCTGAAAGCGTTGGCGGGGTCAGGTCGATGTTGATGTCGCCGACCAGCGCGCTAGTGATATTGCCGGCGTTGTCGGTCGCCTGGCCGAGCGCTTCCTGGTTCGCGCCTTCCGTCGCCAGGGACAGCAAATTGGTACAGGTAGCGATACCAGACTCGGCATCATCGCACGCGAAAGCAACGCTGACGGAGCCGTTGTTCCAGCCGAAGGCGTTGGGCGGCGTGGCGCGGCTGCCGCTGATCACCGGCGCGATGTTGTCGATCTTGAGGGTGATGCTGTGGCCGGGCGCAGCGACGTTTTCGATATTTCCGGCCCGGTCGGTGCTCCAGAAAGTGAGCGTATGGGTCCCACCCTGGGCGAACACGAACTGGCCGCTGAAGTTCTGCGGGGTCCCGCCGTCGATGGCATAGAAGGTCGCCGCGACGCCCGATAGGCTGTCCAGGGCATTCAGCATCACTGTCGGGGCGGCCGCGTACCAGCCGCCCGCCAGAGGACTGGCGATCTCGATTTGCGTGGTCGGAGCGGTGCGGTCGATGTTGACGCCGCGGACGATCGCAGTCGTGCTGTTGGCGGCCCGATCGGTCACTGACGCGCTTGCCGACAGATCCTCGCCTTCGCCGCTGATCGTGCTATCGGCAGGCGTGGCGCCGATAATGCCGGACAGCGCGTCGGCAGCGGTCCAGGCAATCGTAACATCAACGCGATACCAGCCAGCGGCGTTGGGCGCAGTCGTCGGCACGCCGGCGAGCAGCGGAGCCGTCTTGTCAACGCCGAGGCCGCCCAGCACAGCCGTGGCCGTGTTGCCCGCGCCGTCGGTGGCGATCCCGCTCATGCTCTGATTGGCACGCTCGCCGAGTGTTTTGGCCGCGGGGCAGATGTCGATGCCCGCCAGCGTGTCGGCACACGTGAAGTTGACCGTGACGTCGGCCTTGTACCAGCCATTGGTGTTGGGCAGTCGGTCGGGGTGCGCACTGATCGTCGGCGCGCTCTTGTCGATGCTGACCGTGGCCGGGTCTGATGCCGTATTGCCAGCGGAGTCCAGAGCGGTGCCAGTAATCGTCTGGTTCTTGCCCTCGGTCGCAACCGTCTGCGGCGCGGTGCAGCTCGCGATCGGAGAGAGCGAATCGGCGCAGGTGAACGTCAGCGTGACGTTGGTGTTGTTCCAGCCATTCGCGTTGGGCGTCGGAAGCTGGGTGTGATTGATCGTTGGCGGAGTGCGGTCGATCTTGACCTGGACAATCTTCGGAGTCTCGCTGTTGCCGGCCTTGTCCACGCTCCAGTACTGCAGACTGTGCACACCTTCGGTGCTGATGACGACGGTCGTGCCAGCCTGCGGTGCGCCACTGTCCAGAATGAAATGCGTGGCAGTTACCCCCGACAGACTGTCGAACGGCGCAAGCGTGACCGTCACATCGGTGTTGTTCCAGTTCGCGGGTGCGGTCGCAGTGGTATTGGGTGCGGTCCTGTCGATATTGACGGCCGGGCCACTTGTCGCGGTCGTGGAGTTGCCCGCCTTATCGCTCACAGTTGCCGTAGCAGTCAGCCCCTGGCCTTCACCGGTCAGGTTCGTATCCGATGGCTGCGTAGCCTGATCGATGCCAGACAGGCCATCCGTCGCCATCCAATGGACGGCCACGTTGGCGCTATACCAGCCGTTTGCGTTCGGACCGTCGTCGGTGCGCCGCTCAGCACTGGCCTGGTCTTGTCGATTTTGACGGTGGCCGTGCTGCTCGCGGAATTGTCCGCGTTGTCGACGGCGGTCCCGGTCACCGATTGATTGGCGCCCTCGCTCGACAGCGTGGTTGTGGCGTTGGCGCAGCTCTTGGTGCCCGACAACGTGTCGGCACACGTGAAGCTGACGACGACGTCGGTATCGTTCCAGCCATTGGCGTTCGCGGCTGGATTCGTGCTGGGGGTGATGCTCGGCGCAGTCTTATCCAGCTTCAGGGTCGCCGACGAAGTGCCACTATTTCCCAGGCGGTCGGTCGCGCTCGCACTCTTGGTTGCGCCCGCGGTCTCGCCAGTAACGGTGTCTGTAGACGGAGTCGGTCCATTGGCCACCCCGGATCGCTATCCGTGGCAATCCACCCGATATTCACGTTGGCCTTGTTCCAGCCCGCCGCGTTGGGCGCGGGCGACAGCTGAGCGTTGACCGACGGCCCGGTGTTGTCGAGGATGTAAGACGTCGATGCAGATCCGTTCTGCCCACTGCACGTGCCCTGCTTGTTGAAATTCGCGTATGCCGTCGCGGTGATCGTCTGCGGGCCATCGCTCGTGCCACCCGCTGTACCGCTGAACGTCCACGAGGACCTGGGCCTGGCCGAGGTCTTGTCACCGACAAAGGCTGGCAGGACCTCGAGGCACTGTGTATCTGCACTGGTGGCGACGGTGAGTGTCAGAGCGGTGCCGGTCCTGGCGTATTGATTTCCGCCGTTGTTGGTCGTCCCGGCAATGGTGATGGAGGTTACTGACGAGGCGAACGTCGGCACGGCCGTGGTGGGAAGCACCACCTGCAGGCCTACCGCCAGGCTGATCAGGACCCTGAGCGACTGGAGCGCTCGTCTAGCGTGGAGTGGGTGAATCACTATGAGCTCCGCGAGGATTGGTCGACGTGAGTGCACGGGGCGCACGGGCAAGCCCGGCGCGAGGCCGGCCCATCGAGGCGGAGGGTTTATTGCACTGCGCGGTAAAGCAATCGCCAGGCAGAGGTAAAGGACAGGTGTGAGCCCAGCCAGCAGGGGCCGCGGCTTCACCTGGACTTGAACAGTCGGTGAGGGTGGCCTAGCTTGAGCGAGAGATGCGCGCGGTGGATGCCGACTCCCAGGCCTGGCGAGAGGCGGCGCTGGAACCCAGGCTCCAGGGTTGCTCCTTGTCGACGTCGAACCAGACCAGTGCGCGCACGCGCGGGAAACGCTCCACCTCCACGGTCAACAAATCCGAGATCCACTGTGCTTTGGAGCCCCCAGTCTCGGTCGACGACACCTCCGGCAAGATAATCGGCTTGCCGGAGATGGCCGCCAGGGCGGTGTACGGCTCGGCCATGATCTGGCTAAAGCTGCGCCATGCAGGCGCGCCCCAATCGAGGAGCGGGCCAGTGTTGAAGATGTCCAGGCCCAGGTAGTCGACCTCATCATCGCCGGGGTACAACGACTGGTACAGCGGCTGGTACGTTGCAGCGCGGGCGGTGCCGAGCGTGTTCGGATTCCACACCCACTGCACGTTTGTTGCACCCGCCTGGCGGAAAATAGCCCGAACGTGCTTCCAGGCGTCAACGTAGTCCTCCGCCGTGTTGCCGTTGACGCCTACCGCCCATGGGTAGTTAGGCTGATGATGCATCTCATGGGCGAATCGCAGCAGGACCGGCTTGCCGTAGCTCGCAAGCCCGCGCGCCCAGGACGCGATGTAGTCGTCGTTTGTACCCGATAGGACGGCTGTCTTGAGTGACCAGGCAGGGTCTGGGCCAGTGCCCGCCCACGGCTCCCAGGTGATCAATGGCAGCGATCCGTGCGCTGAGACGGCATCGAGGTCGACTCGACTGAAGGCACTCTTCCACCCGCCCCACAAGGCATACCAGTGCATGATCGAGGGCGGCTGGTGCGCCGAGCGGTTGGCGGCGCCCAACCCTGAGAGATCGACGGGCAGCCCCGGCCGATAGACGCCGAGCGTCAGCCGGGCAGCGTCGAGGCCGCGGCTCAGGGGTACGGGGACAGTGGCGGCTGCTTGTTCGAGCGTCATCTGGTCATCGGTGGCAGCAGTGGCCGCCCGGGCGAAGGGGCTCTGTAGGATCATGCAAAGCATCGCAATGCCCATGAGTCGTCCGAATGTCGTGTGCCCGACCTTGTTCACGCCCAGATCTATCCTAGCTGCGTCTGGAATATCGGGTCGACAGCCTCACCAGATGGCCCCCGCAAGGGGGATCTCTTCCCCAGGAAAACCAGCGGCCCTCCCCGCGCCGCGTTCAGCCATCGACGACCCGGCGCAGCTCGTGGATGTCTGCTGCCCTCCACTTTCGGCCATACGGAACTGTTGCTCAACCACTGCGACGTTTCGTCCTGAAGAGCGAGTCATACCGCCACTGCGTCGCCGTCATGCGCTAGTGTTGTCGGCGGCCATCAGCACCTGGTTGCTGAGGTGGGTCTCGGTCACGTTGGCATCGTCCTCGGGCTGGAGGTTTCTCGGCTGGCGCGCAGTTCGACCGATTGGCATCGCCTGCTCGAGTTGTGTGCGCTCAGCGGGACGCTGATCCTGGACGAAGACGGGCTGTACGACCCGAGCCAGTCAACGATCGGCTCTTGTTGGGTCTCAAGGGCACGATGAGCGAGGCCGAGCTGCACGTGCTGCGTGCACGCTTGATCGGGGGCGTGTTGAACAAGGCGCGTCGAGGCGAGCTGAAGCTGCCGCTGCCGGTTGGCTTGACCTACGATCCGCTCGATCGCGTCGTGCTGGATCCGGATCAGCAGGTCCAGCACGCGGTGCGGCTGCTGTTCACCACGTTCCGCCGCACGGGCTCGGCCTCGGCGACGGTCCGCGAGTTCCAGGCGCACGAGCTGCTGTTCCCGCGCCACGTCAAGACCGGGCCACGCAAGGGCGAGTTGGTCTGGTGTGCGCTGCTGTTCAGCCGCGTGCTGCAGATCCTGCACAACCCACGCTACGCCGGCGCCTTCGTGTACGGTCGGCACCAAACGCGCCCGACCCCCGCTGGCCACGAGTACCGAACGGTCCCACGCGAAGAGTGGGCGGTGCTCATTCGTGATGCGCATCCGGGTTACATCACCTGGGCAGCCTTTGAGCACAACCTCGAGCGGTTGTTAGCCAACGCCTGGGCGTTTGGCGAAGAGCGACGACGTGTTGGTCCACCGCGCGAAGGACCTGCTCTTCTGCAAGGGCTGGTCGTTTGCGGCCGCTGTGGCGAGCGAATGACGCTGCGCTATCACCGCCTGGCGGAAGCGCCTGATCCCCGAATACGTGTGCCAGCACCAACGGATCCAACGCGAGGCGCCGATCTGCCAGCTAATCCATGGCAGCGCCCTGGATGCGGCGATCGGCGAGCTGCTGGTCAGCTCGATCAACCCACTGGCCCTGGAAACCACATTGGCCATCCAGGCGGAGGTGGAGGCACGCGCGGTGGAAGCCGACCGTCTCCGACGCCAGCACGTCGAGCGTGCACGGCACGACGCAGAGCTCGCGCAGCACCGCTACCTGCGCGTTCATCCGGATAACCGGCTGGTCGCCGACGCTCTCGAGGCCGAGTGGAATGCCCGTCTCCGCGAGCTCACCGATGCGCAGCAGACGTACGAGCGCCAGCGCGCCGCCGCCCAGCAGACGCTGGATGCTGAGCAGCGAGCAGCCATCTTGAACCTGGCCAACGACGTCCCGCGGCTGTGGCGAGACCCGCGCACTCCGGACCGTGAACGCAAGCGGCTCGCTCGCCTACTCCTGGAAGACGTCACGTTGCTCAAGACCGATCACGTCGCGGCTCACGTCCGCTTCAAGAGTGGAGCCACTCGCACGCTCCAGCTGCCATTGCCGGTGCCGATTAGGCTGCTGCGCAAGACCGACCCGGCCACCGTGGCCGAGATCGATCGGCTGCTGGACGACCACACAAGGCGAGATCGGCGCGACCTTGGCAGAGCGCGATGTGCGGACCGGTGGTGGGGTGGCGTTCGCCCGCTTGCGGGTGCGCGAAGTGCGCAAGGCGTATCACCTTCAGCCGCGCTACGAGCGCTTGCGGGCACGTGGCTACCTGACGGGTCACGAGCTAGCGGCGCTGCTCAACGTCGACCCGGCGACCGTAAAGATCTGGCGACGCCGCGACTTGCTGCACGGCGAAGCGGCCGACGATCGTGGTAACTACCTGTACCCACCTGACCAACCGATCCCGCGCAAACACGCCTGGAAGTTCGGCCGCCACGCCTGGCGTGTAACTCGTAACCAATCAGC
>WNFZ01013360.1_pt1 | contig 10004 bp, 12 predicted proteins | sample 5400081 | NCBI WGS metagenome assembly WNFZ01 (sample SAMN13153365, study PRJNA577476) | soil metagenome | isolation source: 80 cm soil or saprolite under grassland replicate 1 | place: USA:California | collected 2016-06-15
CTCCATAATCTTGCCTTATACCCTCCGTGCTAAAATGCATTCTAGATCCTCCTCGGTCTTTTGTTTGTTCGTCACTCACAATTGTACCGAGCAGGATCTACTTTTTATCTCTTGTCAAGCCTTCTTGAGAAAACCATAACACACTACTTCGCTTACCCACGGGATTGCTTCGCTTATAATGAAATTCATGATTCAAGCCTGGCAGATTACACAAACACAAAATATCAAACTCGAATTGCAGGCGGCTTCGCTGGATGAAGTCACCCGTCAATTGCCGGATCCCGACGGCTATTACAGCACCTTCCGCACCTTTGCTGCATGTACGCGCGTCCTGGGATTCACTGCCCATTTGCGGAGATTATATGAGCCGGTGACCACTCCTGAGGTGAGCGAGTCATTTCTACGCCGACAATGGCTCACATTGCTTGAGCCTTTTCGCCCCGCTGAGGCCCGCATCCGCCTGATGATGACAAAGCTGGGACAACTGTATATCGCCATTGAGCCTCTCAGATCATTGTCTCGGGAAGTTTATGAAAACGGCGTACGCGTGGAAACGACCGAATTACATCGTGATCACCCTCAGCTGAAATCAACCTCTTTTATCATGGTGAGCGCTTCGGAAAGAAAGCATATTGCACAGGCAGGAAATTTTGAAGCGCTTTTAGTAAAAGATGGAAAAATCCTTGAAGGGATGACCAGTAATTTCTTTTATGTGAAGCATAATGTTTTATGTACCGCGCAAGAGGACATCCTGCTCGGCATTACTCGCAAAACGGTCATTGAGGTCGCGCGGGGCAGGGGAGTGGCAGTGGAGTATGAGCCGTTGGAGCGGAATCATTTTACAGATGTGGATGAAACGTTTATCACCTCCAGCTCACGCGGCATTGTGCCAGTCGTTCAAATTGATGAGGCTACAATAGGGCAGGGGAGGCCCGGTCCAATCACAGTAGAGTTATCAGCGGGGTATGATCAATATGTGATAGAAAACGCAGAAATAATCTAGATCATGTCAGTGCCAGGAGCGTTTGTCCCTGGCACCGCCTGAAGGGGCCAGGGCAGGTGTGCGACATGACAATCTTCATTGTGATTTTAGAACTATTCAGCGATCGAGGCCGATTCAAGACCTTCCACATGCATCGTCAGATTATTGATCCATTTGCGTGAGAAATAACGATTAATACCCAGGAACCACTTGGTGGCTTCCTCAGTCATGGCGCAGAGATAAACCAGATAGACGGGCCAATTAAAAACGAACGCGCCGAGATAAGCCATGGGGACACCCACAATCCAGATGATGATTCCATCCAGGAAGAGAGAGAAACGCGTATCTCCACCGGCGCGCAGGATCCCAACGACTGTCGTCATGTTATTCACGTGCACCCACAGGAAGAAAGAAACCACATTGATAATTCTGCTCGCATCCTGAAGGACTTCGGGCGACACTTTGTAAAGCGAAAGAATAGGAACCTTTACGAATTGCAAGACAATTCCCAACAGAATCCCACCCAAAATGCCAAGACCAAGGGAACGTCCAGCATAGAGATATGCCTCGTTTTCTTGGCCTGAACCGATACGATTTCCGACTAGAACCGAGGTAGCGTTGGAGATCCCGATAAAGATCACAAAGCCCACCTGTTCAATTGTCGAAACGATATTTATCGCCGCATAGGACTGAGTACCCATCCGCCCATAGATAATGTTGTAGGTTGTGATGCCCAGTGACCAGAACAATTCATTCAAAATCACGGGCAACATGGGCTTAATCACTCTGCGAAAGAAAACTCTATCAAAATCAGTCAATTCGCGAAGGGAAGCGGCCACGGGTAGCTTTCGGGCATAGGTAACAATCAACAAAGTAACGCACTCGAGCAGTCGAGCGATGACGGCGGCAACTGCTGCGCCCTGGATACCAAGTTCGGGCAGCCCAAATTTCCCGAAAATGAGCGAATAAGAAAGAAAAGTGCTAATCAGAAGTGCCCCGACACTCACTATGGTCGGTATTTTGACGTCACCTGTCGACCTCATGACAAGCGCGTAACTGAATGTGATCGCGAAGAATAGGAACGTCCACGAAAACGTGCGGATATACTGCGAGCCCAACTGCAGCAACGGACGCATCGCCTTTTTGCCCGATCAAGATAACACCCAGCATGTTCAAGCCTGAGAACATCAATTGTTGAATAATGATAGGCAAGGCGATTTTTTGAATGTTGCTGAAATAGTCGGGGTCTTTATAAAACTCTATGACTTTGCGAAAAATGGACACATATCCTCCGGTGAAGTTTGATTATACGCGTCTACAAGAGGGATGTGTCCAATTAAGTTTGTGAGGAGATTTGCTGATCACTATTCAAAAGCGGTGATTTGATTCTTCCCGTTATCCTTTGAGTATTTTGCAGCTTTTTCCACGGCCAGCAGTAACTCTTCAACAGTTGTGCCATGGGATGGATATGTTGCAATTCCGAGCGAAATTGTGATGGGAATTTCCCATGATCTTGATTGCAACTCCACCTCAGAGCGCAGCCGTTCGGCGACCACGAACGCCTCATCCTTGGTGGTGGCAGGCAGCAAAACCAAAAACTCATCGCCCACACGCCAGCGGGCAATAAAGTCGCCGGGGCGAAGATGTTTCAACATTAATTCAGATAATTGTCTCAACATCTTATCCCCGGCAGAATAACTGATGTCGTTATAGAACCGTAAATTGTCACCATCAATAAATAGGATCGAAAACTCATCATCATTGCGTTGCGACTGCTGGATGGCGCGCTTCATTTCCCTTTCTGCGGCAATACTGTTGGGTAACTGGGTCACCGGGTCGAGATAGGCGATTTGATGTGTGGCCTCCAAACGATTGGCAAAAGAAAGCAGGCGCTCGGTCAGCATATTGATTACCCGGAGTTGATAATTGTTTATGGCAGAGGCATGGGTATACGTGTTGACTAGAAACCCCTGTTCGCCAAATATTTTCGCATCAAATAATGCATCGCTGATCGCGGTCCATAGATCGGCAATTTCCAGTTTTTCATTCTGAAAGTGGATCACAATGACCGATGCTGGGTTTGTCAAACCAAACTGTTTGCTTTCCCGGTTCAATCGCTCAAACATAGCTTGAGCGATCTTTTCATAGGCCTCAAATTTTTCTCCGTCAAATAAGACCAGAAATTCATCGCCGCCGATCCGATAAACGGGCAGACCCGTATCTCGCAAGACGATACTGACCCAATGCAATACAGAATCACCTTGTTCATGCCCATGTTCGCTGTTAAATGTCATGAAATGATTGAGATCGATGAGCAGAAGCGAGAAGGCAGAATCTGATTTTGAGTTGAGGCGCGCCGAGGCAGTTTCCAAAAAGGATAATAAATTTGCGCACCCGGTCAGAGCATCGATTCGTTCAACATATAGATTCGTTATATTTGTGGTCATTCTCTTTTCTGTCCTTGCCCCATGAAATTCAGATTCGAAGCAGCTTACAGTTCTATTTTTATCATAAATTCAGTTTTCCTTACAGGCAAATTGTTAAACGAATCCCGGTAGGGTAGATTGGGCTTTTTATTTTTTCTCGAAGATTTCGTAGTAGCCTTTGTCCAATTCATCATCGTTGATATGGGCATATCTTTGCGTGACTTGAATACTAGAGTGCCTTGCCAACAGCTGTGCCAGTTTAAGATTGCCTGAGGCACGCAAAATGGTTGTCACAAAGTAGTGTAGAAATGTGTGTGGCGTAATTCTGCCAACTGCTTCTGGACCTAGGATTTGATGAACACGCTCAGCAACAATACGTCTGGCTGTTGTAGGCGTAATTGGCTTTATTTTTTTACCAGCTCCTTTATCATGACGAGCAAAGAGAGGAAGTGACGATGGCACTCGACTATTTTCTAAATCTAATGGCGTACGATGAGATAGATAATCTCTGAGGGCGTCGATTGATCTCGTTGAGAAGCGCACGAATGCTTGTTTGTGGCCTCGGCCACTAAGAGTTGCTCGGCTAGCTTCCCAATCGATTTGGGCGCATCGGAGCTTACATACTTCGTCGACACGTAAGCCCGTGTCGGCCAGCGTAAGAATCAAAGCTCGATCTCGCATACTGCGCAACTCTACGTTGTCTAATTCGTTGCTATCTAATGAAGAGACATTTTGCAGATTACTCATAAACTCGATTAAATGTTGAATATCCTCCTCAGGATACTCTACAAGCTGGCGTTTAGATCGACGGGTGCCTTTCCGCATGAGCATACGGACACGTGAAAGATTGACTGTGGCCAAGTTCTCCCCATCTAGGAATTCGAAAAAGCTTTTTATTACCTGTAAATATAAACTCTCGGTGGCAGGTGAGAGGTCCTTCATATAATCGACAAAGTCCGCAACGGAATTTTCTGTCAATTCTGCAACAGGGAAGTTGAAAGAGTCAATGTGTTGAGCCGCAAGCATATTTGAGAAGGTCTCAAGTGCCTTCCGATACGTCTTTAGTGTATTTGCACTATGTGGAAGCTCGATTGTTTCTAAGAACATTGTCTTGGCCCGAGCAATCGTAATATTACCCATATTATCCGCCTCATCAGTTTAGCCAAACAAATTCTTATAAATTTTGTCCAAATTTTTTGATGTTAATGGATCTTCGTGACGTCCGCCGCTGTGCATAATATTATGCAAGGGTTCAAATTTGACTATCATATATGGTTCTATTGTTTCGATTTCAATCCTATCTGTATCCCTTCCTGAAAATTCTCTTTCGCAAATTTTCAAACAGTCTTCTCGGGTCCATAACTCAATCATCCAATCCCAGGAACTTGGTAAACGTCGTTCTATTACTTCGCCAACGTAACTTTTTCCATAAATTTTTCCGGTAGCATCACTATCCATATGGCTTGGACCACCTCCAAACCATCTGTGCCAAATCGAATCTCTTGAAATCCCGAGGTACATTATTTTCTCGTTGTTATCCTTCAAAATATATAACTCAAATCCGTCATCAGCAAATTGCCCCCTGTAAAATTCGGAAAACCTTAATGACTTCATGTTTACCTCTTATTGAAGATTTCATCATAGGCCACATCTGCTTCACCGCCAAAGTGAGCATAGCGGTTTGTGGTTGAAATGCTTTCATGGCGGGCGAGTTCCTGCGAAAGTTTCAGATTTCCTTTTGCAAGAAAAGTCATGGTGACAAAATAATGGCGGAAATCATGGATTCGGACAGCACTGCGTTCCACACCGGCCTCTTCGATGCGTGATTTGATAGCTTTCCACATTCCACCAGCCGTGATGGGACGGATTTTTTTACTAGCACGGATATCATGACGGGCAAAGATCGGCTGGGAACCGAGAGGAGTGCGCGAATTTGGCTCAACGCTGGCTCTTGCGTGTAAGTAAATCTTCAAAGCATCAATGGAACGATTCGAGAAGCGAATGACTGCCTGTTTATCGCCTTTACCGATGATAATAGCGCGTCCTTCCAACCAATCAATATCACTGCGCTTGAGCGCACAGGCTTCAGATATTCGTAGGCCCGTATCCACGAGCGTGAGCACAAAGGCGCGGTCACGCAAAGCTTCCAGGTTTGTGCTGAGCGAAGCTGAGGCATTAGCGCTCAATGAGGAGCAAAACTCAATGACCTTTTCCACAGCCTCACGGTTGAAATTGACAATTCGTTTACCCTGATTCCGGGTGTAGTGCTTTGTAGCCTCTTTGAGCTCATCTGAATTGCCAGCTTTGCAGAAGGCGTAAAGCTGACGAACGGCAGTGGTGTAAATGCCTTTCGTGGCAGGAGACTTTAATTTGATCGCTTTTAGAAATGCAGTATATGATTCTATGTTCATCTCAGCATCCTCACCAACAACTTTGATGAACTGTTCAAGTGCATTTCGATATGCGAAAACAGTTTTTGGCGAGCGGTCTAGGGTTTCTAGAAAGTGATTTATCTGTGCTTTCATCTTCTATTTATCATTCCATGTAGTAGAAATTATATCGAATGATAAGTGAAAAGTCAATCCATTATATAACTTTGCGAAAGAGCGGCTCCCCCACTCTGGAACCCCGAAGGATGAATTGTGATATGTGAATAAACCAGCGCTTCGTGTATGGGCGACAACAGTTGATTCTGTCTTTCTGATATATTTCTCCATTTTCATCTTTTTGAAATCCTCCCCTGCCCCAGTTCATTACCATACACCAGCCGCCTCTTTTACACTTTCCCGCGCTGAAAGCGTGATAGCTTTCTTATTGCAAACTGCTCTGCAAACTCCGCATCCATAACACGCAGTCGGGTCGATAACTACTTTCTTGTTGTTGGATGAATAGTGGATCGCGCCATATTGGCATTGACGCATGCACAGGCGGCATCCGTTGCATGCGTCCGCAGAAACCTCGGCCACCCATTCGGCGCGGAACATGATAGGATAATCCCTGCGCGCATGGGTAATGCGATAGGCCATGCAGTCTTGGTCACAATTGCATAGGCCGCCAATGAAGGGCGTTTTGAATGTCCACACCGAATGGACGAGCCCTTCCTTGTCCAGTTTACGGATGGATTCCAGGGCTTCTGCCTTTGTCAACAATTCCAGGCTGAATGAATCATCCAACGCGTCCATAAGTTGCTGGTCCATGGTGAGGCCATAGCAATAACGTGCGTTCATATTTCCGGTCGTCACGCGGCGACAGACACAAGGCAGCCTCACCACGCCCTTTACCATTTCGAAGATTCTTTCCACATCTTCCATGGGCACGACCTGCCCGTAATGGTCCTGTTTTTGGGCATGGGTCAGGATAGGCCTGGCTAATTTCATCAGCGCTGTTTTTCGAATTTTATCCAGTTGCTGGATGCTCTGTGGTACGCGGGTATGGAATCCATTCAGGAATTCTGCTGCGTATTTTCTTCTATTGTTTCGTCAGATACCATTTCTTCCCCTCTCCATGCTGGGTACAAAATTCACACATAAGAGACTCCTTTGCGTTTCAAACAGTATAGCTACACAGTTTGGAGTCTCATAGTGACATTTTTCTGTGATTTCAAAGCCTGGGTTGCCGTTGCCTCTCCCCTACCCGGCTTACGCTTTGGGTTATTGGCTCTTTCTGATCTTAACGCTTTGAACTGCTCAGTGTTTTCCGGTTACCGCCAATTTGAGTAACCGTTATATGCTCAGCTTCTTTTCTGGATGTCCGCATGATCAACCAATAGACAGTTAGAAAGACGACAACCAGGAATGTTCCGGCATAGATCACCATCGTGATTGGCAAAGCCGAATCCGTGCCGGCAAACAGTCCATGCAACGTGGTGCCAAGATAACTGATCAGACTCAGCACATGAATGGAGCGAAACGCCTTCGCCCCGATTCTCTGGCGTATGTAAAACGTGAATGTGACCAGCAGGAGGAGATAAAAGCTGATGATCCCCAGACCCACCCAAAGCGGACGATACGTATCGATGAACGGAATGAGAAGCTGAAGAATACTGAACGGCAGATATTTGTCGAATAGCAAGACCACAATATGCACGATCACAAATCCGATCCCAAGCAACGAAAGATGTTCATGGAAATCGTAAGTAAAAACATTTTCCAATACAGGTCTGATCATGCCAGTCGGGATGGCAAAGCCCCACACCATGGAAAGCCATAAGAGAAAATAACCGGTTAGACCTGAAGCGCGGGTCACATACCACCAGATCTGAGTGGAGTTCATGGCAAAAAGGGACTGAATTTTTTGAGCAAAGCTTGCGCCGCCGAATGATTGGCTGAAGGTGATGGCAATCAGCATACTTATAAAGATCACACCCACGAGCAGAATCGTACTGATGGGCTTCCTCAGTGAATCCCAAGTTTCAGAATGCGTTGGATGTGAATTCATATATGTAGTCCTTATAGTTGGATGAACCCGATAAATTTCGATCCGAGTCCACCGCAATAAATGTTAGATCTTGTTTCCCCTTCAACAGACTAGGCAATTCCTTCTCACCAGCGATCAGGATTGCTTTGGCATACACTTCCGCAGCAATCACACTTGGAGAGATGACCGTCACGCTCAACCAATCCGTTTTTGCAGGTTCACCCGTGCGTGGATCGATCAAATGATGGCGTATCTTTTCACCCTGACTCCAGGTCCGTTTCATAATGGAGGATGTCGCGACAGCTCCGGACGGGATGTGAAGCTGGGTCAACATTTCAGTAGGACTGCGCGGATCTTCCAGATAAACATCCCAATCCATTCCATCCAGCGGCTGACCGAAGAACAGAATATCTCCACCTGCACTAACGCCACAAACATCCACATATTGATGGAGCAACTGTGCAGCTTTTTGCACGATCCAGCCTTTGGCGATGCCACCGAGATCGATCTCCATACCGCGCGGCAAACGGACTCTGTTATTCGCCAGGTCAAAGCTAATTTCATGGAAGGCAGGTCGCGAGGTCCGATTTGGAACGCGTTCAGGGACACTCACGCCATTCGCGCGGATCTCATCCATGGTGCGGTCATAGCCAATTTGTTTTAGATAAGACAAAACGGAAGGATCAAAAATCCCATTCGTCTCCGTGTAGTACTTCATGGATAGTTGCAGCATGTCCATGAGATCCTCTGATATCTGGAGCCAGTCGCCGGTTGATCGATTGAGGTCAGAGAGTTCACTTGCAGGCAGAAAACGGCTGAAGCGCTGTTCACATTCGTCAATCAATGCTTTTGCGGCGTACATTCCTGGGATGGCCCCCTCCCCTTCCGCTGCCAGCATCACTGACGTGTTCATGGCGCGAAATTCAATAGAACGGATCATGATCCACCTGTCCGAAAGGCTGGTCTGAACTGCGAACGAACACTCGGTTGTACGCTGAACAGAGGTTGGTTTTGGAAATTATTATCATCGGAACCAGAAAGAGGATTAAGTGGTTCCAGGGTTGGCAATGGTGCAGCGACGCTCGAAGAGGAGAAGGTTGCCTGGTTTGGTTTTGGCGCGTGCGCCAGCATGACCCATCCGGTCAAAAAGCTCAACACACTTGTGAGGGTGATCCAGAATCGGATTCCTATTTTTAGAAGTTTCATTTTCACCTAATACCTTTTGTTAGCCGCGCAGTTTGCAGAGAAAAAGCTTAAGGCTCTCTGTGGGCTCTGCGGCTGGCTGAGTAACATCAGTTATTGAGTAATTACGATACGACCATCATTGGTGAGTCGTATCAAGCCCCGTTGTTGCAAAGCTGACAACAGCATTTGGACCTGTTGCATTGTTTGCTGATCCTGTTGAATCTGTGAATTCGCCTGAGCAAGCTGGTCTTGAAGCTGCTTTTCACGCTGTTGATATTGCTGCTCGCGGTCCTGGTATTGTGAAACCAGGCTTTGCAGTAGACCGACCTGATCGGATTGTTGGGGTGAAGTCACCGCTGAAGCATCCGAAGCCTGAGCCGGTGAGTTGGAAACTGGCACCCCACTCTTATTGACCAGGGCTGCCCCCCCGATTGCAAAAATGGATGCGCCAACACAGGCAGTGATAAGTAAGGCAATCAATACAGCCATAAAAGGTTTTTTCATTTCATACCTCCGAAATCTTTGCGAAGTATACAAATTCAAATTAACAAGCAAATGAAAAACTTGTGTGTAAATTGTGTTGATTAAAAAGGAGATTTTAGGCTCACTGAGTGCCGTCCTCGATGTTAGATTTATCGGTTATCCGCCACCGGGGACGGCGGCTTGAGCAGAAGATTCTTTGCTTGACATCTAGAAAATCTGTTCTATAATTATTTCATGAACGCCCTCGATACACTGATCGAACTCTCCGGCCAGATGGAGCTTGAACACGCGGAAGAGTCGCACTCCGCGTCTCGCACTGTGCGCGAGGAGCCTGCCAAACCTGCCTGCTTCACCCCGAAAGAAAAACGAGCCGCGTTCATTCAGCCTGCCCAACTCCCCAACGGAAAAGAAATCAAATTATTAAAAACTCTCCTTACCTCTGCGTGTGAGCGGGATTGTTTTTATTGTCCCTTTCGCGCAGGGCGTGACTTCCGCCGCGCCACATTCAAGCC
>WNFZ01016846.1_pt1 | contig 10004 bp, 10 predicted proteins | sample 5400081 | NCBI WGS metagenome assembly WNFZ01 (sample SAMN13153365, study PRJNA577476) | soil metagenome | isolation source: 80 cm soil or saprolite under grassland replicate 1 | place: USA:California | collected 2016-06-15
GCCATCGAAAAGGGACAAGCACCTGGTACCTCGCCCGGCTTCCAGGAAGCTACGCAAGCTATATATGGGATTTCATATACACTCAAGTTTATGCTTAAGAAGCATAAGACGAATGCGTTTGACTATCCCATAATGGCTTTGGAAGGATTGTGGTGGGTGGAAAATGGCATGTTCGATATTACTGTAAAAGACAACTGGTTCTACACGTTGATGATCATGCAACCAGAGGTTATCACACAGGAATTGTTCGATGAAGGTTTGGCTGAAGTTCGCAGGAAGCGTGGAGATAGCATCGCTCTCGCAAAATTGAAACTCACTCATTTTGAAGAAGGACTGGCCGTGCAAGTGATGCACATTGGACCTTACGCGACAGAACCTGCTACAATCGAGCGTATGAAAGAGTTTATGAATGAGAATGACTACCGCGATTGCGTCGGATTCGGCGGCAAACATCATGAAATTTATCTCGGCGACCCGCGTAAAGCTGATCCTACCAAACTAAAGACTGTGCTTAGGCACCCGGTTGAGAAGATATAAAACGCTATTCATGGAGTCCAACGTCTCCGACGTTGGAGGTTTCTAAAACCGAAGTCTGGAGACTTCGGACTCCATCGTTAAGGTTGATACCTATGACTGTAAAAACCCTCTCCATCCCCCTCAGCACACGCGGTAACGCGGATATTCACGACATCACCGTTCAGGTCGCAAGTTGTGTTGCTCAAAGCGGACTAAAAAATGGGACAGTGACTGTCTTTTGTCCCTCTTCTACAAGTGGGTTAACCACAATTGAGTTTGAATCAGGTGCCTTGACGGACTTAAAAAGATTATTCGATGAGATGATTCCCTCAGATCGCGAGTATGCACATAACGCCCGTTGGGGCGATGGAAATGGTCACAGCCATCTGCGTGCCAGCATGCTTGGCCCATCATTAACAATCCCATTTGTCGATGGACGCTTGACGCTGGGTACATGGCAACAAATTATCTTCGTAGATTTTGATAATAGGCCACGAAAAAGGGAATTGGTTTTACAGATCATTGGAGAATAATTTTTGGTCTGTTATTATCATCCCGATAGATCCGCGGTTGGATTATGCAAACACTGCCAGCGCGGACTTTGTACAGATTGCGCCACTCTCGTGGATGACGCGCTCGCATGTAAAAATCGCCACGAGGGACAAGTCCGCGGGCTGGAACAGATGACCGCACGCAATATATTACAGGCTCAACGAGTTGGCTCATCTTATCTTCGCAACGCGATATTTTATGGATTGGTTGGTGTACTATTTTCGGGGTTTGGGATTATGCAACTTCGCTTCTTGGGGTTGCAGGCCGTTTTCTTTTTGATGATTGGAATATTCCTGCTTTACGCCGCGGGAGCAAATTATTTCGAGAGCAGGAAATACAAATAAATCTTTGATAATCACAGAGTCCAACGTCTCCCGACGTTGGACTCCTTTTTAGTTGAAACCTCGCGGTAAATATTTACGTATACAGACATAGAAAAATCTAAGGAGATTCAAAATGTCTGAAACTTACAAAACTCTTACCCGCAGTGTCACCAATCGCATGGTGGCAGGCGTATGCGCTGGTCTTGGTGAATACTTGAATATTGACCCAACCGTTGTGCGCCTGCTGTTCGTACTTGGCTTCTTCCTCGCCGGTCCAGGTATAGTACTAGCCTATATAATCATGGCTCTCGTCACGCCTGAAGAGACAAAGGCAACACAGTAAATACGTAGGGACGGGCAGCTGCCCGTCCCTACGTATTTTTCATCTTGCTAGCGAAATAAAGACATCTTCCAAAGTTGGCTCGCCGCGTTCTATTTTTTCGAGCTCCACTCCTTGAGATCCCAAAGCTTGTTTCATCGCTTCAGGCTGGACCTTTTGACTGATCACGCGTAAATGATCACCTGCCAACCCGACGCGTTCTACACCATCCACATGTGACAACAATTCAAGTCCGCGCTCTAATGGATGAGCGAACACTTCCCATACGTCGCCTTGAATAATTGACTTTTTCAAATTCGTCGGTGTATCCATTGCCAGCAATTTGCCGTCGCGCATGATGCCGACGCGTTCACAGTATTCGGCTTCGTCCATGTAATGGGTTGTCACCAATATCGTCACGCCGGTTTCTGCAAGTTCATAGATCAAATCCCAGAACGCGCGGCGAGCTGTGGGGTCAACTCCGGAAGTTGGTTCATCAAGGAAGAGCAGTTTTGGCTGATGGACTAGCGCAATGCCAAGTGATAGCCTCTGACGCCAGCCCGTGGAGAGATCACGCGTCAGGGTAGATTCATGTCCCTTGAGGCCGACCAGTTCAAGGGTCTGCATGATGCGGTTCTTGTCCATAATCCCATAGACTCCACCGTAAAATGTCAAATTCTCAAGGGTCGTTAAGTCATCATAAATTGCAAATTTTTGCGACATATATCCCGCGCGCGCACGGACTTCTTCGGATTGGTTGAAAACATCGTAACCAAGGACAGTCGCTTTGCCATCGCTGGGTTTGAGCAGACCAAGCAACATGCGGATGGTAGTGGTCTTGCCCGAACCGTTGGGGCCGAGATAACCCACGACTTCACCGGGTTCAACAATAAAGTTGATGTGATCAACGGCAACAAAATCGCCAAATTTTCGTGTCAGGTTTTCAACAACGATAACAGGATGATTCATACGTTTTCCTTGGTAATTGAAGACCTAATGATTTCAGCTTTTTGCAATCGTCCCATTTTTTCATAAGCACTGGCTTCGTGCTCAAGCGAAAGCACAGGGACATTTTGCCTGCGCCAACTTACCCATCTTCGTACAGGTAAAAGATCGAGTGGCGGTTCCCATAAGCCATCTGATCGCCGGTGACGAATATCACCTAATAATTCAACCTGCAATCCATCGATTTCAGCTTGACCATGGTAAGACCAAGTATGTTCTGTTTCCCAAACATGCACAGGAACGCTCATATAATCGACCAATCTCTTTTCAAGAAGATAAATAGAAACTGTATCTGTTTGTAAATCCAAATCATTTACAGAAATATCCACACCTTGTAAACGCAGCCCGGCGCTCCCGGTTAATACCCAGAAGATATCGGCTGGAGGAATCATCTCTAAAATCAAAGATAATACTTGAGCATGTTTCTCAGGCAGGTCAAGCATGGCTTTCACTAGATTGCTCCGATAAAGCAATAAACACATCTTCAAGGGCAGGTGGGACGGAACGAAATTCGTTCACGTTGCCACCTGCGTTTTCAATTTCTTTGGGCAAGCGATCAAGAACAACTTTCGACTTGCCTGCGCGCACCCGTAAGTGCAAGCGATCACCAAACGCAGCCACATCTTCCACATCTGAATCTTGATGAGCAACATGACGCAAAACGTTGAGCGGTTTGCCACGAAGGAGTGGAGATTAAGACCGATACTCCGTCCTGAGTGGAGCGTAGCGCAGTCGAAGGACGTGTTATACCATTGGCCTGCGCTTCGACTTCGTTCGCCGCAGAACGGCTCGCTCCGCTCAGCGCGGAGGTGGAAACTAACCTAATCACTAATTGCCAGAAATCCTGCCGTGTGACGGGGTCAACTCCTGTAGTTGGTTCGTCGAGCAACAATAAACGCGGCCTTGTGACGAGTGCGGAGGCAAGGCCAAGCTTTTGCTTCATACCGCCTGAGAGTTGACCGGCGCGGCGATCTTTGAAGTTAGCAAGGCCGACGAAGTCAAGAATCTCCATCGAGCGTGGCAGCCATTCAGACTGTGAAAGGCCGCGTACTTCTGCAAAAAAACGGATGTTTTCCAAAACCGATAAATCTTCGTACAACGAGAACCGCTGGGAGAGATAACCGATCTGCGAGCGGGCATGTTCGACTTGCTTCAGCACGTCATATCCGCAAACGTTGATCTCGCCCGTATCAGGCCGCAACGCGCCAACGAGCAATCGCATGGTCGTCGTTTTGCCCGCGCCATCAGAGCCGACCAAGCCATAGATTTCGCCTGATTTGACCTGTAGCGAAACACCGTCCACAGCGTGGGTTTCGCCAAAATGCTTACTGAGATTGGAGGCTTGAACGAGATAGTCAGTCACAGTTAGTTCTCGCTAACTTTATTTGAACACCACATCTGCTGGCATACCAATCTTAAGTTTGCCTTCGGTATTGATTACCTTCAATTTGATTGCATAAACTGTACTACTGCGACCTTCGACGGTTTGGACATTGCGCGGAGTGAACTCAGCCTGATCTGCAATATGAATGACTTCCGCATTAAATGTTTCGCCAGGGAACGAGTCAACCTGAACTTCAGCCTGCTGGCCAAGTTTAATCTGTCCATAACGATCTTCGGGCACATAGACTGTGATCGTGATATTGCTCAAATCCGCCATAGTCAGCGCGGTCGCCCCCGGCTGGACAAATTCACCAGGTTCCACATTGCGAGTAAGGATCACACCGTCCATCGGCGCAAAAACTGTCAACTTTGCAATCTGAGCATCAAGCAGCGATATATTTGCTTTGGCTTGTTCTATCGCTTTCTGGCTTTGATCGTAGGCAGCCTGTGCCTGAACTACCATACTTTGTGCCGCAGTTACACTGGGTGACTGTTCACCAGTCTGTAGTTTGCGTAATTCATCTAGCGCTATATAATACTGTTCTTGTGTCACTGCAACCTGTGCACGTGCATTCAACACATCTTGCGCAGCCTGGGAACTAAGCAGATCATTGTAAGCGAACTGTGCTTCGTCCAACTCTGCTTGCGCTGCATCATAGAGCGCCTGTCCTACGTCGGAGAGATTTTCATCTCCAATACATCCATAAACCAAGTTAGTGATGTGGGAATTATCAAGATGATATCCCTCGTTAGTTCCACAGTGTGTACGATTATATCTACCAACTGGGATATCAGCGTCAGTGGAGTTTTGTGCGCGGTTATTGACATCTTGCTTAATTAGGTACGATAATCGCGCGTTCAAGAGGCGCTCCTCAGCCTTCAAAAAATCCTCCGAACCCAAAGACGAACTCATCTTTGTCAGGTTTGCTTGTGCATCATCCAATGCCTTTTTAGCCGCATCCACCTGAGTCTGGGCAGCTTGAATCTGCTCTGCACGGGAGAAATACCAACCAGGTTGATCAAACTGTTTGGGATCCTTTTTGAACCAATCTTGTAGGCGCGTCTTTTGATCCTGAGCTAGAGCCGCCTCCAGGGCGATCTGATACTGGTCTTGTGCTGTCATCAAGGCAGTTTGTGCGGTTTGACTGCCTGCAGTTGCAGAATCGAGGCTTGCCATAGCCACCTTGCGTTGCTCTTGAAGCAAGGTATCATCCAGGCCCACCAGAGTATCACCTTCTTTAACAGCCTGGCCTTCCTGAACTAGGACTTCTTTTACTTTGCCAGTCAATTCTGGTGAGACGTTGACCATCGTAGCTTCAATACTTCCTGAAGCAGTCAGCGCACTACTTGCACCATCGCTTAATGCACGGATACCGTAATAGCCACCGACTAATACAGCAATGATAATTAGAATAATCACAGGGATAGGGGGTCGTTTACGTTGCATGGTTTACTCCTTTTTACAGATTCCGAAGTTTCCGGCTTCGGCCAACATTAGTCTAATCTCTTGCGGAAACGGAGAGAGGCAGCGCCCATAATCACAACGCCGAAAATAGCAAGGGCAATAATCTCATTTTGAATGGACGACGCACCGACTCCTTTTAGTAAAAGTGAACGGATAATCACAAGGAAATAACGCAGAGGAATCGCGTAGGCGACAACCTGTAAGAATTTCGGCATAGCGTCGAGGGGAAAGAAGAAGCCTGAAAGGAAGATACTTGGCAGCATAGTAAACATGACTGTCAAAAAGGCCTCTTGTTGAGTATTGGCAATTGTCGAAGCGAATAAGCCGATGCCGAGACTAGAGAGCAGTAGTAAGCCAGATGTGGCAATAATGAGGCTTATATCCCCTCTGATTGGGACCTTGAACCAGAAGTGTCCGATCAGGAGTACTTCCATCGTGTCGAAAAAACCCAGAAGAACATACGGAACGACTTTACCGATAACCAGTTCCCATGAACGGATGGGCGTGACGATCAACTGTTCAATTGTGCCGCGCTCCCGCTCGCGAACAATCGCACTGGCTGTGAGCAGAGCCGTAATAAAATACAGGATCATGCCGATCATGCCGGGGATCATAAAGTAAGCGCTGACGAGGTCCGGGTTGTACCAGACGCGTGTTCGGACTTCGAGCGGCGGTTTGACGGTTGCAGCTCTACCCAGACGGGAAGCTTGTTCTGTTAAGACCTTGATGGAGTAAGACTGACCTATCAAATTCGCCGTTGAGAGCGCGGTCGAACCCACGGTGGCATCGGAGCCATCTAAAACCATGGAAACTTGCGCATCCCCTTCCAGCAGGCGGCGGTCATAATCGGGCGGAATGATCAGCGCCGCGCGCACATCACCACCTTCTATAAGAGTCTGAATATCTTCTTCAGATTGAACATTGTAGTCAATTCTGAAATAATCGGCGGCGCGGAAGGCATCCAGCAGGGCACGCGATTCGGGTGTGCGGTTCTGATCCCAGACAGCAATAGGAACGTTCTTCACGTCTGTGGTTGCTGCATAGCCCAATAGGAACAACTGGACAATGGGCATGACAAGGATCAAGCCAAGCGTCCGCGGATCACGAAAGATTTGGATGAATTCCTTACGAATGATTGATACTAAACGTGAGTTCATGCTGTCTCCTTAATTACGCCATGCAGGTAAATATCCACAAAAAGGTCGAAGCTATTTTTAGGCATTAACTTGGCGACAATTGAATCTTTAATAAACAGTTCAGTAATGTAGAAGGAAAAAAACATGCCAAGAAAAGAACGCACCAGGATTGGAGGAGGAATCTTCCTCAGATTCTTGCGAACACGGACCACTTGCTCAAACATGGGAAAAAGCTTGGGAGCAATTTCGTTTATTATGTTGGATACATGCTTCCCGTTGAATTCCACAAGCTCAATAAAAATCAACTTGAGTAATTCAGGTCTGCTGCCTAATTCCGTGACCAGTGCATGTGCAGCGTTGCGGATAAGTTCTTCTGCTGTATCACCCTTTGCAGCAAGCACAAGCGGCAGGATTTGCTTATACGGGTGTTTATCAATAATGATGGCAGCAAAAATATCCTCTTTGCTTGAAAAATGGTTATAGATGCCGCCAAGCGCGAGTTCGGCTTTATCCGCAATCTGGCGCATAGACGTAGCATGATAGCCCTGGTCCATGAATAACTCAAACGCGGCTTCTTCAATTGCAAGCCTCGTGATATCCCCTTTCTTCAGAACATCATTAGTTTTAGTAGACATAATTCTCTGCCTTAAGAAATGAACGAACGTTCGTTTTTATTTTACCCTATTGCAAGAATTTGTCAAGAGGAATTTGGAAGAATTCGAGAGTCTCGAGTGTGGACTCCAGAACCTCAATTTTTCGGAATGGTAAAATCCATCCCATGCTTCCCCTCACAAGAGTCGAAAAAATAATACGGCAGGATCTCCACCATAACGTAATAGTAAATTTGCTGGAGGGCGGTCTGTTCGGCGCTGCGTTAGGTTTTGCCTCCTTCAGCACCATCATTCCCCTCTTCGTCGCTTCGATGACTAATTCCGCGACCCTGATCGGTCTAGTACCAGCGATTCATGGCGTGGGCTGGCAATTGCCACAACTGTTCACGGCGGGTCATGTTTCACGCTTGCGTCGCTATAAACGCAATGTGTTACTAATGACTATACATGAACGCGTTCCTTTTTTGTGTATCGGTGTTACTGCTTTGTTCATCCCAACTATTGGAGTTAAAGCCAGCCTCATCCTTACGTTCATTTTTCTTACATGGCAGGGACTCGGCGGTGGATTTACCGCTAACTCCTGGATATCCATGATTTCCAAAATCATACCATCTGAGTTTCGTGGAACGTTTTTTGGATCACAAGCCTCCGTCGCCAACATCTTAATCAGCATTTCCGCGGTTGGGGCGGGATACCTGCTCGGTTGGCTAGCTTCTCCTCTGGACTTTGCGGCCTGCTTCCTCATCGCATGCATTTTCTTCACCCTGTCATGGTTCGCGCTTGCTCAGACGCGTGAACCTGAAGATACTGAAAAAGTCATCGACGAGAACCAGCCTCCGTTTTGGCAGGAAGCAAAACGAATTTTGAAACAGAATCGCAATTTCGATTGGTTTATCACAGCGCGTTTTCTTTCGCAATTCGCTACCATGGGATTCTCGTTCTATATCCTATATGCTCTACGCCGTTTCAATATGAACGAAGTAACGGCAGGTTATCTCACCGCCTCACTCACAATTTCGCAGACGATTGCTAATGCAGGCATGGGCTGGCTTGGCGACCGCATTGGTCATCGGCTTATGTTGATTCTAGGAGCAATCGCTGCATTGTTAAGTTCAACACTCGCGTGGTTCGCAATATCCATCGCATGGTTTTATCCCATCTTTATTCTTGCAGGTCTTGCCAATGTTTCCATATGGACCACCGGCATGACAATGACAGTTAACTTTAGTGGTGAAAAGGAACGTCCGCTTTATATCGGCCTCTCGCAGACACTCATCGCGCCAGCTACCATTATTGCTCCTCTACTCGGTGGTTTTATCGTGGACACGATCAGTTTTAAGTCCACATTCGCATTTTCAGTAATTATCTCTATCCTAGTTACCATTATTCTGATCTTACTTGTTAAAGACCCGCAAAGACATGGAATAGCTAGGAGTACTATCGTCCAAGTTGAAGATAATATCTAAAACAAATTACCAAGGAGTAACCAACTATGTCTCTGATTCAAGAAAAAGCAAACCAAGCTATTGAGATTCTCAAAGAACAAAATGTAGATCTGTGGTTGACGTTCGTTCGCGAGACGAGTGGTGTGCGTGACCCTGCCCTCGATTTACTCATCGGTCCAAACGATCTGACGTGGCTCTCTGCCCTCATCCTTACTCGCAAAGGTGAAAAGATAGCAATCGTTGGCAATTTTGAAAAGAACGCGATTCAAAGACTCGCTGTTTTTGATGAAGTCCTAGGATATGACACCTCCATTCGCGAACTTTTGCGCGATACTATTGCCCGCCTCAACCCTGATAAGATAGCCGTCAACATCTCCGGCAACAACGTCCATGCTGACGGTTTGACCCACTCCATGTACGAGCGATTGCGCGATTATCTCGATGGGACCCCCTATGCGGATAGATTGACCAGCGCCGAAGCAGTCATCTCCGCCATGCGCGGCCGAAAAACTCCAACTGAGCAGGCATGCATCTACAACTTTGGGCCTGATTCACCGATTGGTCACAGTGGTCCAACCGAGATTGAACTTCAGCCCGGCCATATTCTTCACTTTGACTTTGGAGTCAAATTCGAAGAGTTTTGTTCGGACATTCAACGAGTAGCCTATTTGCTCCGCCCAGGCGAAACATCTGCCTCACCGGAAGTCCAAAAAGGATTTGATACGATCCGAGATGCTATTGAACGGGCGCGAGAAAAAATGAAGGTTGGTGTGCAAGGCATAGAGATTGATACTATCGCTCGCCGCACAGTAATGGATGCAGGTTATCCAGAATACATGCATGCCCTCGGCCACCAACTCGGAAGAGTTGCGCATGACGGTGGTGCATTGCTGGGGCCGTTGTGGGAAAAGTATGGTGACACGCCAAATCAAAAGCTAGAAACCGGACAAGTCTTCACAATCGAGCCGAGTCTATCTGTCAGCGGTTTTGGACTGATTGGCATTGAAGAAGATGTGGTAATCAAAGAGAGTGGTGCAGAGTATTTGGGTGAGCCGCAAAGAGAGATTGTATTGTTGAAAGGATAACAAAATGGTTACAAAGACTCGTTTTCAATTTATATTACTGCTGTATACTATTGGTTAAGAAACAAATCTCGGTTTATGGAAGAAAAATTCATTCTCAACCAAATTTTTTCTTTAGAAGAGAAGAAGCATATTGAGTTTAAAGGTATTAAAGAACTAAGAGACAG
>WNFZ01009251.1_pt1 | contig 10001 bp, 11 predicted proteins | sample 5400081 | NCBI WGS metagenome assembly WNFZ01 (sample SAMN13153365, study PRJNA577476) | soil metagenome | isolation source: 80 cm soil or saprolite under grassland replicate 1 | place: USA:California | collected 2016-06-15
GAGCACCTGACGAAAGACAAATTGGTCGCGTGGGGCTGGAATCCTGGTGAAGGCCGGGATCCTATTCCGATGTCGCACGACGAGTTTGCAGCGAAGGTGAAACAGTGGCAGGCGGCCGGAGCGCCCTGCCCCGCCGATAGCGGTGAGAAGGCAGCAATCGTCACCTCTCTTCCGGAAAGTGTGCAAAATGCCTTCCGGCAACGGTAAACAAACGGAGCAGACGTTGAAGCATCACTGGCAAGCTTTCGAGGCCGGTGATGTCGAGACGATCATGTCTGACTATGCTACCGACTGGGAATGACCGTGGCCACAATTTGTCGCCCTTCAATTGTCAGTGCCCTAACAGAGGCAGAGGTATGTCACCCGGTAAGAACTAACTGCGCCTGCACCGCGATGCGATTGCGCTCCCTAGTCGGTCGACTGACCGGAATCTATCCGGCTTCCACGGACGGGATTAGTCCTGCGAAGTCGCCAGTAGGAAGTGATCTCCGCGACTTTGCCTCGATTCTGGCCGGATTACGGGCAATTCGGAGTGCGCCGGGTTAAACCGGCATGTTGTAGGGGATGCAAGGGCCCTACGGGAAAGGAAATAGCGAATCCATCCTGACCTCGAGTCTTGCGGGGGACACCGTGTGGTGTTTCTTGAAGCGTAGATAGAGGCATCGGTGGGCGGGGCCATTGAGCTGCGAAAAGCCCAATATCGCGCAGACGCTCTCCGGGTCCAGAAGGCGCTGTGCCAGAGATTGCGGAAGTTTGGCTTGACTCTGGAACGGACCAAGACCAAGCTCGTCGAATTTGGTCGCTTTGCGCAGCGATATGCCAGCAAGCGTGGCCGGAACCGCCCACAGACGATTTATTTCTTGGGCTTCACGCTGTACTGCACTCGCAATCGGAAAGGCAACTTTCGGGTTGGACTGCGTACGGAAAAGTCATGATTGCGACGGTCGCTGATGCGATTACAGGACCAAATGGGGCGGATGCGGCATTTGTCGATCCGAGCCCAGGCGGACACCCTCAATCAAATGCTCCGCGGCCACTATGCGTACTACGGCATCGCCGGGAACATCCGAGCATCGCAACGGGTCCATCGGGCCGTAGAACGTTACTGGCGCATCACGCTCAGCGGTCGGAGTTGGAAGGTCAGGTCTTGTGGAAGCAATTCCAACAGATCAAGGAGCGGTTTCCATTAGTGCGACCAAAGCTGTATCTCCCTTACTCGGAGTTGCAAGCTATCGCCGTGCTGTGAAGCACCTTCTGACGAGCGTAGTGCGGGAAATCTGCACGCTACGTTCTGTGGGAGCCGGGGAGCGGGTAACCGCCCTCGGCCACCCGGTGGGCGATCAGTGATGATCGTCCCTACCGCGACAGTAATTAGAAGTCGACTGATCGGCCGTCAGTACGCGTCAGCCGGAATGGGACAGCGACGATTTTCGACGTGTGCAGACCATTTTTCAGCCCACAAAAAAGCCCACCAAACTTTTGACCTGGGGTGCTTTTCAATGACTTACGGTGTCGTCCGTGCGTTCCAAGTCATTGTAAATACGTTTTAGTGAAGCCCTGAAAAGGCTGGCGTCGGCGGTTCAACTCCGTCCCTGGCCACCATCATTTTTAAAGAGTTACTTCTCGAGGCATCTCAAGCCGCGTCAACTAGATAGCAGTAGCCGAGTCGGCGCAGAGCGCAGCTTTCAAGCAGTTTTTGCGCTCTGGCGTGCGATTTTCCGCGTTAAGTCGCGTTATATGCGCGACCTGAAGGCGACCGATCATTGAAATCTTCGCCAATAGTGCAACTCAGGTCCGAAGCACGTGAATAGCGTTGCAACAAATCAGCCGCTTCGCTCATTTGTTCTTCCATTTGCGCGCGTCCCTTAAACGAGATGATCACCAGCATTGCTTTTGAGGTTTCCATTCAAATCATCGCCCGTTCTGAATCGCTGGTTGGGCTGCCATATTGCAGAAGCCTTTATCGGCGCTTCCTCGTACGAGACGGGTTGGATATCTTCGCGCGCTGGCATGCGCGATGAATCAGCATTGAGCTGCGAATACATCTTCTCAACTTCCCAACGTGTTCCAAAACAGGTGACTTTTGGGCGGCTTGCCGCGGCCTGGCAAGGCTGATCGTTGAGAAGCCTGCAATTCGTGAAAGTTAGGCAGAATGCTTTAGCAGGTTCTGCACCACTGTCCACTAACCCTTTTCCCGGTTAGTACCGTTTTGCTCCCTCGCCAAAGGACCCTGTTTTTGGCCGGAATCCAGCGAGACAAATGCGTCTTTAAGACTTACTCTCCCTTATATTTGCATGCCGGTCGATGCATCAACGTTTTCCTCCCACGAACATAGCCACTGTCGCAACGACAAATACGACCTGCCGAAAGAGTACGCGGCATCAATGCCTGCACTTGTCGTCCCCAATCGTGAGGCGCTTTCGTGCGTCATGAACGTTTGCTGGAAAAATCTGAGCGAGGTGGGTCCTCGATAGTTCCCACCCCGCTGCTGGACCTTGGTTTTCCAAAGTTGATCGCGGGCGACTACTGAAGATTGAGCAGTGGTCCGTGACCATCCGGAAAATTGCTCGTATTCAGCACCTGAATGCCGGCCTGGTGATCGCCGTCAAACGGGGTGACCGTGTTCGGGCAGCCTGCGTTGCCTGCCTCGGTTGCGTCCGCAAACCAGATTCCAAGGTGATATATCTGGACCGGACGAGTGGCTGGATTACTGGTTGCGTTGTCGAAGAATATCGCCGGAGCCGGAGCAACACCCGGGGCCTGGATGAAAGTCTCTTTGTTGAAGATGCCGGTGAAATCTCCGATGCCCCTGCCGTCGGCGTTAGTGAGAATGTCTCCCTGATACCAAGCCAAGCCGAATGGACTTTTTGGCACCTGGAGGAGGAAAGTTGCGAACTCTGTTTTTGGAGGCAGGTTGAACATCTCGACATGCATGTTCTGAACCAGTCCCAAGTCGCTGATGGTCACACGACCGGAGGCATTGGTCGCGAGGCAAGCTGCGGCGCCTGCCGATACTTTCAAGTTAAAGGTGATGCTGTCGCCTGCCGCCGCGTTCGCGCGCGGCACCATGCCGGTCAAACCGGCGGCGGTAGCCATGATTACTGCTAGTAGCGTGTTTTTCATTCGTTCTCCTTATATGGTTGTTGGTTATTGTCTATGGTGGTTTTTACGAAGTTTCATCCTTGAACGCGAGAGACTCCCGCCCCGGACCTTCCCCTTCTGCGCCTTTCCGCAGAAGGAATATTCAGCTTGCCGGCAGCGCGATACCGAAGTACTTACTGAGCCGTTCGCGCAACTTGAGGCGAGCCCGCCACAGGCGCGCCTTCACTGCTACAGGGGTCGACTCCAGAACCTCCGCCGTCTCCTCGGTCGAAAGCCCCTCGATGTCACGTAACACGAAGACGACCCTTAAGCCGGGCTGTAACTCTTGCAATTCGCTTCTTAGAATGTTTCGCAACTCAAATCCCCGGTAGAGTTCTTCTGGGTTTGGGGTCCAATCAGCTAACTCGAAGGCAGGGCTTTGGTCTTCGCTCTGAAAATTGTCGTCAATGGAGAATTCTTTGTTGTGGCGCTGCTTGCGCAGCTTCATCAGAGACTCATTGACCGTGATCCGAATCAACCAGGTAGAGAATTGCGAGTTCTCCCGGAATTGAGTTAACTTTCGGAAAACCTTCAGAAAGGCATCCTGAACGGCGTCCTGCGCGTCCTCGCGATTGTGGGTGATGTGCTGCGCGATGCGAAAAAGCTTGGTGTCGTATCGCTTCACGAGTTCTTCGAACGCGGCAGCATCTCCGTCCTTGCAGGCGTGGACGAGCGCTATGTCGTCATATGCCGTGACGGCCGCTGTGCACGATACCGAATTGCAAACCATGCCAGTTGTTGCCATAACTGCTTCCTCCTTCGTAGGGAAGGGCGCAGTGTTCCGCCTTCCCTCAGCGCCAAAACCGATTAGTGCTTGCGACACTACCGCTGCTCTGCTGTTGTTGCTGTGCATTGACCAAGGTCCTTGCTCATTTTGTGGACCTCGAAGGTTGGCTCGCCCGAGGCGTCCTTGGCCTTTTTGCCCACCAGTTCCACGCGCTCTCCGGGTTTCAACGACTGGTTTTGCTTGTTAGTTAGGTTGTAGCTCTGGTTGGTCTTTTCATTGACGAGCTTGTCTCCCTCACCAGCTACGCAGCCTCGCAGCTTGGCCCGATTGTGAAGCGTCCAATAGAGCAAACCGGCACCAGCAGCTGCACCAGCTACGACTCCACCGATTACGGCGCCTTTTGACCCGTAGCTCGGACGCGTACCCCCTGGGTAGGTACCTGTTCCGCCCCCGCCGCCAGGGTACTGGGCGATCGCAGTACCGGAAATTGAAACCACCAGGGCAAGGCCTGCACAGATGCGCTGCAACTTCCCAAGGCGCAATATTCGCGACAAACTACTCTTCTCTTTTGCTTGATACAGGTTTCTATTCATTGCAAGTTCTCCTTAATATTTGTTTTCGAGGATTAATCCTTCGAGTTTCGGCGAATCTTGTCGCCTCCAGCGCCTTCAGCTCTTCCCACTAACTCGTCCACTTCGCGGCTTCTGCTGCAAAACTAGGCGTACTACTCGAAACAATCCTTAGCGGCTCGTAAGGAAGTTCCAAATAAATTCCAAGCGCAGCGGGCGTGCACGCGAAGACCACCAACACTGTTCAATTTCGCGTGCACAACCCGAAACTTCGCCGACAGCGGATTAAACTGCCTAGTTGTCCGCGCGGAAGAAAAAGTAGTCGGCCGTGTAGGGCACGAGCTGAGTCTGACCCACGGTGCAGGCGGTGGTAGGAACCGCTCCGCCGTTGGTGTTTAGACGTTGGATGAAGGTGGTTTTGGCCAAGAGGTTCCCGCCCGTGGGCCCCTTGAGGTTCCCGACTGACTGCAACAAGAGGCATTGAATCGAGCCGCTATGCGGGCAACTCTCGACGTCGGGGGCGGGGTCGATTCCGTTCTTCTTTACCATCCACACCCTGCTGCTATCGAGGGAACTCTGCCACGTCACGTTCCCGCTGCGGGGGACCGGCAGGATGACGTCCGGCTTGGGGTTTTCATTGATGCTCTGGAAGTGCGTGATGATCTGGAACGGATGCCCGAAGAAATCCGCAAAGAGGGTAGCTTCGGGGCGGGCGGTGGGGTTCCAGGCAGCGGCACCAGTGCTCGTCGGCAGGCAAGTATAGCCCTGACTGCCGAAGGCGTGGCCCACCAAATATGGAGAGTTTCCCACCGGCACGGCAATAGTGTCAGGAGTAATTGGAGGCGTGACTTGCGCCGTCGCAAGGGTGACTGTGCCAAATGCACATACGAGCAAGAGAGCGGCTCCTAACAGGCTCCGAACTCGAGCAGTCTTTGTTGTTTGCTGATTGAAGTTGTAGCTCATTTATTTGTTCTCCATTTCTCTGTGTTAGTACGGTTGCGGTTGTTGAGACACACGAGTAGCTCGAAGGCTGTTCGCCGCATTACTGCATGCGAATCAAAAGCGCCTTTCAGGTGAACAACTTGTTGGTGTCTGTTCTTTAAACGATGATTCGGAAGGCGTAATCGACCTCAATAGATATAACGAGATCTCGACGGAGTTTGCTTTTCGTGAAAGCAAATCTATTTGTGGCGTGAGTGGTGCCCTTAACGATTCGTGCCGAACGAATGCACACGTAGGGCATCTATTTTTTCGTTAGGGTAGGGATAAAAGCAGACGACTTCTCTGATCTTAATCCCTTAATCCCACACAATCTGCGACTGGTATCTGCGGCTGCTATCTAAGGAATCGTCAGCTGTGGATTGGCTGGGCCAATTGCTGATGTGCAGGGTGGGGCAAACGGTTCTCAGCCACACGAGCAATCAAGCGCCCTGATGCTTGACCTTATGAATGATCTCCGCCAGAGATTTTGGGCTTGAGAGGCTGCACGCCTCGCGATAGTGTGCTGCTAAGAAAATCTTCCACGAGCACCCATGTGGTGCGGACGGCCTCGGGGTTGTAATTCTTTCCTTCATTGAAAAGTGGTTGCGCATAACCGTGGTCCGCACCCGGATAAATGAGCATCTCGCACGGTCGTTTTGCCTCTTTCATACTGGAGAGAAAATTGCTAGCTGCCTGCGTTGCGCCAGTATCTTCGCCGCCGGCGATCACCAGAACGGGACTCTTGAGTCTCTCAAGACGTTTGGTATCGATTTTGTCAAAGCCGAACCCGTAAATCATCACGGTCGCGCTCACTGCTTCCGGGTCGTTCAAATTCGCATTCAGCGATTCCTGTGCGCCCATGCTAAATCCAATGGTCGCCAGCTTCCTGCCAGGTCGCTTTAGGTAATCGAGTCCTGCCTGCAAAATCTTGTCAGTTGCCTTTCGGTCTAAAGACTGCATCAGCTTCACAGCCTCCTCATGGCTGGTCGCTGACTTGCCTCCATAAAGGTCAACGGCAACCGAGCGGTATCCCAGACTACCGAGGTGTTTCACGGACTGTTGAGTGGCATCGGAGATGCCAAAGTAATCATGAACGACTAAAACACCCGCCTTAGCATCTTCAGGTCCAGCGACGAAGGTACGGAATTCCGCTCCGTCTCCCTGTTTGAGAGTGACGAAACTTCCCAATTCGGCGGCGGAAGTATTGTTTTCGCCTATCGCCCTCGCCCCAAAAGTCGACACCAGTAGCAAAATTACAAAGGGACCTAGAAATTTCACTGAGTCACTCCACCGTATCTAGTTTAGAACCTTCAATTCAGTGTTGATGCCCAGCCCTCAAATCCCGTCGGAAGACTGATACGATGCTTCTTCCTGCCGACTCTGCGCAGGGATTCTTCATGCGGCAGAAGTAGTTAATTAGAGAAGAGTTCAACAATATTTTTCCTAGCACGCAACGGAGTCGGAGTATGACTTAGATCGCGATCTCTCATAGCGGAATGGCAAACCATGCAGGATTGCTGCGTTTTATTTCCTTCCTGGGAAACCAGGGCATAAGTCAGTCCGTGTATCGACCAAGTAACGACCTTGTAGCCCTCGACCACTGCGTAGTGGAAATTCACCTTCTTAAAATCGACTTCGATTCCTCCGGAGGCGACGGCCACGGATTCGGGCGTCACCATCAAGCCCACAGGGCCGGTCTGCATCCGGTAAGCGATGTAGGCAGCAGACTTGCTACCGACTTGCACCAGCCGCGCGCCTTCCAGACGGTAAGGCCGCTCCTCGCCAGGGAGAGCCGGGGACGCCGGCAAAACCAGTGAAAAGGGTGCCTTCGTTTTGAACCATTCGTTGAGCGTCTGCTGCGAGCCCGAGCGAACCTCGAGCGCCAGCCTACTCTGGACGTACTGCCTGTGGGTAGTGACAGCGAATTCGGCTAACTTTGGCCCAGAGAGTTGCGCCGGTGATGACGGCGGTCTCGTAGCTAAAACTCCGATCATCACCATGAGCGCTGCCGCCGGAACTAACCACCTCATAAACTGCCAGAAAAACTGCCAGGGTGATAGCGGAGCCCACACAGGTGGAGTGACGGAATCGGGCCGCGACGGCGGCTTCAGTTCCGCCAGCAATTTTTCTTCCTGCTGAGTCGGATCGTCGTCCACGGACGCAGCAGCGCGAAGCAGTGGCCCGCAGCGGCCGCAGAGCGCGGCATGCATGATTAACTGCTTTGCTCTCAATTCCGGCCACAGTCCGGCGGCGACTTCATACCAATCAACATCCTCGTCGTGGGGGCAGTCAGCTCCCGGCGGTGCGGCTTTCGAAATCGCCGCCTTTGAGACCGGGTTCAAGAGTTGCCAATATTTGGACACCTTCCGGCTGCAATCCATGCATGACCGCACGTGACGCTCGGCTTCGCGAACCGCGTCGGGGGAGAGCCGCTGCAGCTCTTGCGTGGTTTCCGCAGAAGACGTCACGAGAGCGTTGAGCTCTTTGTTATCAATATGCTTGCCCAATGAACGTCCCAAATCCTGACACCCCTTACCAGTAATACGAGTTCGCGAGGGAATTTGCTTTTGACTCTAACTCCTCGCCATCTTCAGAACCCGAGCGAGACCCAAGGATCTGCTCCCGAATGCCATGTTTCAGCCGTTCAATGACGCTTCCAACTCCCTTAAAACCCAGTCCGATGGTCGGCAGGGGAGGCAATTTCTTTGGTGCTCATTCCTTGCCGGAAGTAGAGTCAGAAAATCATACGGTCGCGCTCCTGGTCGGCCCCGGTCAAGCAACGCTTCAGGTGTTCGTCGATCTCATTTACGAAGATTACAGATTCAGAGTTGGTCGTAGAACTTCAGCGCCATGGCACCGTGCGTTGCCGCTCCTCCAGCGCGCAAGGCAGCAGCAATCATTGAGCTTTCGGTGACTTCCTCGCGAGAGGCGCCAGCGCCCTTTGCAGCTTTTGTGTGCACTTCAATGCAATAGGGACATTGCGTCGTGAAAGCAACACCCAATGCGATGAGTTCGCGATATTTTCTCGGAATGGCGCCGTCCTCGCGGCCAACAATTTTGTCCAGGGCGAGCCATGCGTTGAATTCTGTGGGCGCGAGTTTACCCATCTCCTTCAAAAACCGCAGATCGCCGGCATCATGGTAGTGTTCGCTCACTTTCTCCTCCTCGATTAGACTTGTGCTAAGTTATGCCGGTTTCTTCAGCGGTAGGTGATTCCCACTGATTGTTTATCGAATGGACATCCCACATTCCGACACTCCCCACACCGCTAATACGAGTTCGCCAGGGAATTTGCTTTTGACTCTACTTCCTCGCCATTGTCGGAATCCGAACGAGACCCAAGGATCTGCTCCCGAATGCCACGCTTCAGCCGTTCCGACGCTGGTTGATCATAGCGAAGGCCTTAAGATTGCCTTAATCCCGATGAATTAATAAACGGCACAAAAATATTAGGACAACCCTCTAGAGCTTCGCCACGGCGTGGACGATTCCGGTTACGGATGAAATACGATCGCCGCAACTGCAGATCGGACAGACCGCAAGTTCGGCCGTGTAGTAGAGCCTGCAATTCGCGCAGGGAAGACCGTAGAGGATCGGGCCTGGCCCGGGCTTCTTGCGTGGGTAGTCGCCTTGTGACACTGTGCTCCCCGTTGGAGTCCTAGTTCCGGAGTTCGTGATTTCGCGGTGCATGACTCGTATCCTCTCGATTGCAATCTTGGGTTGTTCTATAAGTAGTTTTCACGGCCGACTGGGAAGGTGTCAGTTTACGAAGAATGGAGCCGCGGGCGTTTTTCGAGGCCTGGCCTAACGTTGTTTACCGGTGCTGCCGACCCGGACCGCGAATGCAACGACGCGAAATCGTTCGAAACGCAGCCTACCACTCCCATCCGCACCGGCAGCGCACCGAGTGGCTCAGATGGCGCTTCAGCATCAGCTTCTTACACACGGCACATAATCTCGTCCACATAACTCTGCTTCCGATCCGCCCATGACTCTCCTTGCCCCTAGGGACATTTCCGCGGCTTACAGCTCTTCCGCGCGAAAGCTGGCGCCTTTACGTTATTTCCCGATTTTGCCCTTAACGCTCCCTATTCCCGTACAGAGATCCCAGCCTAACTTGGCCGAGAATCCCGCGGTAGGACCGCAAAAGCCGCTGCTGATGTCATTGAAATCCGTGGTAATCGCCAAATTGTTGTAGATGAGGTTCAATTCCCCGTGGCTGGAGCCGAGCCTGTTTCCGGCGGCGTTCACGATTCCCGCCAGCGCGGGCGAAGCGAGACTGGTCCCTCCCACGATGAACCATCCGCTGCCCGCGCCCTGCACTGGCGTCGTATCGAGCACCCACGCGCCGGTAATCGGATTGGAGTCGAACGACAAGTCTGGAACTCCACGCCTACTTCCAACGATCGATTGGATGACATCCTGATAGACAGGGCGTGCTTCAAAAGCGCTGACACCGCTGCCGGCTAGATCCCAGGGTCGCTCGGACAAAAAGTTTGCAGTGAAGGGATTGCGGGCCGTGGTAGTGCCACCTGCGGCCACCACGTTCGGAGAGGCTGCCGGATACTGTACGCCCGGCTGAT